>ERZ773229.1619-NODE-1619-length-14951-cov-7.634734_pt1 | contig 14951 bp, 17 predicted proteins | sample MGYA00580992_ERZ773229 | MGnify/ENA primary metagenome ERZ773229 (study PRJEB29015, sample SAMEA2737795) | human gut metagenome | biome: human gut; feature: human-associated habitat; material: faeces | place: China | collected 2012 ... | reverse complement strand
CTACCTGCTGTATTTTATCTCTTGATTCCGAATTATGACAATCTAACAGACTTTTTCCAATAAGTTTATCGACACCTCGCTTCGCATAACTGATAACAGCTACCGGATTCATGTAAACAATCTCATGCTTAAGATTGCATATAACAACAGATGCCTGTGCTGATCAACAATACTTTTATAAAAGCTGACATAAGATTTATACTTAATCACCTCTTCATTATCCAGCCTTTTTTGAAGTTGTGGTTTCTTTCTTCGATAATAATCGTATATTTCTCCACCTGGTATCCAGATTTGTGTCTCATTTATCTTATCAAGTACAGCTTCAACAATCTGTTCATCTGCCAAAGAATCAGGTGCTTTATCATGTTCTGTTACATACTTTCTGTATTCTTCATACGCCCAGCCTGTAATCTTATCCTTCTGTTTCATCTTGAGATCACTAAACTTCTTGTTCATCTGTAAAAGCTGACCATCTATCTTTTTATGTATTTTTGTCTTCTTGCTTTTTGCCATCTTATGTTATCCTTAGAACTTCACTACTTCCGGTTCATGTGTAAATGATGAAAATGTAGCTGTTGCATTCTTAAAATAAAACACCTCTGTATTTCCATCATCTGCTGAGTACATATTCTGTAAAGATGGATAAGCATCAAGCACAGACTGTCTTGCTTCTCTTCTATTATCTTCTACAAGTTCACCTGCTACACGAAGCCACTCTCCATTCTTAAATGCACAGATTTCCACCTTTGGATTTACATGAATCTGTTTTGAAACATCCTTCACCTTTCCGGTCTGAATATACAATTTTCCCTCAAAAATATGTGCAGTTCCAAAAGGTCTTACCCTTGGCTGATCTCCTTCCACTGTTGCCAAATAATATGTTTCTGCTTCTTTCAAAAAATTTACTACTCGCTCCATGGTATAATCCTCCTGCCTTAACTGTTTATCTGAAACTTATAATGAATTACAACTATTCTCAGTATAGCATATATTGCTTTATTAAGTATCAATAATTTGCCTTATGAGAAGGTGGGGAAGAATGAGCCGTTGTGCATTGCGGATGAGGTGCCGTTTGATATTCCGGAGAGTTGGGAATGGGTGCGATTAGGAGCAATAACATCTGTATTAGGAGGCAAACGAATTCCAGCAGGCAGAAAACTAACTCAAGAAAATACAGGACATCCTTATATTCGTATTTCTGATATGAAAGATGATCGGGTTTTGATAGACAGTATACAATTTGTACCAGAGGATGTGTTTCCAAACATTTCAAAGTACATTATAAACAAAGAAGATGTGTTTATTACAGTAGCTGGAACCATAGGAAGAGTTGGAAAAGTATCCAAAGAACTTGATGGAGCAAATTTAACAGAAAATGCTGATAGATTAATTTTTACGGAAATTAATCAAGATTGGTTAATACGAGCGTTACAATCTTCGTTAATCCAAGATCAAATAATAAATGCGACAACAAAAGTTGGACAACCCAAATTAGCGATTGCAAGAATTGAGAAATTCTTAATTGCTCTTCCACCAATAGAAGAGCAAAAACGAATTATAAAAAAATTAGATGCTGTCATTCCATATATTGATCAATACAATAAAATAAAATCAACAATAGACACATTAAATAACAAATTTCCAGAATTGCTGAAAAAATCTATTCTACAAGAAGCTGTCCAAGGAAAACTTGTTCCTCAAGTCCCATCAGATGAACCAGCTTCTGTCCTTTTGGAACGTATCCGTGCTGAAAAAGAGCGGCTGATTCAAGAAAGTAAAATCAAACGAGACAAACACGAATCGGTAATCTATAGACGGGATAATTCTCATTATGAAAAGCATGGTTCTGAGGAAGTGTGCATTGATGATGAAATTCCTTTTGAAATACCAGAAAATTGGTGTTGGAGCAGACTTTCATCTCTATGTAAAAGTATTGCAGATGGTGATCATCAAGCACCACCTCAAACAGTTTCAGGTATTCCTTTTATTGTAATTTCTAATGTATCGGCTGGGAAAATTGATTTTACCAATACTCGATTTGTTCCACAAGAATATTATGATAACTTACCAGAAAATCGAATCCCGCACCGAAATGATATTCTATTTACCGTAACTGGTTCATATGGAATTGTTATTCCAGTTGATGTTGATAATTTCTTTTGTTTTCAGCGTCACATAGCTTTGTTAAAGCCATTACAGATAGCAACAAACTTTCTTACTACATGGCTTTCTACTCCAATCGTTTATGAACAATGCAAAAACTATGCAACTGGAACAGCACAGAAAACAGTCAGTTTAAATTCATTGAAAAATATATTGATTCCAGTTCCACCGGCTAAAGAACAGGCGAGAATATTAAAACGCCTTAAAAACATATTGTATCTAATCACTTTGTAAAGTTCTCATTATGAGAAGTTGGACGGAATTGAGCGTTGTATTGACGATGAGATACCGTTTGAGATTCCGGACAGCTGGGAATGGATTAGACTGGAATCGTTGTTTACTATCAATCCAAGAAATAATATAGCTGATGATAAGGTTGTTGGATTTATGCCAATGTCACTTTTAAAAGATGGATTTAACGATAGTCATACCTATGAAAAAAGACTGTGGAAAGAAGTAAAATCCGATTTTACACATTTTGCAAATGATGATGTTGTAATTGCCAAAATTACACCTTGTTTTCAAAACAGAAAATCCACTGTGATTCATGATCTTCCAAGTGGCTATGGTGCAGGAACTACAGAGCTTCATGTTCTCCGTGATTACACCAAAAGGTTATATATGCCTTATTTTTTAATAATTTGCCAAAACCATGCGTTTATGCAAAATGGCGTGAAAAATTTTAGTGGAACAGCCGGACAACAGCGTGTGGGGAAAGACTTTGTTTCCAATTATTTAGTTCCACTTCCACCGGTAAATGAACAAAAAAGAATTGTAGAAAAAGTAAATAATGTAATAAATTCTTGCGATATTTTATAAAATCAGGCATACACTTCAAATAATCCGAAGTGTATGCCTTTCCTGTTACCAATTTATGATTGTATCTACAATTTCACGCTGTTCAGTGGATGTTTTTCTGAGATAAATACGGGTAGTTTCGATGCTTTCATGTCCCATAAGGTCGGCAAGAAATGCTATATCATTGCAGCGTTCCAAGAAACTTTTTGCAAATCTATGCCGGAATGAATGGGGATATATGACCGCCGGATTGAAATTGTATCTTACTGCTAATTTTTTCAGCTGTCCAGAAATGCCACGAGTAGTAATACGCTCGCCATACTTGTTCAAAAAAATGAAGCCGCTTTCTTGTTGCTTTTCAGCCAACCAAGAAAGCGGCTTCATTTTGCAATTCTTGTGGAATATAAATTCTACGTAACTTCCCGCCTTTGGAGTATAAGTCAAGATGCCCCAGTTTAACATGTTCAGTCTTGATCAGAATCAATTCACTGATTCTGGCTCCAGTGGCGGCAAGGAAACGAATTACGAAGTACCAAAACATTTCACCGTCTTTTTTCAGACATGATTTGAAGTATTCATAATCTGCTTCACTAATTACATTTTCGAGATAGCTTTTTTGCTGCACTCGAACAAACGGCAACTTCAATTTCTCTTTTCCAATGGATTCCAGATAACAGTTTAGTGCACGTAGTCTGAGATTTACGGTCTTGGGCTTATAATTTTCTATAAGCCATATCTTGTATTCTCGTAGCTTTTTCTGTGTGACATCATCATATTGTTGTCCGTACTGCTTAATAGCAAACATATACGATGAGATCGTGTTTTCTGAGAGATTGCTTTTTCTCAAGTGTCTTTCAAATTTTTCGTTTTCTATCATAGCGAAAGACCTCCTTTCGTCAGATATTATACAATTAAGCACTAATTAAAAGAAATTTTAACAAACAATTCTCTCTGCTTTCCAACGATACGTTTCTGTTCTGCTAACGGTGGAATAGGAAACAGCATATTCATAACACTATTTCGGTCTATTCCGGGGATAACTCCTTGCCCCTTAGACTTTATCTGATCAAAATTTGCTTGTAAGAATAAACGGATATAAAGCACATCAAGTGTTGAAACTTTTTTTATTGCCATAATTTGTCTTGCAATATGTGCTTTTTCAATATCGCAAATCACAGTTTTTCCATAACCAGAACCTTTACATACCAATAAAATATCGCCATAATTTGCAATTACTTTCGGTGTTTCCGTCCAACGATTTATTAAAACACCATTTTCCGATAAACTACTGGCTCCTGTAATATATGGAATTCCTTTGCATTTATCATTATATTCTTCAGGCTTAAAATCCGTTCCAGAAAGCAAAGAAATAACCTGTCCGAACCTTGTCCACGTCCAACTCTCCGGTATCTCAAACGGTATCTCATTGTCAATACAACGCTCAATTCCGTCCAACTTCTCATAATGAGAATTATCCCTTTTGAAAATAACAGATTCGTGCTTATCTTTTCTGATTTTACCTTCTGCAACTAACTTTTGCTTCTCAGCACGAATGCGTTCCAAAAGAATGAAGGCTGGTTCATCGTTAGGGTCTTGTGGTACAAGTTTACCTTGAACGGCTTCTTGGAGAATGGATTTTTTAAGTCGCTCTGGGAAAATATTGTTCAAGTATTTTAATTTTGAATCGACTGTGCCATATTCAATTAAAAGAGCCATAACTGCATTAAGTTTTTCGACAATGCGAAGTTGCTCATGCGATGGAGGAATCGGTACAAGAATATTTCCCAGTGTTTTTCCGTTGCAGTTGGGCTGTGCGGTGGCAATAGTGCCTTCTCGTAATTGCGACCAATATAACTCACTTTCCATAAAGTATTTCAAGTATTGCGGACACAACTGATTACTATATCTGGTTCTGATTAAGTAACCCGCATAAATAGCTTCTTCTGGAACTTCTTTTACAAGATAAGATTTCCCAACCGTTCCACCTGTTCTTGCAAACAGAATGTCATTGGGTTTCAGAAGGTACGCATCAATTTCTCCTTCTTTTATGTCGCAGTAAGGAACGGTTTCCCACATTACAGAATTATCCTGAATATCACTAATGCGAACCATCTTTATTCGTCCGTTTTCTTGTGCTGGTGCATTGTAGCCATACTGAATTGATTCCGACAATGTTCCCCAGCGAACCCACTCCCAACTCTCCGGAATATCAAACGGCACCTCATCCGCAATGCACACCGGCTCATTCTTCCCCACCTTCTCATAAGGCAAATTATCGGCTCCTCGGAAGATTATAGAAGGATTCTTTTCTTTCTTGATTTTTCCTTCTTTTATCAATTGTTCTTTCTCGGCTCTAATACGTTCCAAGAGAACAGATGCTGGCTCATCATTTGGATCCTGCGGAACCAGTTTTCCCTGCACGGCCATTTGTAATATTGATTTTTTTAATTGCTGTCCAGTCATTAGTTCTCCTCCAGATTTATTCCCAAAATATCCGTTATCTGCGCCAGAATTCTATCAATATCAGCATTTAAACTGGCTCTTTTTTCCTGATATTGCTGAATCAATTCCTTTGGTGGTAAAATTTCTTCTTCCTCATGAGGATATCCACAAAGGTCTATGTTATAGTTCTTCTCTTTGATTTCATCAATGCTGTATTTCTTTGCCTTATCAAATCCCTCTTCCTGTATTTCCTGGCGATTTTCCCACCACTCAACTGCTGGTGCAAAATGCTCTAGTTTCATAGGTTTTGTCTTACTGAAATGCTTGTATCCTTCTGGCATATCCAGACGGTAAAACCATGTTTCTTTTGTAATACCATTTCTATCAAAGAACAAAATATTGGTTGTGTTTGATGTATACGGAGAAAAAACACTTCCAGGCATACGAACAATTGTGTGTACATTATATTCAGAAAACAGTTTTGTTTTAATGGCTACTTTTGCATTGTCTGTTCCAAATAAAAATCCATCTGGTAAAATTACCGCTGCTCTACCATTTTCTTTCAAACGATACATGATAACTGACATAAAAAGATCGGCCGTCTCACTGCTCGCAAGATCGGATGGAAAATGATTTTTGACTTCTGTTTTCTCTGAGCCTCCATAGGGTGGATTCATAAGGATAACATCCACCTGATCATCTTCTGTGTAATCAAGAACATCTCTCAACAATGTGTTATCATGAAAAACCTGCGGAACATCTAAATCGTGTAATAACATATTTGTGATACAAAGCATATACGGAAATTGCTTCTTTTCAATTCCATATATAGAGTTTGCATACATTTCTTCGTCCTCGGTTGTCTTAACCTTTTTCTTTAACTCTTTTAACCAGCTTGTGATAAATCCACCTGTACCACAAGCAAAATCTGCCATTTTTTCGCCTATCTGTGGTTTTATCATCTGTGCCATAAAATCAGTCACTGCACGAGGTGTGTAAAATTCTCCTGAAGATCCTGCACTCTGCAATTCCTTCAGGATTGTTTCATAAATTTCTCCAAAAGCATGACTTTCTTCATAATCTGTCAAATCCAACTCATCAATTACACTAATAACCTGACGGAGAAGAACACCATCTTTCATATAGTTATTCGCATCAGCAAATGTTGTCTGGACAATAGCCTTTTTTATTGGAGTATCTGCATTGACCGGAAGATTTTTCAACGTTGGAAACAATGTATTATTTATAAAATCCAAGAGAATGTCTCCTGTCATTCCTTTTCCATCTTCATCATATCCCCAGTTCCTCCAGCGACATTTTTCTGGAATAATGGACTGATAGTCTTCTTCATCCCATTCCCAATCCTGTTCTTTTGCATCATATACTTTCAAAAAGAGCATCCATGCTATCTGCTCAATACGCTGTGCATCGCCATTGATACCCGCGTCATTACGCATGATATCTCTTACTCTTTTTACAAAATTTGACATATTTCCCATTCTTATGCTGCTCCTCCATCATAAATTGCATTTCCCAGTTCTTTTACTGCTTTCAAATATCCATCCTTACCGCCAAAATAAGAAGCTATCTTCTGTGGCTTTCCCATTCTCATAAAAGGATCCAGTTTCAATATTTCTGTCTTTTCTATTTCATATATTCCCGTATTCATATATTTGTCCAATAATGCCTCCAACACTTCTCTGGCAGCACCACTATATTTATTCAGGAAATCTCTTTTCTTAACATTTTCAGCACGTTCTTTGCGTGTCAATGGTTTCTTATCAAATGCAACATGACATATAAAATCAAAATCATCGACATCTGACATTCCCTGATCTTCCTTCAATGTTTCAAGATCAATCCCCTGTTCACGCAAAAGTCCCCTGATTTTTTCTTTCTTTTCTTCTGCTGACCATTTTCGGATAAAATTCTCCAAAGAAGCATATACTCCCAGAATATTCTCCTTCGTGTAATCAATAATACTTTCCTGACGAAGTAATTTTCCATTTGTGTCATAAACAGAAACAGTCTTATAGACAATTTTTACCTGACATCCATCCCGATTCACAATTGGCTTCGGCTGCTTTGGATCTACATGATCGGGTCCTGGTCCTACAGGGGGTTTTGTATTTTTCCCTGACCCGGACTTAGGATTAAAATCTTCGTCCATCTCGATTGGACCATCCCAATCTGGATCGGCAAATAATCTACTGACATTTCGAAAATCCATAACAACAAAATGTGTTTTTCCTTCTTTTTCCCGTAAACGTGTTCCTCGACCAATAATTTGCTTAAACTCTGTCATGGAACCGATCATTTCATCCAGCACAATCAACTTTGTCATTTTACAGTCTGATCCTGTGGATAATAATTTTGAAGTTGTGGCAATTACCGGATATTTTTCTCTGACAGATATAAAATAGTCTAACTTGCTTTTTCCATATGTATCACTACCGGTAATCCGAACTACATAATCAGGATTTTTTTGTACCATATCTGAATTCTGATTTACTAATGCTACCCTCATTCTTTCTGCTGCATCTTCTGTTGCACAAAATACGATTGTTTTCGCCATACGATTTGTGCTTTTTAGATAGTTTGTAATTTCTGCTGCAACCTGTTGGATACGGTCTTCTATAATAATATTGTAATCATAATCACTATTGGTATAAATTCGGTCTTCAATTTCATTTCCGTAAATATCACATTGTCCTTTGCGAGGTCTCCACCCTTCTCCAATATCTGTCATAACATTGATTACCTTAAATGGAGCAAGGTATCCATCCTCTATGCCTTCTTTTAAGCTGTATGTGTAAATTGGTTCACCAAAATAATCAATGTTGGATATGTATTTTGTTTCTTTTGGTGTAGCAGTCATACCGATCTGCGTTGCTGATGCAAAATATTCCAGAATTTTCCTCCAGTTACTTTCTTTTTTGGCTGAACCTCTATGACACTCGTCTACGATGATTAGATCAAAAAAATCAGGTCTAAATAACTGTTTCAGTTTAAGAATTGTATTATTAATATCTTCTTCCTGGTCATCATTTCCACCTGCCAACTGTTGATACAATGAAAATTAAACCTGATATGACGTAATCGTACTCGGATCATCCTTTGAAAAATTAACTTTATGTATTACTTTTTCTAATGGTGCAAAGTCCTGTTGAATTAACTGATCCACGAGATTATTACGGTCAGCAAGGTAAAGTATTTTTCTTTTCATACCACTTTTTAATAACCTGTACACTATCTGAAACGCTGTATATGTTTTTCCAGTTCCGGTTGCCATAACTAAAAGCAGGCGATCCTTACCCCTGGAAATTGCATCTACTGTTCGATTAATTGCAATACGTTGATAATAACAAGGCTGATATGTCTTCTGGCTGCTATAATATGGTTGTTGAATCATTTTTTCCTGATTTTCTGACAGACCTTCTCCATTATTTGCTCCATTTTTGTATCTGCAATATAGCTCTTCTTCTGTTGGAAATTCATCAAGATCTAATTCACGCTCTTTCCCAGTCAGAAAATCATGTTCAAAAAATCCGTCTCCATTTGAACTATAAGCAAACGGAATATCCAACATACTGGCATAGGCCATTGCCTGTTGTAAACCATGTGAAATACTATGTTTATTGTCTTTTGCTTCTACAATCGCTATCGGATTGATAGAATTCAAATATAAAACATAATCTGCACGTTTCGGCTTTTCTCTGGTAACAAAATTCCCCTTCAGATTGATTTTTCCATCTGTTATATTGGTTTCCATCGTTATTTTCTTGATATCCCATTTTGCCGTAATCGCTGGTGTAATATATTGAAGCTTTATATCTTCTTCGGACATCTGCTTTTTAGATATTATCGTCATGAATACAGCCTCCCTCTTCTGTAGATAGTTCCTGATAACAAATATTATCGGAAGTTGATAAGTATATTCTGCTACTATTCCCACTTTTAATTACTGTAGCTTTTATTTGCTTTTTGTGTTCTTTACATATTTTCCACTACGAATTCTTGCATCCTTTGGCTTCTCAGCATCTGCCGGAATTGCCCAATAACTGCCGACACGCATTACTCCAGGAATTCTATTTTCAGAGCAAAGTACCTGCACTCGTCGTTTCGACAGTCCCCATTTTTCAGCTGTTTGACTGATTGAAAGATATTCCATGCTTTCATCTCCATATTATAGTGAGTTCACGATCAATCATATTTCTATCTTTAAATTATAATCCCAAGTGCGAACAAAGTCAATTTACATCCAATGCCTTACACATTGAGATTTGTTACTTTTCTTTCACAGTAACTGCTTACGCAAAAAGGCCGGAAGTCACCATGTTATCTGCGACCTCCGACTTGTTCTGCTTATGCTATACCGTCCTATATCCTGATCATATTCTCTCCGGCTTATCTTTTCCCTGCTTTTCCTGGATAATTCTCTTATTGATTTCCAAGCGTTCATGGATTGACGGTTGCTACTACTTCTTCATGGCTCATCCAGACACGAGTAATTGTCATTATGGACAACATTTTTCAGGTTCAGTTCACCTTTCTGGTGAACGGTATCATGTTATCAGAGAAATTCCATTCAATGCGAATGTGCTTATCCGGATAAATAACCACACGCTTCACAAGCGCTTTCATTACTTCCGGAGTCAATTCTGATATGCCATTGTATCGGATGATTTCTTTTGCGGTTTCCCGCTTCTGCTTTGCCTGTTCATTACAAGCGGACAGTTCCTCAAATTTTTGCTGTAAAACGGCGAGCTTTGCTGCAATATTTTCTTCGTCTGCCAGCAGAATCTTTTTCTTTTCTACATAATCCTGTCTGGACATTCAATTATCCATAACCGCTTCAAGCAGCTCCTGTTTGGTATATTGCAGCTTGTTATGCCTACGCTGCAAGCTCATGATTTTATCTGAGACAACTTCACTCTCAGCCTTTACCGCATTATGGATTTTTTTCTGTTCTTGAAGTGATACATCCGTCAGCGAACATTGCTGCTGAATTGCCCGCAGGATAATTCCTTTGATTTTTTCCTCATCAGCACGGACATTCTTGCATTCCAGTTCATCATTGTATCGAGCTTTGCTACAAAGCCAGTTCCTGTTCTTTGCTTTGCCTTTGCCAAGAGTACTTCCACAGCATCCACAAATCAATCGAGAAGTAAGCGGATTTCTCTGCGGTACGCCCTTTGTTTTGCCAACAGACTTGATGGTACGCAGGGCAAGGAAATAAAGCTCTCTGGATATAATTGCTTCATGCGTATCAGGAATAATCTCCCGCAATTCACGGGAAATCTGCTTCGTGCGGTCGCTTCCGATTTTTACAACATAGGATTTGAACGCTTCTGTATCACCGGTATAAATCCGATTCTCCAAGATATTCTTAACCGAGTTCCAAGTCCAACCGGTGTAGACCGGATATTTACTGCTTCGGTATTGCGCCAGATGTTGTGACGAGGTAGGCACATGATCTTTGTTTAGGGAACGAGCGATTGCTGTGATGGTGCTTCCTTCCGATGCAAGTTTGAAGATACGCTTTACGGTAATAGCCGCCGTATCGTCAACAACAATCGTATTCTTTGTTTCTCCCTTTTTATATCCAAAGAGGGTTGTGCCATAAACAAACTCTCCGCTCCGCTTTTTCAAATCCACCGCACTCTTGATTTTTCGGAAAATGTCTTTGCTGTACATCTCATTAATCAGATTGCGGATAGCCAGGTCATGCCCGGCTGGGTTTTCACCATAATCATCACTGTCGTAGTGGTCATTGATTGAAATAAATCGAACTCCGTATGCCGGGAAGATAAATTCCAGATAATGACCTGCTTCCAGATAATTTCTGGCGAACCGGGAAAGGTCACGAACAATAAAGCCTTCCACCGAATTGATGAAAGATCAGATTGAGATTGATCCGGCTGAATACATTATTGCAGATGAGAGTACCCGCACCAACATCCCCGGTGTGTTCGCCGTTGGGGATGTCCGCACAAAGGCATTACGGCAGGTCGTAACTGCTGTGGCCGATGGGGCAACTGCTGTTCACTATGCAGAGGAATATTTAGCAGGAGGAATGTGAGATGAAAGAAAAAATTAAAAAATGGCTGAAGCCAGTTCTTTTTACCGCAGGCGGCGCATTAGTTGGCCTTGCATATTACTACTTTGTGGGATGCTCCACTGGAGCTTGTCCGCTGACTTCTAACCCGTTCATCACGATGGCCTATATGGGATTTATCGGCTGGCTGTTGTCCGGTATTTTCGGAAAGGGGTGCAGCAGTTCATGGAATACGCAGTAGCTTACTTGGAGGGCATTATCACCTTCATATCACCCTGCCTGCTTCCCATGCTACCCATCTATATCTCCTATTTTGCAGGTAGTGGAGAACGCAGCACAAAAAAGACCTTGTTGGGAGTGTTGGGATTTGTTAGCGGGTTTACTGTAATCTTTGTGGCAATGGGCACTTTGGCAGGCACCATTGGCAGCTTCCTGCGAGAATACAAAGGTGCAGTGAATTTAATTTCCGGATTGATAGTAATTCTTTTTGGCCTCAATTTTCTGGGCATTTTCAAAATGAATTTGTTCAGAGGCGGCAGTAAAACATTAAACAGTCGTGAGATGGGGTTCTTCCCAGCTATACTCTTTGGCATAATATTTTCCTTGGGCTGGACACCTTGTGTGGGCGCATTCCTCGGTTCTGCCTTGATGCTGGCCTCTCAGCAGGGTCATGTAATCGAAGGTATGCTGATGCTACTTTGCTATTCGTTGGGACTTGGCATTCCTTTTCTTCTCAGTGCTATTCTGATTGACTATTTGAAGTCAGCCTTCAACTGGATTAATAAACACTATCGGATCATCAATACTGTCAGCGGCTGTTTCCTGATATTGGTGGGTATCCTGATGGCAACAGGAACGCTGGGACAGCTACTCAGCCTGCTTAGTTGAGGAGGGTTTATGAATAAAAAGAAGATAATAATGATACTCTTTCTTGTGATTGTTCTCATTTTAGGTGGTGAAGGAATTCTATATAAACAGCTTGGACAGAAACTGGCTCCCAATCTGCTTGCTACACAAACACCGCAGGAAACCGAATCCACAGAAGCCTCCACTCCAACAACACAAGAGAATGAATCAGAAAAGATATTAGCACCGGATTTTACAGTTTACGATCTGTATGGAAATGAAGTTCATCTTTCGGATTTTATCGGGAAATCCGTTGTCCTAAACTTCTGGGCAAGTTGGTGTAGTCCATGTAAAATGGAAATGCCTGATTTTAACGAAAAGTATCTGGAAATTGGTGAAGAAGTACAGTTTCTCATGCGATGATATTGTTCTTCTGCTGTCTGCTGGTAATATGCTGATACTGCCGTTTGGAAAGCAGAAATTCCTCATCTGCTGTCTTTGGATCACACTCATAGGAACTGATAAATTCGCCATCATTGGTTTTTGCGGCATTTTGTGAGTAGTCGGTTCTGTCTGCCAAACATTGAGCGACCGTCTTTCCCTTATTCACATGAATTGCAATCAATCTTGTCGCTGGCATTCCTATCACTTCCTTCCCAAAAAGAAAAAGCCACCCGAAGGTGACTTTTCTCTGATATTATCTTATGACCTGATAAATGCTCCAAAACTTTCTACTATATTCTCGGCTTTCATAACAGCCCAGACGAGCAGGAAAACCGCTGCTATTGTCGCAATTCCAAGAACCACAAAAATAAGCAGGGACTGCCACAAGGCCTTTACAATGCAGTAAATCGCAGAACCGCCAATGACCAAAAGCAGTATGCCAATCACATAGGACACAACATTTGTAAGCAGATTTTTAAGAACGCAAATCAATTTTACAACGAATAGCACCGGCAGTGCCAATATCTTCAATACCAGCTTCATAGGCTCAACTCCTTTCTTCTTAACTACATTGTACAAGAGTATCTGCAATCACACAACGATGTCAACCCTTGTGTAAAAAGAAAGGACACAAAGGATTTTATCTCCTCTGCGCCCTAATGTTTTTCGGATTCAGTTCAACAAACTGAAACTTGATTGTTAAAAACTTGCAAAATATTTTTCTAATGAATCTACAAACTCACCAATATGAATTCCATCAATAAATGAGTAATGAGTCTGTACAGATATAGGCACCATTATCCTTACATCTTTTTCCTAATACTTTCCCCAGTCAAATAAAGGTGTGGTATTATTTTTTAGCTGAATTTGTAATCTTCTTAGCATTGACACAGTATTCTCTAAGGTTATCCATCATAGGAATATTCACCCTTTTGTCTGAATTCTCTGAGGGAACACCTTCCCTGTTTTATTTTATTATCGTTTTGGATTTTCTCTCATAAAGATAAATTCTGCTACAGAGCGGTCATATGTTTTAATGTGTCCAAACAGCCAATCAATCACATTTTTCTGTACAAGTTCACTGAACCGATCAGTTGGTCCTTCATAATCCTGAAGGTATTCATGCAGTTCCTGAATTGTCTTTTTAAACTCTTCATGTTTTTCATGATGGTTTTCACGCTCTGGATAACCGGATTTTTCCTGAAGCTTTTCCTCTTCTTTGAAATGAAAGTCAGTATATTCATCCAGATAATCCAGCATTTTGATTGCTTTTACTTTGCTGTCGCCATTTTGACAGGCAGTTACAAAGTTCTGGATACGGTCGATCAATTCTTTATGCTGGGTATCAATTGTTTCATTTCCTGTTACTAAATTGTCATCAAAGGTAATATTTAAATCGTAAGTCATAATCTGGTCTCCATTTCTTTTTATATGTTCTCTTGGGATTTTTTTGTGTCTGTCAGTTTCACACCTGCATTTTCTGCTTAGTCTTCTAAAGGAACAAAAACATCTTTTCCTAATCCACAGATCGGGCATACCCAGTCATCTGGAATATCCTCAAATGCAGTTCCTGGAGCGATACCTCCGTCTGGATCGCCTACTGCCGGATCATAAATATAGCCACATGGTTCACATTCATATTTTTTCATAGCTATTTTCTCCTTTTCAATGTTGATTCATTTTGTTAATAGATTCCTACTGAATTTTTCAGTATTTTGTTGCTTTTTTATGTATGTCTGTATTATACATGATACTTTCTATTTTGTCAATAACAGTAATTGTTATTATTTTTATTTTATGTATTTTAAATTCAGTAATATATGACTAAAATGTTACGAAAAAGACTGGTTCTACACTATTTCTGAAAATCTGGCAGTGCATTGCTCTTTCTCATGTAGCATCATTCATTATCCTATATGAATTTGCCATATATATTCCTCCAAATTCCGCTTTGTCGAATTCTTAAGTTCTCCATTTGTAATAATTATAGCACATGAATATGAATAATTCTATCAGCTAAACAAGGTTATACGTCCCTATGTAAAGCCGCAACTGCAGTTGTGACTTCCCGACAAGTTGTCGGATTACTGAATTGAGGACAGGCGAACAAGAACTTCTCTCATATCCGTCCAGATTTCCTCCAGTCGTTTTTGCAAATCCTCAATGTCAGCACGATAGATGCTGCCTGTTTCGTTCGCTC
>ERZ773229.1617-NODE-1617-length-14958-cov-3.198819_pt1 | contig 14958 bp, 10 predicted proteins | sample MGYA00580992_ERZ773229 | MGnify/ENA primary metagenome ERZ773229 (study PRJEB29015, sample SAMEA2737795) | human gut metagenome | biome: human gut; feature: human-associated habitat; material: faeces | place: China | collected 2012 ... | reverse complement strand
TAAATAAGGCTTTAATTCATCAATTGGTACGGGTTCCTTTGTTAAGATTACATTATAACATGAACCAGCAACTATCTCGATGATCATATAGATCATAACCTCTGGATGATCAAATTCATAACCGGAATTTTTCAAAAGATCCATATATATATCGTAAATATTTCGTTGGGCATCATCAATTGGTTCTACTAAAGAGTTCTTAAACATTCCCCAGCTTAGATGCTTAGAGATCAGTTTTAAAAGTGTAGGACTGTCATTCAATGATTCAATGACCTGATCAACAATAAAGATTAGTTTATCTTCAAAGTTATCAATAGACTGTTTTTGAAGTTCCTGATAAGCATGTTTAAAAACTTCCGCTGATTTCTTTGCAATCAGTTTATAGCGGATATCTAGTTTATCTTTAAAGTACAAATAAAAAGTACCTTTTGCAACACCCGCTTCATTTACGATATCGGAGATGGAGGTCTTTTGAAATCCCTTCTCTGTAAACAGATGATAAGCTGTATTTAAAAGGGCATCTTGTTTTTTCTTTTTATTTAATTCGACCTTTTTCATGGCGATCTCTCCTCTCATTTTCTCTAGTATAACTAAAAAATGACCAAAAGTCAAAAAGATTTATCAATTTTATTGACTTTTGGTCATTTTTGGCGTATAACATAGATAGGTTGAAAATGACTATTCGTCAGAATTAGAAATGGGAGGATGCTATGATACAATTTGCAAAGAAGTTAGTACATCATCGAAAATTCATCGTCTTCCTGGCTTTCATTTTACTGATTCCATCAACGATCGGAATCGTGAAGACAAGGATCAATTATGACATTTTAAGTTATCTTCCAGACTCATTAGAGACGGTGAAGGGGCAAGATATCATGGTAGATCAGTTTGGGGCCGGAGCTTATTCGATGATCATCGTTGAAGATATGAATCTTCATGACGTACAGAAGCTAAAACAGAAACTAGAGAAAGTCGATCACGTTGACAAGATCATCTGGTATGATGATATCGCAGATCTAAGCGTTCCAAAAGAAATGCTTCCTGAGAAAGTAAGGAAAGTTTTCTTTAATAAGAACGCAACAATGATGATCGCAATGTTTAAAGAAACAACATCATCTGATAACACGATGGAAGCAGTCACACAGATGCGTAAGATTGTTGGAAAACAGTGCTTTATCAGTGGCATGTCAGGGGTAGTTACCGATATTAAGAACCTGGTTATGCAGGAGATTCCAATCTACGTAACGATCGCAGCAGTACTTTCTCTGATCGTATTATTTGTCACAATGGAATCCTTTGCAGTTGCTTTTTTATTCCTGTTAAGTATCGGAATGGCAATTCTTTATAACCTGGGAACGAATATTTTCCTAAGCGATGTGTCCTATCTTACAATGGCATTGACTGCGATCTTGCAGTTAGGAGTTACGATGGATTATTCGATCTTCCTTCTGCACAGTTATGAGAGTAATAAGATCAGATTTGAAGGTGACAAAGAACGTGCGATGGCACATGCGATTTCGAATACATTTAAGTCCATTACAGGAAGTTCCGTTACAACGGTCGCTGGATTCGCAGCACTGTGCTTTATGACATTTGCATTAGGAGCTAATTTAGGTATCGTTATGGCGAAAGGTGTTATTATCGGGGTTATCTGTTGTGTAACAGTTTTGCCATCATTGATCCTGATCTGTGATAAATTAATTGAGAAGACACACCATCGTTCACTGATGCCAGATCTTACGAATGCATCACACTTTATCACAAAACATTATAAAACAACGATTGTAGTATTTTTAATTTTGCTGTTCCCAGCAATTTATGGAAATAATCATACAGAGATTTACTATAATATTGACAAATCACTTCCACAAAGCTTACCAAGTAATGTGGCGAATAAGAAGTTAAGTGAAGAATTCGGAATGAGTAACATCCATATGGTCATGATCAAGAACGGCATGAGTCAGAAGGAATTAAGCAATATGCAGAAAGAAATCGATAAAGTCGACGGAGTTGAATGGTGTCTCGGAATGAACTCCGTGATCGGTTCTAGTATTCCATCTGATATGATTCCTTCTTCCATGAAAGAAATGTTGCAAAGTGATGAGTATGAGATGCAGTTTATCTGTTCAAATTACAAATCAGCAACCGAGAAAGTAAATAAACAGATCAACGAGATCAACAACATTGTGAAGAAATACAGTCCAGGTTCTATGGTCATTGGAGAAGCACCATTGATGAATGACTTGGAGACAGTAACCAATGTTGACCTTAGAAATGTAAATATCGCGTCGATCGCGGCAATCTTTGTGATTATTTTAATTGTATTTAAATCCATTTCCTTACCGGTGATCCTGGTAGCCGTGATCGAATTTGCAATCTGTGTCAATATGGCAGTTCCATATTACACGGGATTATCACTGCCGTTTGTTGCAAGTATCGTTATCGGAACGATTCAGTTAGGTGCAACCGTTGACTACGCGATCCTGATGACAAGCCGTTATCAGAAAGAGCGTATAAATGGCAAGAAGAAAATGGAAGCAATCCGTATTGCACATGAAACATCCATGCAGTCTATCATTACAAGTGGATTAAGTTTCTTCGCAGCAACGATCGGTATTGCGATTTATTCAAACATCGATATGATCAGTGCAATCTGTACATTACTTGCACGAGGAGCCGTGATCAGTACCGTTGCCGTAATCTTTATTCTGCCGGCAATGTTTATGATATTTGATAAATTGATCTGTAAAACAACCCTCAAGATGGGTCATTTAGAATAGGAGAGCGATTGTTATGAGAAAAAGAAGATTATCGAAAGCATTAGCAATGTTTCTCGCTGCAGCTCTTACAATTCCGGCAGCAGTACCGGTAGCAGCCAGCGAGTCCACTGCAGATAAAGAAGAAACCGTATACGTAAAAACGGATGCGAATGGAGAAGAGAAAACAGTTATTGTCAGTGACTGGTTAAAGAATTTCTCAGGTGAAGCAAAGATCAAAGATGCTACAGACCTGACAGACGTTGAGAATGTTAAAGGGAATGAGACATATAAACGAGGAAAAAAGGACAGTATTACATGGAATGCCAATGGAAAAGATATTTACTATCAGGGAACAAGTGACAAAAATCTGCCAGTATCCATGAAAGTCACATACTATCTGGATGGAAAAGAAATTTCACCAAAGAAATTGGTTGGTAAATCAGGAAAAGTAAAGATTCGTTATGAATATGAAAATCATTCCGCCGTAACCAAAACGATCAATGGAAAACAGACAACAGTCTATACACCATTTACAATGATCACAGCAGCGATCTTAAATACAGATAACTTCTCTAATGTCAAAGCAACAAACGGAAAAGTTATCTCTGATGGTAACAAACATATCGTTATTGGAGTTGCAATGCCAGGATTAGCAGACAGCTTAAACCTTAAGAATACAAGTATTGGGTCAAACTTCGATATTCCAGAAGATTTCGAGATCACAGCTGATGTAGAAGACTTCCAGATGACAGTCACAGCGACAGTTGCTAATTCTGATACACTATCCGAATTCGGCTTAGATGATGCAGGAGATTTAAGTGAACTGACGGATTCCTTAAAGGACCTTGAAAATGCGACAGATAAGTTATGCGATGGTTCTGGAGATTTAGTAAAGGGAATTGAAAAATTAGTCACAGCCTCTGGAAAATTAAAATCAGGAACAAAACAGATTGCAGTCAGTTCCAAACAGTTAGCAACAGGACTTGACAAACTGGTCAATGGATCTACAACATTAAAGAATGGAACCAGTCAGTTAGCGAAAGGAACCAGTGCTTTACCATCATCTACAGAGAAGTTAGATAATGGAGTGAGACAGATTCTTAAAGAACTGCAGAATAGTACACCAAGCGAAAGTGATCAGGCAAAATTACAGTCTAACTTACAGAGTGCACAGACAGGAATCACAAAAGAATTAATGAATATTAAGACACAGACAGAAAGTGTTGGTGTGTCAGCGAAGACATTAGGTGCATTAGCAGAGTCTATTGGAGCATCAGCAACAGATGTTGGAAATCAGGCAGGAGCAATTGGAGAATTTATTAAGAATAATTATAGTTCTCTTACAGATGAGCAGAAAGCACAGCTTACAACGATTGCAGGTTCTTTAAAGACAGATGTAGAAAACTTAGGCGGTTATGCACAATCCGTAGGAGGTCAGGCAAAGAATTTAGGAACCTACGCAGGATCTATCGGAACAAGCTTGCAAGAAACACAGACAGACCTTCAGATCGTATCAGGATGCTTAACCCAGATTCAAAATCTGCTAACAAAGACAAAGATATCCACAGCACAGTTAGAATCTGCATTAAAACAGATCGCGGAAGGAACTGGGCAGTTAAAGGCATCATCTAAGACACTGGCATCTTCCATCAAGAAATTAGATAAAGGAGCCAAGACGTTAAACAGTGGAACAAAAACAGCAGCAAATGGAGCGAAGAAGTTAAGCAAAGGTGCCAAAACACTGGATAATGGAATGGGACAGATGACAACAGGAATTGCAACTCTGAAAAATGGAGCTGTTACGCTGAACAAAGGAATGTTAACCTTTAGAAAAGACGGTATTGAGAAACTTGTCAATACGATCAATGATGATGCAAAAGATATCTTAGACAGAGCTGATGCAGTGATGGATGAAGGAGAAAACTATCAGACATTTACGAAGAAGGCTAGTGGAACGAAGGGTAGTGTGAAGTTTATTATTGAGACGGAAGAACTTGAGAAATAAAGATTATTTGTTATAATGATATGTGGTTTAGGACAGGAGTTTAGGCTCCTGTCTTTTTTAGTTTGATATTACAATTTTCTACAAAAAAGTAATTGTAAATTATATAGTAGTAAATTTCAATTCCATGTGATAGAATTAAGTAAATTAAAAAGTACAAAAGGAAAGGCAAGGAAGCAAGAATTATATCGATGGGCAAAATTAATTTCAGCCAGTACTTGGGAAGAAGTCAGAGAAGAATCTGAAGGAAATCATTACATGGAAAAGGTGAGGGATGAAATGATTAAGATGAGTCGAGATGAGAGTGAAAGATATTTATATCTGAGAGAACAAATGGCAATCAGGGATAAAGCAAGCCAGTTGCGAAGTGCAGAGAAGCGTGGAAGACGAGAAGGGGAATTATTAAAGTTAATATTACAAATACAAAAGAAAATTCAAAAAATTTCAAAAAACAGTTGCTTTTTTTGCCGGGCTTTGTTATAATAACGAAGCTGTTTTAAGGAACGCCTTAAAGCATGTGGGCTCGTAGCTCAGCTGGATAGAGTGTTTGACTACGAATCAAAAGGTCGTGGGTTCGAATCCCGCCGGGCTCACCAAGAAAACCCGCAAACTATAACGGTTTGCGGGTTTTCTTTATCCATTTTTCCTTTCTCAATGTCTCCTGTTTTCTCCTATTCTGCACCCTTTGAGGTTCAAAACGAGGTTCAAACTTTTCCACCCAAAATGTCGGCTTGCATCGTCTTGCCCTTGGCTGTAGCAGCTGCCCGTTACTCCCCTTCGGTTTCCGTATCCAGTTCGATGACGATTTGATGTTTTTCCGGGATTACGGTTTTCTTGACCGGCTTCGGGCTTCCATCCTCATGCAGGAAGCCGGCCTCTCTTGCCTCCCGACTTCCGATCGTTACATTATAGCTGGTCACATGTCCTCCGTTTCCCTTCTGCGGCCGTAGTTTCATTTTTTTCATGCCCCTTTTTTCATAAGATCAGCAGGGATACATTTTGTTGCCATGGGAAAGCATCTGTGTTATACTGATGGGGCAGGAAGGGCTTTCGCCCTTCCCCCCCTCTGATTACCGTTTTAGTAGCTGCGCGAGCAGGCCTACCAACTCGGCAATCAGGTTTAGAAGCGCCGTTGCGAGAACAATTTTGAGGGTTTTATCGCTGCGGTGCTTTTTCTTATGCTTTTGAAAGGCATGCCTTCTTTATTTATCATTATAAGCTCAATAGAATCGATTGCCAAGAAAAAACTGAAAAAGAAAACCGTGCTGCCCCGCCGGGTGATTCCATCTCCCGGTATTGAAGCATACAACGATTCAGCAAGGACTTGCGCCGCTTTTGAATACTCTTGTCAATGAAAAACAATCCGGCATATCAGCCCGTCCGGCCTCAAATCTGACTTATTTTTTGCCTCGGATGGATTGGACTTTTGACATGGCGGGCGTTCAGATCGCTTTTAAGGATTTCAAGCCGATTCTGGGGATCTGGCGCAGTCCGTGGGCCAGCGAACGCGGGCAGAGCAACGTGCTGAAGCACTTCGTGCGGTTCCTGAACAGCGCCTATTCGATGCGCATCATCGGAAACACGCTGGCAGTGAGCGTCTACAGTCTGCTGGCTGAATTTCCCTGCTGCATCCTGCTGGCGCTGATGATGAACGAACTGCGCAGCGGCCGCTTCAAAAAGGTCATGCAGTTTGTGACCTATGCGCCCCATTTCATTTCCACCATCGTGCTGGTGGGCATCATGCAGCAGCTTTTCGCCGCTCCCTCCGCGCTGATGCGCACGGGCGGCGTGGTCAATACGCTGATTCAGGCGTTGGGCGGCAGACCGGTGCCCTTTATGACCAGCGAGACGGCGTTCCGGCATATGTACGTCTGGTCGGGCGTCTGGCAGAACGCGGGCTGGGGGTCGATCATCTATATGGCGACGCTCTCCGGCGTGGATCCGCAGCAGTATGAGGCGGCCATGCTGGATGGGGCGAACAAATTGCAGCGCGTGTGGCATATCACGCTGCCCGCGCTGATCCCCACGGCGGTCACGCTGTTCATTCTCAATCTGGGTTCGCTGATGAGCGTGGGCTTTGAGAAGGCTTTCGCCATGCAGAACGATCTGAACCGCACGACCGCGCAGGTGCTTTCGACCTACGTTTACACGCAGGGCCTGGTGGACAACAATTATTCCTTCGCCACGGCTGTCGATCTGTTCAATTCCGTCATCAATCTGGTCGTTGTGATAACCGTCAACTACATTGGCCGCAAAACGGCCGATGTCAGCCTGTGGTAAGGAGGCGCCGCCATGGAAAACGCAATGAAACATATTCACCGAACTCGGGGCGACCGCGTTTTTGACGCGATCAATGTCGCCGCGCTGTGCCTGCTGTTGGCGGTGATCCTCTATCCGCTGATCTATGTGCTGTCCTGTTCTTTCAGCGACCCGCTGCTGGTGGTGCAGAGCAAGATCACCTTTCTGCCGATGCAGCCCACACTGGTGGCCTATCAGCGTGTGTTCCGCAACGAGCTGATCATGACCGGCTATCAGAATACTTTGTTCTACACGCTGCTGGGCACGGCGCTGAATGTGGCCGTCACGACGATGATGGCCTATCCCCTCAGCCGCCACGACTTCGCGGCGCGCCGCCCCATTACGATGCTGACGGCGTTTACGATGCTTTTTTCCGGCGGCATGATCCCCACGTTTCTGGTGGTCAAAAATCTCGGCCTGATCGACACGGTGTGGTCGCTCGTGCTGCCCGGACTGGTCAGCCCGTGGAATATGTTCATTATGAAAAACTATTTTCAGACCAGCATTCCAACCGAACTGTACGAAGCCGCCAGCATCGACGGCGCGGACAATTTCCATCTTCTGCGAAGCGTGGTGCTGCCGCTGTCCGCCCCCATCGTGGCCGTGATGGTGCTTTATTACGGCGTGGCTCACTGGAACAGCTATTTTAACGCCCTTCTCTATCTGCGCGACCGCACCCGCTACCCGCTTCAACTGGTGCTGCGCAGCTTTTTCAGCGCCAACGACTACAGCGAGCAGGGCGGCGCAGGCGGCGACAGCGGCATGACGGCGCTTCTGGTGTCCGAAACGATGAAATACGCGCTCATCGTCATTGCCTCCGGGCCAATCCTTTGCCTTTATCCGCTCCTTCAGCGCTTCTTCGTCAAGGGTGTTATGCTGGGGGCGATCAAGGGGTGAAACAATAGCAAATACGGACACACTGATTGGACGGCGCGATTTTCTTGCGTCTGGCAGAATGCGTTCCATAAGAACAGCCCGCAAGCCTGAAGGCGTGCGGGCTGTTTTCATCTGCTCGATAATAGAGGGTCTTAAAGAAGTGCCGTCAGGCATTTGGAATTTTTTGACGGAACACTCGCTCCTCTCCCTCCGGCGGCTTCAGCATCGTCAGCAGGGCGCGCATGGGGGCGGTAAGGGCCCGGGTGCGCTTGTAAAACAGGCTGATGCTGCGCGTTGCGTCCGGGCTGTCGATACGGTAAAAGCACAGCCGCTCGTCCGGCGGGGCGCTTAGAGCCAGTGTGTCGCTGATAAAGGCCGCGCCCAGCCCGTAACCGGCCAGATTGTAGGCCGCCAGCTGCTGATCCAGCGCCAGCCGTATTTTTGGCTCAAAGCCAGCCTGAGCGCACAATTGTTCAGCCCGTCTGCGGGTGTCATTGCCTTCCTTGAGCAGCAGAAAAGGCGTGTCCGCAAGCAGCTCCAGCGGAACGCCGGGAGCGCCTGCCTGAGGCAGTTCCTTAGCGGACAGGCGGAACGCCGCGGCCTTTTCGTTCACGGGCAGCGCCCGAGGCACGGCAAGGATCACCTGCTCCGTTTGAATCTCTACGGCCTCGTATATGGCCGGGTCGAGAAGCGTGTTGTCTAGAGCAAAGTCCAGCGTTCCCTCCTGCAATTCCTGTTTGAGCTGCCCGGTGTGAGCCTCGTGCAGACGCAGCTCCACGCCGGGATAACGCTCCGAATAAGCGCTGACCAACGGCGGCAGCACATAGGAGGTGAAGAACGTCGTCCCTCCCAGCGTCAGTGCGCCGGTGAGACATTTTTCCGTGTCGTCCAGATATTGCTGCAGGTCGGCCTCGATCTGCAATACCTGTTCGGCGGCGCGGATGTAGGCCCGCCCCAGCTCTGTTACCCCGATAGGAGAGGTGCTGCGGTCGAAAATGGGCGCACCGATGCGCGCTTCCGCCTTTCGCACCATCTGGCTCAAAGACGGCTGGGCAATATATAATGCCTGGGCGGCCTTGGTAAAGCTGCGCTGCCTGTAAACCTCGTAGACGTAGTTCATTTCGTGCAGAAGCATGGTTCCCTCCAACATAGGCATAAGCCTATTTAAAACTTTGATAAATTGATATTTGCAAATAGTATAGCGGCTCTCTATACTGTTGTCAATCTTACATAAGCAAGGGAGCAGGAAACACGATGAGCAGAACAGAGCAGGACCTGGTGGGAACGATGGCGGTGGATGCGGACGCTTATTACGGCATCCACTCTTTGCGGGCGGCGGAAAATTTTTCGATCACCGGCAGACGTCTGCCCGGCGAAATGATCGTGAGCATGGCATCGATTAAGAAGGCGTGCGCGCGGGCGAATACCCTGGCCGGCGTGCTGTCGGAGAAAATCGGCAGCGCGATCGAAAGCGCCTGCGATGAGGTAATTGCGGGCAAGCTGCACGACCAGTTCATCGTCGATCCCATTCAGGGCGGTGCGGGTACGTCCACCAATATGAACGCCAATGAGGTGATCGCCAACCGCGCCATCGAGCTGCTGGGCGGCGTGAAGGGAGACTATACTCTTGTGCACCCCAACGACCATGTGAACTGCGGCCAGTCCACCAACGACGTTTATCCCACTTGCGTCAAAATGACGCTCTATCAGGTCTGCGGCGCGCTGCTGAAGGAAATGGAAGCGCTGATTGCCGTTTTGGACGAGCGGTCCGCCGACTTCGACGGCGTGGTGAAGATGGGACGCACCCAGCTTCAGGACGCGGTGCCCATTCGGCTGGGACAGGAATTTGCCGCCTATGCGTCGGTGATGCGCCGGGAAAAAGACCGGCTGGAACGCGGGCGGAAGGAAATGCTCCAGCTGAATCTGGGCGGGACTGCCGTGGGCACGGGCATCAACGCGACGCTCGCCTATGTCGGGCAGGTGGTGCCGCTGCTTTCCGAAATGACGGGCATCCCCTTTACCCAGAGCCGTGACCTGATCGACACCACCCAGAATACGGACTGCTATCTGGCGCTGTCCTCGGCCCTGAAAGGCTGTGCCGCGAGTCTGTCCAAAATCTGCAATGACCTGCGGCTGATGTCCTCCGGCCCGCGGGACGGGCTGGGCGAGATCGTCCTTCCTGCCCGGCAGAACGGCTCCTCCATCATGCCCGGCAAGGTCAACCCGGTGATCCCCGAGGTGGTCAACCAGATCGCCTTCCGCATCATCGGCTACGATACCACGGTCACGCTGGCGGTGGAGGCCGGTCAGTTGGAGCTGAACGCCTTTGAACCCGTCATTTTCGACAGCCTGTATCAGGGTCTCGTGATGCTGCAGCACGGAATCCATACGCTGAATGTCCACTGTCTGCAGGGCGTTCGCGCCAATGAGGAGGTCTGCCGTCAGGAGGTGGAGCGCTCCGTAGGCGTGGTCACGGCCCTGTGCCCGAAGATCGGCTACAACGCGGCCTGCAGTCTGGCTCGCGAGGCCCTGCGCACCAACCGCCCCGTCGGAAAGATCGCCCTTGAGCGGGGCCTGCTGACTGAACAGGAGCTCCAAACGCTGCTGGATCCGGCAGCGATGACCAGTAGATGTTCTTTGCAGGATACGGAGGTCGATGCAGTAAAGGGCAAAATGTAAAAACGGGGAAACGCTGTAACAAAAATAAGTAATGACTTGTTAGACCTAATAGAAAAAGGCGGGAAGCGCTTTTGAAACATAGAAGGAGCCGAGCCGCCCACCGCAGACGACAACTGACTAAAAAGAAACTTAAAAAAACCGCCAATGCATATTGAAGCAGCGGCGGGGCTTCTATATTTACATCGAAAGAAGCCTTCATGAAATTATGCTGTGGAGGCATAGCGGCGGTGGATCAGATCAAGCGGAGGGAGGTTTTGATGCGAATGCCCGATAGGATCTCGCCTTCCCCATTTGACTCCAGATAACGTCTACTGTTTCATGCTGCTGGATTAAAACAAAAATCATTAGTATCATGACAAGGTTCATCGTGTTGGAAAATCGCTGCCATAAAAATGCTAAAGCCGAGAAATGCACACCCTCTCGGCTTGAAATGTAAATGGCGCGGTGAGGGATAACGCGAATCTACCCCTTGAACCTCGCCGCCTTTTGCAGTTCCTCGAAGGTATGGATGTCCTGCCGCTGCTCCTGCAGCATCACCTGAACCTCCCGGTTCAGCCCGTCGAAAAAGATTTTGCTCCTCCGGCTGTGCAGGAGTAGTTCTTGAAGCGTAGAATAAGAAGCCATGTGCCATCACCTCGCCGGTAGCATGGCCCGGAGAGGCGGACGTTATGCCCGGCCTGACCGAAAAAATCATTTCACGTTTGAAAGGAAGAAACGCCATGCCCCTTGCCAACTACTGCCGGAAATGCAAAGCCGAAGTCCCCGTCGGCGAAAGCTGCCCTTACTGCGGCGCGAAGCTGACCAAAACGGGGGAACGGCTGTCCTTCGGCATTTCCCGGGCCCCCTGGCGGGACTGGTTCTGCTGGAACCGGCTTTTGCGGGTGGGTCTGCCGGTGTGGGGGATCAGCTTTCTGGTCATCTCGCTGGCGGAGCTTTGTTCCGGCGGCACAGAGGCGCTGGCGGGGCTTTTTCGCCGGGGCTTTGGCCTGACCATGCTGTGGCTGCTGGGCGGGATGCTGCTGTTGTTTCTGGCGCTGCTGTTTTGTCAGGGCCGGGAAAAAGTTCATTATATATTGGATAAGGACGGCGTCAGCGCCTACACCTACGTGTCGGAGGAAGTGAATGATCTGGCGCTGTACGCCCGGTTTTTGACCCCGTCGCAGGCGGAGACGCTGCAGGAGGACGAGCACGCCCTGCCTGGCCTTAAGCTGGTGCGCCGAGTGATCCTGCCGTGGGAGCGGATGAAGCGGGTGAAAATCTGGCGGGAAGGGCAGACGCTGCTGTTTTTTGACCCGGCCTATTGGCAGGTTCTGGCGGTCAGCTGCCCGGTACAGGAGTTTCCCGAGGCGGAAAGCTGGGTGCGCACGAAAATGAAGCGCTTCAAAACCGTCCGGGTTTTGCCCACCGAAAAGGGAAAAACCGGCAAAAAAGCAAAGAAACGTTAAAATTATTACGGAAATATAACATTTATCCTTGACACACGTAATAACTTTTCGTACAATATGGGCTGGAAAGCTCTGGTTCTGCCCTGCGTGTATTCGCATCTATGCCCGCGCTGGACAGATTTGCCATATGCAGTATAAGATTTGCCTTTGGAGGAATCGGGAATGACACAGGAGATTCGCATTCGGCGCTGGCTGGCCTTCCTATTGGCTGCCCTGCTGGCATTTTCTACCCTGAGTACGGCGCTGGCGGCCGGCAAAACCTTCCAGTCCTATCAGACCACCAGTATGTCCAATGTGAATCTGCGCAAGCGGGCGAACGGGACTTCCACCATCCTCAAGCGGATCAAGGTGGGCGACACCGTTACCATTGTGGGCAAATCCGGCAATTATTATCAGATCCAGTTCGACGGCAAGGAGGGCTATGCCCTCATCAAGTACATCGACGGCACCGATTCCGGCGCGGATCCCGAGCCGGACGAAAGCCTGATGCACGCCGCGCCGTTGGCGGTCACGTCCTATCCCTACGATACCACCACGTTGGGTTATGTGAAGCTGCGCAAAAAAGCGAACCGCACCGCCGACGTGTACCGCACCATTCCCGTCAACAGCCTTGTGACGGTGCTCAGCGTGGAGGGCGATTTTGCCCGGGTGGAATACGACGGCCAGAAGGGCTATGTGTACGCCAAGTATGTGAATCTGGCCAACATCCCCACGCCTACGCCCGTGCCTACCGCCACGCCCAAGCCCGGCTCCGAGTCCTATGCGCTGATCAAGAGCGGCGATACCGGCGCGATGGTGACGGCGCTGCAGCAGGCGTTGATCGAGCTGAAGTATCTTTCCGAGGGCGACGCGGACGGCAAGTACGGCACGAAGACCGAGCAGGCCGTCAAGCTGCTTCAGAAGCGCAACGGCCTGACCCAGACCGGGCAGGCGGACGCGGAGCTGCAGCTGCTGATCTATGAAGGCACGCCCAAGGATGTGAACAGCTTCCGCCAGCACGTCAAGACCATTCCGCCCATCGCGGGCGCGGTCATCAAGCTCAATGGACAGGGCGAAGTGGTCACCAAGGCCCAGACCCGGCTGAAGGAGCTGGGCTACTACACCTCGACCCCCTCCGGCGTATGCGATGCGCTGACGGTGTCCGCTATTGAGGAATTTGAACGCAAGAACAGTCTGGTGGTGGATGGCGCGCTTTCCGCTACCGATCAGAATCTTCTTTACAGCATTTGGGCGCTGGACGCCTCCGTGGCCGTGACCCCCACGCCCACTCCCGTGCCCGAAATGCCCAAGGACGTGGTTCGCCCCGGCAACAAGAGCAACGATGTGAAGCTGGTGCAGACCCGTCTGACCGAGCTGGGCTACCTGACCAGCAAAGTCACCGGCACCTTTGATGACGACAGCGTAAAGGCCCTTAAGAAGTTCCAGAAGGCCAATGGGCTGGACGCGGATGGCGTATGCGGTATTCAGACCCGGGCGGTGCTGTTTGCGGCGCACCCGGTGTATGCCGTGCCCACCGCCACCCCTGTGATCGCCGCCAACGAGACTCCCGAACCCACCTACGCGCCCATCACCAAGGAAAACTGCGTCACCATCAAGGCAGGCAGTCAGGGCATGGATGTGAAGCGGCTGCAGATTCGTCTGCAGGAGCTGGGCTACTACACCTCCCGTCAGGACGGCATCTATCTGACGGACGATATCGCCGCAGTGCGGGCTTTCCAGAAGGCGAACGGACTGACCACCGACGGCAAGGCGGGCTACAACACTCAGACCGTGCTTTACAGCAACGCGGCCAAGCGGGCTGACAACGCCAATTCCGACGTGATCGCCTCCTCCAAGGCGGCCACGCTGCGCTACGGCAGCCAGGGCGTGGAGGTGCAGACCCTGCAGAACAAGCTGATCTCGCTGGGCTATCTGAGCGGTTCCGCCGACGGCAAGTTCGGTTCCTCCACCCGCCGCGCGGTGAAGGCATTCCAGCAGGCCAACGGCCTAAGCCCGGACGGCATTGTGGGCGCGGCCACGCAGGCCAAGCTGGGCGACGGCACCACGGACAGCGGAGCCGTTTCCAACACGGTTCCCTACGTCACCCTGTACAAGGGCGCTACCGGCGAAGCGGTCAAGGCCATGCAGAACCGGCTGATCGCTCTGGGGTATCTGACCGGCAAGGCGGACGGAAAGTTCGGCAACCAGACCAGCCTTGCGTTGATCGCCTTCCAGCGGGCCAACGGCCTGAAGGCGGACGGCATCATGGGTTCCGCCACCACGAAGAAGCTGAACCAGACCAGCGGCACCGTCAACAACGGCGGCACGACCACCATCGTCACCCCCACCACCGCGCCCAACGTGACCACCATCAGCGCGGCCAGCGTCCGCTATGCCAACTGGTACACCGAGATTCGCGCCAAGGCCCGGAAGTATCCCAACGTGACGGTCTACGACTTCTCCACCGGCCTTTCCTGGCAGCTGACCATCTTCTCCAACGGCGCTCACGCGGACGCGATTCCGATCACCGCCGAGGACACGGCGAAGATGAACAAGGCGTTCGGCAAGACCACGTGGAACCCGAAGCCCGTCTGGGTCATGTTCAGCGACGGTTCTGTCTACATGGCCTCCACCCACAACACGCCCCACGGCACCTACAACAACAAAAATATCAACAATTTCGCGGGTCATCTCTGCGTCCACTTCCCCCGCACGAAGGCGGAGGTCGAGGCCATCGGCCCCTATGCCACCTCCCACCAGAAGGCCATCGACCAGGGCTGGGAAGTCACCCAGAAGCGCGCCGGCAAATAGCAGGGCTAAAGCCCTGCACCCATCACTGCGCGCCTTGCGCGCAGGGGCGTAGGGGGACATGCAGCTTGGCCGGGTTTTACCGCCGCGGCAGGGCTAAAGCCCTTCACCC
>ERZ773229.1612-NODE-1612-length-14974-cov-2.642067_pt1 | contig 14974 bp, 16 predicted proteins | sample MGYA00580992_ERZ773229 | MGnify/ENA primary metagenome ERZ773229 (study PRJEB29015, sample SAMEA2737795) | human gut metagenome | biome: human gut; feature: human-associated habitat; material: faeces | place: China | collected 2012 ... | reverse complement strand
TATTATAGAATATACCGTTATATATTGCAATGATTTTTTTAATTATTCCTGAATTTCAACCCATTTGTCATAAACCTCTGCAAGCTCATCTCTTGCGTTCTGACATTCCTCGTTAAGCTTTGCCAGTTTGACGTGATCTGAAAGGTTTTCTTCAAGACACATCTGCGCTTCAAAATCCTCTATGGCAGCCTCAAGCTCTGCAATTCTGTTTTCGAGATTTTCAATTTCTCTCTTTTTGCGGCGGTCTGCGGCCTCCTGCTCTTTTTTGCGGCGGCGCTCCTCTGCTGAGCCTGTGTTTTCTGCCGCTTCCTGCGCCTTGGATGCCCCTGCCATTTCATTAAGATATTTTTTGCCTGATTCAATCTGCTGTTTTTTCTCCACATAATAGTCATATGTGCCGAGGAATTCGTGTATTCCATCGTTTTCAAGCTCCAGTATTCTGGTCGGAATCCTGTTAAGAAAATATCTGTCATGGGACACAACTATAACTGTACCCGGAAAATCAAGCAGCGCCTCCTCAAAGACTTCCTTTGAGTCAATATCAAGATGGTTGGTAGGCTCGTCAAGCACCAGCACATTGGCGCCGCTGAGCATTATCTTAATAAGGGAAAGTCTGGCTTTTTCGCCACCCGACAGCGAACCTACATTCAGAAAAACGTCTTCATTTCTGAAAAGAAATCTGCCCAGGAGAGAGCGCATCTCTGTATCGGTGTAGAGTCTGTAGGACTCCTTGAGCTCTTCAAGCACTGTGTTTGCAGAATTGAGAAGTCTCTGCCCCTGATCGTAATATGCAAACGCCACATTATATCCGATTTTGATTCTGCCGCTGTCAGGCTCAAGCTGATCAAGCAGGATTTTGAGAAGTGTTGTTTTGCCCACTCCGTTAGGTCCCACTATACAGATCCTCTCTCCTCTCTTGATATCAAGATCCACATTGCGAAACAGTTCTTTGCGCTCAGGACCGTATCCGAAGCTTTTTGACAGTCCCTCCGCAAGAATAACGTCATTGCCGCTTTTGAAGTTCTCTTTAAAATGAAGCTTCATCCGGCCTTTTTCGGACTCGGGCATTTCAAGTCTTTCGATATGCTCAAGGCGTTTTTCTCTGGAGGCTGCGCGCTTTGCCAGTTTCTCTGTGCCTCTTTCTTTCATGCGCCTTATCATTTCTTCCTGACGGGCTATTTCAGTCTGCTGCTTCTGGTAGGTTCTTATTTCGTTTTCACGTATTTCCTTTCGCTTAACTGCATATTCGGAATAATTCCCCTCATATACTCTCAGCTTATGATTTGAAATCTCAAATATTCTGTTTACACTCTGATCAAGAAAATATCTGTCGTGAGATACAATTATAATGGTGCCTCTGTAGCCTCTCAGGTACTGCTCCAGCCATTTGAGCGTGCCTATGTCCAGATGATTGGTAGGCTCGTCAAGTATAAGTATGTCCGGTTTTTTAAGGAGCAGACAGCACAGCGCAAGTCTTGTCCTCTCACCGCCCGAAAGCATGCTTATTTTTTTGTTGTATGTATCCTCTGCAAACGCCATGCTTGAAAGCACGCCCCGAATCTCGCCTTTGTATGTATATCCGCCGGCTCTGTCGTAATCCTCCTGCATCTGATCATATCTGTGGAGCATGGAGTCGATTTCCTGCTGTGATTTGTTCCCCGATGCTGTAGCCTCTGCAATCTGCTGTGAAAGCGCCGGCATTTCCCTCTCCATTCTGTGAAGCTCCGTAAATATGCCGTCTATTTCCTCTATGACTGTGTTTTCCGATGTGAAATCGTCATTCTGCCTCAGATAGCCGATTACCGTATCGTTTGAAACAAACACGTTGCCGCTGTCTGCATCAAGGTCGCCCGAAAGTATGTTAAGCAGAGTGGTCTTGCCCGCACCGTTAAGTCCGATAAGTCCCACTCTGTCACCTGCGTTTATGTGAAATGATATGTCCTTTAATATCACATCTGTTCCGTATGCTTTTGTAATGTCGTTTGCCGATAATATTATCATCTGTATGTCCTTTAGCTACAGGGGAAGATTAGGAAATGCATCCAGGTCAAGTCCGTCTGTTTCTCCTGCCTTGTATTTGTAGTAGGCTGCCGTACCTATCATAGCCGCATTGTCTGTGCAAAGCACAGGTGACGGACAGTAGAGTCTGATGCCTCTCCTGCCGCATGCCTCCTCAAGCATGGCTCTTAGGTGTCTGTTTGCGGCAACTCCGCCTGCCATTACCAGTCTGTCCTTGTGCATGCTTACGGCAGCTTCAACTGCTTTATTTACAATAACCTCTAAAACGGCCTGCTGAAAGCTTGCCGCAACATCGGCTCTGTTAATCTCTCTGCCTGCCTGCTTCTCAGAGTTTGCATAATTAAGCACCGCAGTCTTGATACCGCTGAAGCTGAAATCAAGGCTGCCCCTTTCGAGATAAACTCTTTTAAACTCTATGGCATTGGGATTGCCCTCTTCCGAAAGCCTGTCAATCTTAGGGCCTCCTGGATAGCCCAGACCTATAACTCTTGCCACCTTGTCAAAGGCCTCGCCTGCCGCATCATCTCTTGTGCTTCCCAGTATCTCGCATCTGTTGTAGTCTGTAACCTCAACGATATTGGTATGTCCTCCCGAAACCACCAGCGCCGTAAACGGCGGCTCAAGTTCTTTGTGCTCTATATATGCAGCCGAAATATGACCTTGTATATGATGAACGCCTATGAGGGGTTTGTCCCACGCCAGCGCCAGCGCCTTTGCCGCCGCTATCCCTATAAGCAGGGCTCCCACAAGTCCGGGACCGTAGGTTACTCCTATGGCGTCTATATCGTCTTTGGTGATATCCGCCTCTGTCATTGCCTGCTCTATTACAACATTGATGTTCTCAAGATGATGCCTTGAGGCTATCTCCGGCACCACTCCACCGTAGAGCTTATGTATTTCAATCTGGGACGAAATTATATTTGAAAGTATCTCTCTGCCGTCTGCCATAACGGCAACTGAAGTTTCATCACAGCTTGATTCTATTGCAAGAATTATTGTTTTGTTATCTTTCATTGTCTACCTCTATGTAAAGACAGGATTACTCCTGCCTCATAGGCATACCGCTCATTTTGGCTATGCATTCGCCGTCAGAGCCCATATGCCTGCAGTTTTCACACGACTGATAGGTACCCATATTAAATGTGTCAAAATCGTGTCTGCGTGAAAATCTGCTGCAGTGATATGAAGCCACACTCATATCACTGCCAAACTCATAATCATAATCTCCCTGTCGCATAAGAACCTCCATACTGCTAGTATTGCAGTTCTTTTCGGTGTTTATTCAGCAAGCCACATTATCATTGCAGCTTCTTTGTTATCCTCATAATATCCGGGTCTGTAGCCTGCGCTCTGAAACCCGAATTTCCTGTAAAGTTCCTGAGCCGCTATGTTGGAGGCTCTGACCTCAAGGGTAAAGGCTCTGATGCCGCGGGCTCTGCCCTCTGCAAGAAAAGCCTCAAAGATTGCCGTTGCAAGCTTCTGCCTGCGAAACTGCGGCGCTACGGCCACATTGGTGATATGACCCTCATCTACAATCTGCCAAAGTCCCGCATATCCTGCAATCTGCCCGTCAATTTCGGCTACAAAATACATGGCTCTCTCGTTTACCGAAAGCTCCTGCACAAATGACTCAAGGCTCCATGGCACGCTGAAGCATATTCTGTCAAGCTCAGCCATCTGCTGCGCGTCCTGCAGCACCGCCTGTCTAATTACCGGACTGTTCATTTTTGAGTTTTTCCTCCAGCTTTCTCTCGGCCTCTGCCTTGCGCATATATAAAGGGAGCAGGCTGCCGTAGCTTTGCGTTCCCTCTCTGTTATATATATCAAGGGCCATAGCCGCAACAGATGAGGCTCTCTGAAGTCTTACAGGCTCCGGCGCAAGCACTGCGGAGGGCTCCGCTTCGAATATTCTCTCGCCGTACACTTTAATGCCGTCGCCAAAGAACATATGCTGCCCGCCGATTCCTTTAAGGCTTTCTAAAAATTCATCTATCATATATGCTCCGGGCTCTGTGACGGTTTCAATCTGTCCGTCTGTCCACCTGAAAGCTCCCGCATACGCCTGATTTCTTCTGGCATCAAACACAGGGCATATCAGGCCGTCAAAGTCCCTCTGATTGTAGCAGAAGGCATTAAGAGTAGGCACACCTATGGTCTCTATGCCCAGAGCCTGCGCCAGCGTCCTTGCTGTGGTAACGCCTATTCTGATGCCTGTAAATGAGCCGGGTCCCCTGGAAGCAGCCACTGCGGTTACATCGCTTAACTGCAATCCGCATTTTTTAATAAGCTGATCAACCATAGGTATCATAGTTTCAAGGTGATTGAGTCTGCCCGGATTTACTATCTCCTCTATATTACCGTTTTCGTCTGTCAAAGCCACAGAAGCGTGAGGCCCTGTGCTTTCTAAAGCTAAAATGTACATTTGTATATTCTCTCTCCTTCTGAAGCTCCGTACTCGATATATATATATTTGGTATCGGCAGGAAGTATATCCTCTACGATATCGGCCCACTCTATAACGCAGACTCCGCCCTTTTCGTAAAAATACTCCTCGGCTCCTATATTAAACATCTCCTCCGAGTCTGCAAGGCGGTAAACGTCAAAGTGATATAGAGGCAGTCTGCCATCGGTATACTCGCGGACAATTGTAAAGGTCGGCGATACTATGCTGTCTTTGATGCCAAGGCCCTGCGCAATATATTTAGTGAGGGCTGTCTTGCCTGTACCTAAATCGCCTATAAGGGCCAGCACATCGCCGGCCTTAAGCTCGTCTGCAAGTTTAAGAGCAAATTCTCTTGTTTCGTTTTCGTTTTTAATTATAAGTTCTCTTTTGATCATCATTTGTGTAAAAATCCTGAAATTCTCTTGTACAGGAAGAATGTAACAATGCTGTTGATTCCCGATTTGATAAAGTTAAACAGTAATATCAGCGGCATCATCTGCATTACAACCTCTCTTGTAACTCCCATAAACAGCGGTGTGATTACAAGGTTTGCAAAGAACATTATTACAACCCATGAAGCAATTCCTGCTCCGAGAGCCGCCATAGCGCCTTTTCTGGTCTTGTGTGTTCTGTAGATGTTGCCTGCAACCAGTACAAAGGTTCCTGTAGCGATTATATGCATTATTATACCGTATGCTCCGCCGTCTGTGCTTACTGTAAAGCCCTGTATTAAAGATGTCACTATCGTCAGCGCCAGACCGCCCAGAGGTCCGAAAGCAAATGTGCCTATCATAATAGGAATGTCTGCCGGATCATAAAGCAGAAACGGCAGTGCCGGTATAATCGGTATATGTACGAAAAATACCAATACGATGGATATGGCAACAAGCATACCCATTTTTGCAAGTCTTACTGTTTTTTTGTTGTTCATTTTTGATTCCTCTTTTCTTTTGGTTTTTAGGAATCTGTCAGGTCATTAAAAGAGCCCCGGATTTCGGGGCACACAAAAAACTAAAACAACTCTAGTTTCTTCCATCCGGACTATAACCGTTGGTACCGGAGTTTCACCGGTTCAACCCGAAGGCTCGCGGACTTTACCGCCAGTGAGGAATTGCACCTCGCCCTGAAACAGATTATTTATATATCTATTATATGGCTGCTTAAAGCTGCTGTCAATAGCTGTTTTTGCCTGTCTTTTTTAATTGGCCGCATTTTTTATCGCCGCATTTTCAGTTGACAGTTTGCCCAAATACTGTATTATTTATATAGATTTAATTTTGCCTCAGGCCGGATTTACCGGATATGCTGCCGGTCTGTTTGCTTATGTGTTTATCGGAAGTTATGGGCTTTCACACGCCGCAGTTATTTCTGCAGGTATTTTCCATCTTGACCTGATAGGCATCTCATAGGCAGAGGTTTAATGCGTATCCGGAAAGGAATTATTATGTCAGAAAAGAAGTACAAGAGGCGGCTCGGTGACAGAGGCGACGGCAGACTCGTCAGAAATCTTACACCTATGCACAAAATCACCCCGTTTATAATGGTGGAGCGAAACGACGCCAGTAATTTTATCAGAGACAGTATTGAGGTTTCAAAGATAGATGAGTACATACGCCGCAAGCGCAAATCAGGACTGAAAGGTTTTGGTATAATGCACATTATAGTGGCTGCATATATCAGATGTATATCTCAGAGACCTGCTGTAAACAGATTTGTTTCGGGTCAGAGAGTCTATTCCAGAAACCGTATCGAAATAAATATAAATGTCAAGAAAGAGATGACGCTGGAGTCACCTGATACGGTAGTCAAAATCGTGTTTGAGCCTACAGATACGGCAGACGATGTATATTACAAGATGAAAACCGTGATAGATGAAAGCAAAGGCGGTGAGCTTGACAGTGATTTCGACAACACTGCCAGAATTATAAATTACATACCGAGGCTTATCAAGAAGTTTGCAATATGGTTTCTCAAAACCATTGACTACTTCGGACTGCTGCCGAAATTTCTGCTTAACGTCAGTCCTTTTCATGGCAGTATGTTCATAACATCTATGGGTTCTCTCGGGATCCCGCCGATTTATCATCATCTGTACAACTTCGGAAACGTGCCTGTATTCATTTCATTCGGCGCCAAAAAAAGCGTAAATGAAATAGATGACAACGGTCAGGTGGTAAAAAGAAAGTATGTGGATTATACGGTGGTTACAGATGAGCGTATATGCGACGGCTACTATTTCGCATCTACCCTCAAAATACTGAGAGGCTGTCTAAGACACCCCGAAAGACTGGATACACCGCCTGAAGAGGTAATAGAAGATATATTCTAAAAAAATTCCGGCAGCGCCCACTGCCGGTTTCAGTTTTATATACTATAGAGAATTTCTAAAGCTTTTTTCTCATCTTTGTTTGCTACATAAATCTGGTACTGATATGCCGCAGAGGCATCAATACAGGGAACTCCGTGATGGCGGCCCGGATTTGTGGGCGCATTTGTAACCACAGAGGTTTCGATACCGTTTTGTGAAAGAGTATCCCTGATTTTATTAAGCTCTTCCAGATTTCGAGTTGTTCTTATTTCCTTTTTAAAAAGCATAAACCCGCCCCTTTCTGATATATTTTCTCTATTGTATCATTTTCCCTGCGCCCGCACAATGTTTTTTCAGATTTTTCTGTATATAATTTAGTACTTTATCCGTTTATAGTGTCTATCTGCGCAGTCTGACTTCAAAGGCCGTCTGCTCCTCGTCAGACCTTATAACGCTTATGCTGCCCTTGTGAAGATCAACTATTTTGGCAGCTACCGCAAGTCCCAGTCCGTTGCCTTTAACGCCGTGTGAGGTATCTCCCTGATAGAATTTATCGAAAATCCTGCCTAAAACCTCCGGCGCAATTACTTCACCTCTGTCTGAAACCGTAACCGACACGAATTTTGCCCCCTGAAGTATCGTAATATTTATCTCACTGTCTTTATCTGCAAATTTAATCGCGTTGTCTATAAGGTTTATCCATACCTGCTTGAGCATTTCCTCATTGCCGTTTATGTACACCTCGCTGCAGTTAAGATTTATAAACAGATTTTTTTCTTCCCATCTGTTTTCGAGAAGCACTATGACTCTCCGCATCTGCTCGCTGAGATTAAACTCGGCAGTATTGGTAAGGATAGTCTGGTTCTCAACCTTTGACAGATTAAGCACATTGGCCGAAAGGTCAACAAGTCTGTCCGACTCCGCAATAATTATGTCAAGATACTCATCTGTTTCCTCTCTGCTGAGGTTGTGCTCCCTTATCATTTTGGCAAATCCTCGTATAGATGTAATGGGAGTCTTGAACTCGTGGGAAAAGTTGTTTATGAAATCGGAGCGAAGCATCTGGCTCTGCTCCAGTTCGTTTGCCATATTGTTAAAGCTGGTGTTAAGCTCCTGAAGTTCTCCGCCCATTTTGAGATTTATTCTGGCCGAAAAATCTCCCGCCGCAAGTCTGTCGGCAGCCTCCGCTATTTTGCGAAGAGGCTTTAACGGAATTCTGCTGAATGCCGCCGCTACCGCAGCCCCTATTACAACTGCGAGAAACGCAAGGGATATAAGCTGCCAGAGCCTTGGAATATCCTCTATAAATCCTATGCTTCTCAACAGAAATCTTCCCACAAACATAATTGCAAAGGATATAATCATAACCCCTATGGTTACGCCCGTATATGCCAGAGGAAGCTGGTGCTTCTGAAATATTTCCTTTAGTCTATTCACAGGTTTTCACCGCCTTATATCCTATGCCTCTTATAGCCACTATTTCAAACTCGTCAAAGCCCTCAAAACGCTTGCGCAGCCTGTTTATATGTACATTTACAGTTGTATCCGCCGACTGGGAGTCCATGCCCCAGATTTCGTCCATAAGCTGTATTCTCGTAAATATCTTACCCGGATATGACAAAAGCTTGTAAAGAAGATAAAACTCCTTTTGCGGCAGGCTCTGGGACACTCCTCCCTTTGTAACGGTCAGAGAGTCATAGTCGAGAACAACATCTCCTATGTAAAGCTTTCTTTCGTTTGCTATTTGCGCGCGTCTGAGCAGCGCCTTTATACGAAGCAGCAGCTCCTCTTCATTTACAGGCTTAATCATATAGTCGTCAGTTCCTGCGATAAAGCCTCTGCATTTGTCCTCGGGAAGCTCCTTGGCTGTAACCATAAGTATGGGCGTGTTATCTCCGCAACTTCGCAGGGTGTCCGTAAACTCGTACCCGTCCATATTTGGCATCATAACATCTAAAACTATTAAATCTATATGCTGCCTGTCCATAAGCTCCAGCGCCTCTACGCCGTCAGCAGCGCACACCACTTCATAGCCGCCCCTTGTTATAATCGCTTTCATAAGCTTGGAGGTGTTTCTGTCATCCTCTGCCACCATTATCTTAAACATATCATGCTCCTTGTAATCTCTGTTATCTGTTTTCAGTATAACAGAAAGTAAACTGAAAATAAACTAAAACACAATATCAAAACCGCATTAAGCCTGTTACAGCCTCCTGCGGTTTCATATCGTCTATTTCAAATGCTTATTGAATTTCTTTGCGGCTATTGTAAACTCAGGGCAGCCCATATAACCCGGACCTGCCTGATATTTACCGAATACCAGCACTATATTGCCGTCATCGTCAAAATAGAAATTCTGTTCCCTGTCTATTTTGTCAAATTCATAGCCCAGCTCTCTGCCTGTGCCGAGCCAGTATGTTCTGGAACTGTCGGATTTCATCTGAGCCTTCATCTGATTTTTGACTTCCCTGCTGAATACACTGACATAATCAAAATTATCATCAAATAGATCTGAAAGTCCGGCAACTGTTCCTTTTGTCTTGTCTATGTGATAAAAATGCTGCTCTGCTATACCGCTGCCTGCGGAATAGAAAACATTTATCCTGATGGTGAACCACTTGTCAGTATTCATCAGAACATCATAGCTTATATCAAGTCCGGTATGCGCCGTAAGATTCCTACGTTCAAGTTCTTTTCGCTCCTCCTCAAACTGACTGACAGCTATATCGGTCAATTCTCTGATATCCGCGTTGATATAGTCAATCTGGCTGCTCAGAGCCTTGTCTCCCTCAATCTGCGCAACCTCCACATTCTCGTGCCAGTCAGCTTCATTTATGTGTTTTTTGTTTATTGTTACAACCTCTACTATTCTGCCTATAACCGGTATGTCCTGCATCGCATATGCAGCGCTCTGACTTGCATTCGGTATAATAACAAAGGTGACTGCAACTACTGCGGCCGCAACTGCTGCCGTCTGCCACAGTCTCCTGCGGCTGCGTCTGTTTGTTGTCTTTATCTCATCAAGAGTTCTCCTGAAGGTTTCTGTGAAACCTTCAGGAACACAAGGTGCATCAGTTCTGAGATTTTTCCTGATTTTTCTGTCTGTTTTTTTCATTGAAAATCCTCCCTGTCGAGCATCTGACTTAAATGCCCCCTTGCTCTCTGAAGCCTTTTTTTGACGTTCGCCTCTGAAATTTCAAGAGTCTTTGCAATATCCTTTATTTTCATGCCTTCATAGTAAAAAAGAATTATAACCATCCGATATTCGTCATCCAGACGATTTACAGTCTCCCACAATGTAATCCTGTCATCGAGGTTTTCCTGTGTTTCCCCTATGTCCGTAAATTCATCTATATCCACATTGTATGTTTTGTCATTCAGTAGCCTGTAGCACTCGTTTATGAGGATTCTGAAAAGCCATGGTTTGAATTTATCCGCAGCTCTGAGCTGATCTAAATTCTCGTAGGCTTTAAGAATGGCGCTCTGCATGGCATCCTCTGCATCATAATCATTTTTGAGTGTGCTTACTGCCAGAAGGTACATGCTTTTTTCAAGGCTTTCGACTCTGCTGCAAAACCAGCTGCTGCTTTTAATATACGGCATCCGACTCCTCTTTCCCTGCCTGTAATTACTTGACAATCACCCTTTCTGCAATCCATGAGCCCCAGTCGCTGTAGTATTTACCCATAATATGAATACTATCAGATGTGTATTCTTCTCCAAGGCCGCCTTCTCTGTCATCGAACATTTCATTTGCATCAATATAAAAGACAGTTCGATTATCTGCAATCTGTGCAAGCATATTGTTGTACCTGTCAATCCGGCTGTTATTGAATATCTTGTCACTATTTGAAAGTTTAGATGACACATGCAGATTGGCTTCTATATATATTATCGCGTCAGGCTGATATTTTTTTATTGTGTTCACCAGTTTTTCAAATCTGGCTGCAGTATCACTGAGCCTGTATCCAAGCTCGTTTATGCCAAGCATAATATATATTTTACCATATTTTTTGCTCTGTATTAATGTTTTAAATGAAATTGCACCAAAATTCTCTATATTAACGTTTTCTTTGTATATGCCGTAGACACTCATTCCCTCCGTGGCAAAGAAGTCTGCGCCTGATATATTGCCGTATTCTTTAAGTCCTACGGTACGGGAATCGCCTATGAACAATGCGTCTTCAAAATATCCGTCAGGAGCCTTCTGAAATTCCGGAGTTGTAAGACTTGCATTGCCGTCATATTTGCCGAGAGCCGCTTTGACCGGATCGGGCCTGAAGCTCTGCTCTGAAAGCAATCTGTCTATTTTCTGTATTTCCTTTATGTTTACTGCAGCCTCGCCCGCTTCGCTGTTTTCAGAGATTCTGTCTGCAAAAATTTTAACTCCTGCAGCTATGAATCCTATAATAAGGACAAGAACAATTATTATATATAGTTTGACTGATTTATTTCTTCTCATAATACCCTACCCACCTAAAATCTGAAGTACAGGAACGGATCATTCATTCCCTTGTAAATGCAGTAAAAAGAGCCTGCCGCTACAGCTGCCAGAATTGCAGCTCTGATATATTTGTTCTGAAGCTTCCTGAAAATCATTCTCGGCAGAGGTGTGCAGAATATAATTCCCGCCAGCAGAAATATTCCATACTGCATGCCGTATTTAATGAAATCTCCTGCGAATACATTGACTCCGCCTGCACCGATCATTCTCTGAAAGAACACGCCGATCTCCGAAACGTCTTCAATTGCAAAGAACATCCACGAAACAGGAATAAGTATTATCATGTATATATGTCCTATCACCCTGTGGGTTTCAAGAATCTTCAAAAATCCTGATTTCTCAACTGCAATGACTGCAAACAGGAACATTCCCCAAAGAATAAAGTTCCAGCTCGCTCCATGCCAGAAGCCTGTAAGTGTCCACACTATAAACAGATTGAGATAGGTCCTGCCTATGCCCTTGCGATTACCGCCAAGAGGAATATACACATAATCTCTGAACCACGCGCCCAGCGTGATATGCCATCTGCGCCAGAACTCCGTCATCGACTTTGAAATGTACGGATGTCTGAAATTGTCCGGAAGCTCAAAGCCGAACATTTTGCCGAGACCTATGGCCATAAGGGAGTATCCGTAAAAGTCAAAATATATCTGAAAGCTGAAGGCTGCAGCTGCCATCCACGCAAGAGGTGTGGATATTGATTCATAGCCTATGCCTCCGGCCGCCTGCCACAGCCCTGAAAGTCTGTTGGCAAGCAGCACCTTTGAGCCAAGTCCGGCTACAAAAAGCTTGACGCCGTATATGAAATCCTCTCTGGTGCATACTCTGTGCTCAAGCCTGTCACGAATTGTTTCATAGCGCACTATAGGTCCTGCCACAAGCTGCGGAAACATAACGATATATGTGCCGAGGTTGAGAATGCTTGTCTCCGTACGAATATCTCTGCGGTATACATCTATGAGATATGATATCTCCTGGAATGTATAAAAACTGATACCTATCGGGAGCACCAGCTCCTGCATAGGCAGATCCAGCCCGAATCTGTTGATGTTTTCGATAAAGAAGTCTGCATACTTGAATACAAACAGCACACTTAAATCAATTACAATCCCTGCTATAAGGAATAGTTTTCTGTATTTGTGAATCCCGGCAATGCACAGACCTGCCAGATAGTTTACACCTATCGAAGCAAGCAGAATCAGTATATATACCGGCTGCGCAAGCGCTCCGTAAGCATAGAAAATCATGCTAAATATAAAAATGCACAGATTTCTGTATCTGTCCGGAATGCTGTAATACGTAAGTAAAAAAAACGGCAAAAACCAAAGTATAAATTCAAAGCTGCTGAAAACCATAATTTCTCCTCATAAAAAAGTTTCTGCTTATATGATACACCTTTTCGCCAAAAGGTGACACACTTTCGACATAATTCATTTAAAAAAACCACCTTTTTCACGCACTTTTTTACACAGTGCCAACTCACAATTCTAACTATTGAATCAATATACATATCTGTCGAAATCCCGTTTTTTCTCCTATACGCAAACAGACAATCCACCTTGATTCAGTGAATTGCCTGCTTAACATTATTCGTTTTTCTCTCTCAAGGGAAACGGTATGCTGCTTAAATCCGTTTCCCATAACTTCTCAGAACATCCTATTACCTTTAAATATCATTCGTCCCTATTCTTTCTAAAAAACATACTATAACTTATCGATTTCTTCTGCTGACAGTCCTGAGGTTTCAGCAATAATTTCTATAGAAACACCTCTGTCTTTTAATGCCATTGCTATCTCAATCTCTCGCTCCGCTCTACCGGAAGCCTCTCCTTCAGTTCTGCCCTGTTCAAGACCCTGTTCAAGACTTTGTTTTTGGGCCTGTTCCAGACCCTTCTCAAGGCCTTCCTTCAGCTCTCTTTCCAGTTTCCTTTCATACACGAGCCTCATCTCATCTTCAACCGACATCATATGCTTTATCTCCTCATCGTCCTGAAACTCTCTGACCCTCGCATCTATCTTTTCGATGAAGTCATCTTCTCCTGCAACCTCACCTGTCTTAAGATATTCAAACAATGATCTGAATCTTTCAGGAACTTTCCCCGTACTGCAGCTGGCGTTAAGGATAACCGTATACCTCTCATCATTAAGCGGTATGCCGTACTTCTCATCAAACATTCTGAATGAGTAGACAGGCTCGTCAATCTTCATTTCATCATACATACATATAAATATTATGTATGACGGTTTGAGCTCATTGTAATCCCTGCCTTTTTTAAGTTTGTTTACATCAAGCGCAGCGCCGTAATAACGGCTGCGCTTAGGAAGATTCTCCCTGTTCTCCACCTGCATTTCAATATCGTACCAGCCACGTTCATCTTCAAAAAGTACATCAAGTCTTATCGACTTTGACTCCATACCCGTTATAACCGTGGCCTCTGAAACGGAAACTTCCCGTTTGTGGACTATTATGTCCTTTACTTTTCTGTCAGGGAATATTATGCCAAGCATATCCCTGCACAGCTCCCTGTCCTCCATTACCTTGGCAAACATAAGCTGTTTGCTGAACGGATACAGTATTTTATTGTTTTTGTTCATAATTTTCCTCGCTTATTCTCTACCCGAAAGAATAAGGTGGAAAGCTTTGCTGTATATAAAGTATAGCACTGCGGGAAAGAAACATCAACCTGACAAAGGAATATATTTCATCCGTAGGCAGTAAACAGCTCGTAGCCGAACTACAGGTACAAAAAGCAGACAACCCGTCATAGATTGTCTGCTTAACATACCTTAATTCAGTTGTCAGTATACGGAATATATAACCTGCCTTGTTTCAGTCAGTTATTTACTCCATATTCTTGTCGCATATTTGCACTGCTTAAGCTCTGTCTGCGCAATCAGTTTGCCGTCATTGTCATAAACCGCAACGCGAACCTTGTAATAATATCTGGTACCTTTAGTACCCTTTGTGTTGATATAATAGTTTTTGCTCTTTGCAGTCATAAACTTGTAGCCGGATGCTTTTTTTGTTGAACGATAATATTTATATTTTACCGTATATCCGTCAGGAAGTTTATCTGTAATTGATTCAATAGCATTAATTCTGATATTTTTCTTTGAAGTTTTCACAGAACGAGCCTTTAAAGTCATACCCTCTACTGCTGCCTTGACTTTGCTGTCAAGGTCCTCTTCAGCTTTATCCTTGAAGATAACCTCTATCTTATCTCCCGGCTTCAAATCCTTAACCTCTGTAACAGCTCCGATATCCTTGCCGTTTACAAGAACCTTATCAACTTCCTTACCCTCATCAGGTGTGATGATTACTGATGTTCCGTCTTTGGAGATTTCCGCATTGCCGCCGTCTCCCGCAACGATTTCAGGATTCTGAACAGGAGTAAGAGTTCCCGTTCTTCTCTTGATTGTCAGTTTGCCCGGTTCAACGGTAACATCATAATTATCGTTTTTGGTATAAACTGCGGTTATGCTGATATCATCGGTAACAGATTCTTTATCCTTGTCTTCATCAGCCCTCTTATATGTAATTGTTCCTAAATCATTGTCGTTTACAAGACCGATTACAGTTCCTGTGAATTCAGGGTCGCTGTCTCCTTTTGTCTTGGTCTGGTCATCAACTTTGATTGTTACGGCTTTCTTTGCTACTGTAACAGCAATAACTGCATTTCCTGCCTCATAGTTTGCATTT
>ERZ773229.1608-NODE-1608-length-15018-cov-5.804718_pt1 | contig 15018 bp, 26 predicted proteins | sample MGYA00580992_ERZ773229 | MGnify/ENA primary metagenome ERZ773229 (study PRJEB29015, sample SAMEA2737795) | human gut metagenome | biome: human gut; feature: human-associated habitat; material: faeces | place: China | collected 2012 ... | reverse complement strand
AAGCAAGAATAAAATCAATGATTTTTATAATTAGGAAAGATAAAAGAGGTGAACGATTAATGTCTTTAGTATATAAAAATGACACATACAGCTATAATGGCAAATATGAAATGGGTTCATTAAATAAATTTGCACAAGCAGAAAGAAGATTGTCAGCAAAGAAACAAGCATTGGATGACATGAAAAATGAATATGACCTTATTGAACAACAGGCATTTCGCACTTATAAAGAGAACATTCAGTATATGCTGCTCGATCAGCCGTCTACGATTAAAATGTGTAGAGAATGGTTAAATATGTTATCAAAGAATCAGGATACAGATGGTAACAAGCTTGATAAGAGAAAGAAGTATAAAGAAAAGGAAATGTATGATTGGTATATTGATTATATTAAAAAGCTTCTTGATGTTGAGTACATGAATGATGTTAAATTCATTGACTATAATTTTGGTCAAGCTACTAATATTCAGTTTGAATATAAAGAGCATAATTGGTGTTTAGAAATTCCTCATATTGAAGCTATCAAATTAGATGCATATAAGGATTATGGCGGCAGTGTATTTAAACTTGTGTTAGTACACAATGATATAGAACGTAGTTGTATTTGGTCGCAGTTTGGCTCTACATATGAGGAAGATGAATTAAGAGATATTATGGCACAAGGTATTGAGAAATATTGTAATTAGTTATTTCATAGGAAAGCAACATTTCACAACTTTAGAAAGGACAAGCACAAATGAATTTGAAAAAGATTAGAAGTGAAGATTTGATTTTTAGCAATGAAATTGAAGATGATAGAACCAATACATACCTCACACTGAATGATTATGATTGGATGAATTATAATCTGTCTACTCGTTTTAAGACAGAAGAAATGGGAGTATTGGAGGTTGAATTTGAATTTTTTGGTTTTTCTACTTCGCAGATGAATGTAAAACAGACATTAAACGGCAAGGTATATGAAATTACATATGAATATCCAACAGATATTTTCAGTTAGAAAAACATATCAGCTACTGGAACGAAAAATACGCATTTAATGGCGAAGAAGAAGTTATAGATTTCTTTAATGAAGTTCTTGATAAAGGGACTGTCAAAGATATTACTGAAATTAATAAAGACGATAACAGACCACAATGCTGCATAGACCATGATAAATATTTTTCAACATGTGACACTTGTGAGTTTGGAGAATAATATATTGGAGGTGAAATTATGTATCAGAATTGTTGTAAGAAATGCGGAAGTATTTCACTACATACAGAAGTAAAAGGTAATAATACAGGACTTTATTGTGATGATTACAGCAGTTGCAGAAGCATATCCTGAGCTGAAGTCCAATGAGAACTATAAGACTCTTATGAATGAGTTATCTATGACAGAGAATATGATTGCAGAGTATCGCAGCAATTACAATAAACAGATCAAGGAATACAAGCGATATGTGAGAAAGTTCCCTACAAGACAGTTTCTTGGATTACTTGGATATGAAGTACAGGAATACTACTATTTGGATAACAGGTGGTTAGATTAGCAAGAAATTTTTCTTTCTTTTGAATAGATTGGAGATGTGAATATGTATCGAGAATTAAAAGGTAATGGAAATTTTTCAGATAAATACACAACATGGATTATAGCATATTGTTTAGATACGGATTCATTTTTTGTAACGAATCAAAGATATTTCTTTTGGGAATATAATGATGAATTCCAATGCGAAAACGATGCAATTAATTATTTCAGAAACCATTTAAAGGAGTTTAGAAATACTAGGAAAGAAATATTAAGTAATTGTGGTGGATGGAGTATTGATAAGGATTTATTTTTAGAAAATACGAAAGAAAGGTTTTGGTAATTGATATAAATATTACAGAAATTGATACAAATAAACTGGCTCACGCAATGTGAGATGTGTAAGACGAAAAATGCTCAGAGTTTTATGCTCTGGGTATTTTTTTGTGCTTTTAAATATTTTAATAATATTGCTTATGTCAAATGAAATATTTTGTATTTCTGACATATTAAATATGAATTTTAAAATAAAAAAGAATAAAGGAGAAAAAACATGGAACATTTAACACGTAGAGAAGAAGTAGATTTATATGAAATAATTCAAAAATCGTTTCCTAAAATTCTTATTAAAGATTTGGCAGAACATGAAAGAATTTGTCCTGTATGCAATGGCCTTGGAATGAGGATTGAAGATAATATATATGGAATTAAAGGTGATACTTCAGAAGTTGGTAGAAAATATCTTTTTCCATACAAACATCAAGCACTTTCATTTTGTCAGAGTTGTTATAACGGAGTGCAGCAATTGTGTCCTTATTGTGGACAGCCTTATAAGAATCAGGCGTATATGCATTGCGATTGTGAAGGTCAGAAAAAAGCAGATGAAGAAGAAAGATTAAAGAAGTGGAACGAGAAAGTAACTAAAGCAGTATCGGTTAATGAAAAAGATGTAAATACAATGCTGTACTGCGAAGAGTTTGATGAGTATTACGACACAGTTGATGATTTCTTTGAAGATTATGCTGCCAATTATGAAGACGAAGAAGTATATAACAAACCAGAAAGATTGTGGGTGACGTCTGTTGAAAAGATCTCTATTGATGCATATAGCGTCATCGAAAATGCTTGTGAAGGGTTACATGAAGATGCAATGGAAAACATTGACGAAAAGGATATAGTGGAATTAGAAGAATTCCTTGATAATTGGTGTAAAAAACAAACAGGAACAACTACATATTACCCTTGTTATAAACAGTATGTAGTGATTGATTGGAGCAGATATTAGGAGGATAAAAATGAATAGAATAACAATTAATGGAAAAACAATCACTTGTTCAGGAAATAGTGTTGTTATTAATGGCGATAATATTATTGTAGATGGAAAGATCATTCAGAATTGTACCGGCGATATTAGAGTGGTTATTGATGGCAATGTAGATAAAATTGAGTGTGCCGGTTCAGTAGAAGTACATGGCGACGCTGGCAATATTGATTGTGGCGGCAGTTGTGAAATTGCTGGAGCTGTCAATGGTGATGTTGACGCTGGCGGTTCAGTTACTTGCGGAAATGTAACTGGAGATATTGATGCTGGCGGTGGTGTGAGATGCAGAAGATAGGAGATTGAAAAATGTCAAACTTGTATGTATATTTAATGCGTTCTCGTAACAAGGATAATAAGGATATTCCAAATTTCAAAGAACGAATCAAGGAAATCCTTGAGTACAGAGAAAATGAAGATAAAGTGATTGAAGCTTTTAAAGATTTCGCAGCTAAAGGAGTTTCTGGCGAGCAGACGAGATTGTATAGGTCAGTCAACTCAAGAAACGAAGAGAAAATCAGGGAAGAATTTATTATTCGTCTGCTGAGAGACAAGCCAAGTATGACACAGCTTAATCGTACATTAGCTTCAGTTGCACAGCAAGTACAAAATCGTGATGAGAGTAAGTGGCTGTTTGACTTTGATGTGGATAATGAAGAAAAAGTAGAAGATTTTATTGACGATATTTATTTTTATTCAGAATTGGATAATCACGAATTGCATAAGACTCCACATGGCTATGCAATCATTGTTCCGCATAGATTTGATACAAGAGAGTTGATGGAAAAGTGGAAAGATTATGATATCACATTGAAGAAAGATGAGTTGTTGTTTTTGGATATGATAACGAATAAGTGATATTTTATTGATATAACAAAAATTGAGGTGAATTTGAATGAAGAAATTGAAAATTGAAATTCCGTCTGGTGCAAATGAAATTATCCATAGTCTACAAAATAATGGATATGAGGCATTTTTATGTGGTGGTGCAGTAAGAGATAGTATTCTTGGCAGACCAATTCACGATTATGACATTACAACTTCTGCCACACCAGATGAAATGATGGAAGTATTCAAGGACAAGAGAATTATTGAAACTGGTTTGCAACATGGAACTATTACCATTGTAATTGACGGTGAAGGATATGAATGTACCACTTACAGAATTGACGGTAATTACTCAGATAGTCGTAGACCTGATAGCGTAACATTTACACGAAATCTTGAAGAAGATTTAAAGCGTAGAGATTTTACAATCAATGCAATGGCATACAATGATGAAGTTGGTCTTGTAGATCCGTTTAATGGCATGGAGGATATTAAATACCACAAGATTAGATGTGTTGGCATAGCAGAAGACAGATTTTCAGAAGATGCATTAAGAATTTTACGTGCTATTCGATTTGCCTCACAGTTGGGATTTGTCCTTGAACCTGATACAGATTGGAACATCTCTAAAATGTATAAGAATTTAGACAATATATCTATTGAGAGAATTAACAGTGAGTTCTGTAAAATTGCTGCATCGAGTGATTTCTGTGTACAAATGGTCTTATATCACGAAGTATTTTCGTTATTTATCCCTGAAATCAAATCTATGATTAAATTTCCACAAAATAATCCTTATCATGTTTATGATGTATGGAATCATACTGTACATGCAATAGAATATTGTAAATCCGATGATTTAGTAACAAGATTGGCAGTATTCTTTCACGATTTTGGTAAGCCACACTGTTATCAAGATGGAGAAGATGGTGTCAGACATTTTAAAGGACATGGAAGAGTCAGTGCTGATATTACAGACGAGATTATGAAAAGACTCCGTTTTGATAATGATACAAGAGAAAAGGTTGTTCAGCTTGTTTATTATCATGACGCAACTTTTGAAGTAGGTGAAAAGTATGTCAAGAGATGGCTCAATAAGATTGGAGAAGAACAATTTAGAAGACTATTGAATGTTCGTAGAGCAGATATTAAAGCACAAGCTTATACAGAACAGGAGAGTAGACTTCAGAAAATTGACAATATCGAATATATTTTAGAGGAAGTTTTACAGAAAGACGAATGTTTCTCACTGAAAGATCTGGCTGTTAATGGCAAGAATCTGATTGAGATTGGATATAAACCAGGAAAAGAAATTGGTGAAGTATTAAATAATCTGTTGGATTCAGTCATTAGTGGAGAATATATAAATGAGAAAGAAAAATTATTAGAAATAGCAGAGAGGAGATTACATGGTTAAACTATTCAGTCATACGGATTTAGATGGAATCGGTTGTGGTATTTTGGCAAAACTTGCATTTGGTAAAGATGTAGATATTTCATACTGCGATTATGACAACATTGATTCAAGTGTTAGGGAGTTTATTGATAGTGAAACAGAATTTGATATGTGTATTATTACAGATATCAGAGTAAATGAAGATACAGCGAAAATTATTGATGACAGATTTGATAATTTCTATTTATTAGATCACCATCCAACAGCCATAGGACTTAATAAGTATCTTTGGTGTTCTGTGACTATCGAGTACGAAGATATGGAACTTGGAACTATTAAAACCAGTGGAACAGAGATGTTTTATTATTGGTTAATCGAAAATGGTTATTTAAAAAATTCAGAGACATTGAGAAGATTTGCTGAACTTGTGAGAGATTATGATACTTGGAGATGGTCAGAACTCGGTGAAGATGGAGTTATTTGTAAGCAGGTGAACGATTTACTTTATCTGTATGGTCGAGATGATTTTATTCATTGGTGTATTTCAGAAATCCATGATGAAGTATTTCCAAGATTATATGCTAAAGATGAGGTTGTTCTGAAGATTAAGCAGGAGGAAATTGATAGATATATCGAAGAGAAGAATGAAACTATGTTTACCAGTCCTATGTGCGGTAAGGTTTGTGGATTTGTATTTGCTGATAGATATGTTAGCGAATTAGGAAATCGACTTTGCAAGATGCATCCTGAAATTGATTTTGTGGCGATGATTGATATTAACGGTTGTACTGTTTCTTATAGAACTATTAAAGAAGATATTGATCTTGGTAAAGATGTAGCAAGTTTATTTGGTGGAGGTGGTCATCCAAAAGCTGCTGGTTCAGAATTTAGTGAAAATATTAAGTTAAAAGTTATTGGAAAAATCTTCGGAGAGTGAGGCGAGATGAATGGCAAACGAATTTACATTATATGGTGTAATGGATAAATCAACAGGAAAATTAATAAGTAATCTTACAAACCCACGACACAAATATTGGGAAACAAGAAAAACTGCTGAGAATGCGGTTAGAAAATTTATGTCAGAACGTTATAACGCTGATAGGCAACTAGAAGTTGTAGAAATTGAATGTAAGATAAAAGTAATAAGTGAGGTGAGAGAATGAAATTAACAATTGATATTCCAAGAGAATATGAACGAGATTTTATAGCTGATAAGTTCAAAGATTTCTTTTCAAGAGTAATTGCAGATATGCACTATAGCGGTCTATGTGGCAACTATGAAAAGGAAATCGCAGAAATGTTTTTAGAAGCATTTGATAAAGCTATTGTTGGTGATGTTAATTTGAATGCAAATGTTGTTCCAGTAGTGAATATATCTTTTAACGAAGAGGATATACAGAAGATGATTCAAGATGAATTAAAGAAGTTCCAAGTAGAGAATAATCTAATATAGAAGTAATTTTATTCATGGCTGATCAGCCAAATTTTTCCAAAAAAGTAACAAGAAATATTTTTTTCCTATGGTTTTAGCAGACGTGTTAATTTCATAGGATTTTACAACAAAATAATTAAGAAGAAAGGAATTAAGCAGTAACTCCTAGGTAATTATGGTTACGTAACCTCTGTAAAATAGTGTATTTTGACAGAGAATAATAAAAAAAATAATTATTGTGAGCTTAATGGACAACCATTACGTTTGTTAATAGGTGGTTCGCCTTGTACATTTTGGTCAATCTCACAATCACCCGAAAGAAGAGAAACCAGTTGTGAAGGTACAGGATGGGAATTATTTAAAAATTATTTAATTGCGAAAGAAAAATGGCAACCAGATATATTTTTATATGAAAACAACGAAAGTATATCAAAAGAAATTCAAAAAGAAATCGAAAAACGATTAAATGTTAATCTATTACATATCAACAGTGCATTATTATCAGCACAAACTCGACATCGTATCTATGCCACTAATATCAATATTGATCCCAAAAACATTATAGATAAGGGTATAAGAGTGAAAGATATTCTTGATGCTGAATTCCACAAAGAAAACTTAATAAATGAGGTCAAATTTAATAACAGAGATGATACTAAGGATAACAATAAACTTGTTAGAATTGGCACTATTGGTAAAGGTGGACAAGGTGAAAGAGTATATTCCATAAATGGTAAATCATGCACTTTGTCTGCCAATGGTGGTGGAAGAGGTGCAAAAACTGGATTGTATCTTATCAATGGAGAAGTAAGAAAATTAAATCCCTTAGAAGCAGAAAGATTACAGACGTTACCTGATAATTATACATTATGTAATGGTGTTCCTGAAACGCAGCGTTATAAATGTATTGGCAATGGATGGACGGCAGAAGTAATTATTCATATTTTAAATCAGGGATTAAAGAATATTCCACGAGATTATTCTATTGAAGTTCTAAGCTTATATGATGGTATTGCTACTGGCAGATATTGTTTAGAAAAAATGGGATTTACAAATATTGCATATAAAGCGTATGAAATAGATAAATATGCTATGAATGTTGCCACATATAATTATCCAGATATTAAAGAATGTGGCGATGTATTCCAAGTTAGAAATGATGATTGGGAATATTAAACAGAGAATAACATAAAGAAAGGAGTAAGAGGTTTGGTATACCGAAAAACGCAGCGTTTACTCCTGATACATAATGATAATAAATAGAATTTGGCAGATGCCAAATAGTAACACCTTTTCAATTAAGCCAATTAAGGAATTAATTGAGAAATATGCAACTGGTAAGATTGTTGATCCGTTTGCTAATAGCAATAAATTGGCAACAGTAACAAATGACTTAGATACACAGTATGATACCGATTATCATATGGATGCATTGGATTTCTTAAAGATATTTGATGATAATTCAGTAGATGCAGTGTTGTATGATCCTCCATACTCGCCACGACAGGTAAGCGAGTGTTACAAAAATCTTGGACAGACAGTAAATATGCAGACAACACAAGCTTCATATTGGTCTAAACAGAAGGAGCAGATAGGAAGAATCATAAAGAAAGATGGCATTGTAATTACTTGTAGTTGGAATAGTGGTGGCATTGGTAAGAAGTATGGGTTTGAAATTCAGGAAATTTTACTTGTTCCTCATGGTGGTTGGCACAATGACACGATTGTTGTGGTTGAGAAGAAGATTGAGTAGAGAATAACATAATATGAAGTTAGCAGAAAAGCGGAATTTCTTTTGGCGAAAGGAGAGAATATGGAGATAAAGAATGCGAAAATTGACTATGTAAAGCTGTATATTGAAGACCATGATATTTTAACATTTAGCATTGGTCTTGATCTTGGCAGTGGGGGTTGTGCATTAGGAGGATATGCACTGGATCAATCATTTAGGGTTAATAAAAATGACAATAAATGGGATTATGAAAGAAAATCTTCGCCTGCTGGATTAGATTGTATGAGAAAAATCATGGAAGTTGTAGGTGTAAGAAGTTGGGAAGATTTAAAAGGAAAGTATGTTAGATATGAGGATAACGGATGGGGTTCTCGTATTACTAAAATTGGAAATATCATAAAAGATGATTGGATTGATATTGATGATTTTATGAAGAATTACGATTACGAGGATTGGATTGAAAAGTTTAGGAGATAGGAGAATAAGTAAATGAGTAAAGCTGTTTTAGTGTTAGATATGCCTGAAGCTTGTTGTGATTGTAATTTTTGTAGAGAAATACAAGAAGGTATCGAAGCATGTTGTGAATTAATGGATGAGTTAAATGACAATACTCTTTGTAGAATGATTGATAGTAAAAATGGATATTGTCAAGAAAAACCAAATTGGTGTCCATTAAAAGAATTACCAGATGAAATACATAGTAAGGAATATTTAGACGAATATTGCGATGGTTATGATGATGGTTGGAACTCATTAAGAAAGAAAATTTTATGCGAAGATGAGGAAAATAAGTAAATGGCATATATAAAAGAGTATTGGCAGAATAAAGAACAGAGAGCAGAAACTGCCCGTAAACATACAAAAGAAATGCAAAATAAGTATGGTCGTTGTATTCAGACTGCTATTGTTTCAACAAAAATTTATGATACAAATTCATTTAATAGGGATTTTGAAGAGGATATCGAAGATAAAGATACCAAGATTATTGTAGAGGATATTGATAGTGTAGGTGCTGTAATGAAATACGGCAATCCAAGTACAGCAGTTCTTAATTTTTCTTCATATAAAAATCCAGGTGGAATGTTTTTAAATGGTAGTAAGGCACAGGAAGAGTGCTTATGTCACGAATCATTCTTATACAATGTGTTGAGTCAGTTTGTATTAGAGTTTTATGATTGGAATAATCGACACAAGAATAAGGCTTTATATTTGAACAGAGGATTATTTTCTTCAGGTGTTTGGTTCTTTAGAGAGAATAGTCATGTAGAGTGTAGTGTTATTACTTGTGCTGCCCCAAATAAGTCGGCTGCTCAGAAATATCAGAACGTGTCAGACGAAGAGAATACTAGAGTGTTAAGAAGTCGAATTAAGTTTGTTCTTGATATGGCGAAAGATAATAATGTAAACACTCTTATTTTAGGAGCTTATGGTTGTGGTGTTTTTGGTCAAGATGCAACAGAAGTAGCGAATATATTTAAAGAATATTTAGCTACTACTCATAAATGCTTCTATAATGTTGTATTTGCTGTTCCAAGTGGCAGGGATGGCAATTATGAGAAGTTTGTAAAAGTATTTTCGTAGCACAGTAAACATAGATTTCCTTTGGATGTGAAATGAGGTGACATTAATTGAAGATAACCAGACAGAGTAAAACAGATTATACAAAAGAAGAATTGAAATGTATGTAAGCAAATAAAGGTTGTAATATATGCCCTAATTGCGGAGAAAGTAAGCCATTCTATATAACCAAAAAAGGAAAATCTAAAGGTGTTCTAAAACATCTTTTTGTCACAGAACATCATAAGTTTTTTAAATATTATCGTACTAATTCATATGAATGTTGTACGTGTGGGTGTAAATGGGAATCTGATCCATATTAATATGACAAAAGAGGAATTTGATAAATTTCTTAAAGAAACAGGATATAGTAAAGGAGAATAATATGATAAACAACGAATTACATCAGCAATATAGACAAGCTGTTGATGATTTGAGAGTAGCATTTAAGAAGACTTGTTTATACGGATTGTGCGAAGAAGTTGTGAAGAAATTAAGTAAGATTTTGAATTAATGAAGGAGAAGGATTAAATATGAAATTTAAAGGAATTGAGTTAAAGGATAATACAGAAGCGGAATTATTAATTACAATTGAAATAGTAAATATTAGCGATGAAGACGAATTAGAAGAATATGGCGAAGAACTGGAAGAAACATTATATGATGAAGTTTTGAATTATGATAATTGTTATGTTTATACGGAATTTGTAGATGATAATCTCTTAAATGTACGTTGTGATGATATTACATTTGATAAAAAGGGCGTAGAAGTTATTACAACTATATATAAGGACATTACTGAAGCAAATCTAGCTGATGTTAAAGTAATGATAGGAGTTCATGTTGATGGAGATCAATGGTTTAAAAGAGAAGATGGTTCTGAATATAACGAAGATAGTGTTACATTAGAAGAGTTTTTAAATAATATTGAATATTAAAAAGTGACAGTAAACCGAAGTTTCCTTCGGATGATAAGAAAGAGAGGTAAAAATATGAACATTTGTTTAATGGTATTAATTGGATTATTAGGACTTTGTGCGGGTGCAATTATTGGAATGGTGGTAGCAGAGAAAATTAATCATGATTATTTCTTGAGCATGAACGATAATTTTGAGACGTATTTTAAAAACATTATTAAGATAGAGGAAGAATATTTTAATGATGTTACTAAAAATATAATGAATGCCATAAACGATATAAATAAGGTTTATGAAAAGCCAATTTGGAGAAAAACAGAAGAAGAACTGCCACCATGTTCAGGATTATATTATGGCAAAATTAAAGGTAATCCACATGGAGAAAATGCTATGTGGAAAGTAGTATATAACGACAATGAATGGAGCTTGTCTGGCTATCCTGATAATAAAGTAGAAATTAGTGAATGGACAGAGATCTATTAAGAGAATAAGAATGATGAAAGGAGCAAGAGATTTGCTGCAGCATGAAATCTGGATTTGCTCTGAGTAAGAAATGTTAGAGATTAACAAAATATATAACGAAGATTGCCTTGAAGGTATGAAAAAGATTGATGATAAATCAGTCGATTTCATTTTCACAGATCTGCCTTATAATACGACTAATAATTCTTGGGAATGTGAAATGCCGTTAAATGATTATGTGGAATTATCAGGTCAATATTTTTATGAGACAGATTTGTTCGAGTTAGCTCAAGTAATAGATAACAGTCTTGAATACAGTCTTGAATATACAAGAGATTGGTTTTATGAGAACAAAAAAGATGGTTTATGGACGCATTACAATCGAATCATCAAGGATAATGGTTGTATAGCACTATGGGCGCAGTCACCATTTGATAAGAGGCTCGCTTGTAGTAATGAAAAATTGTATCGCTACGAATGGATTATCGAAAAGACCAAAGCAACTGGTCATCTAAATGCAAAGAAAATGCCTATGAAGGCACACGAAAATGTCTTAATTTTCTATAAGAAACTCCCTACATACAATCCACAAATGACAGAAGGACATACACCTGTTCATTCTTATACAAAGCATACAACAGATGGTAATTGTTATGGTGCTACAAAAACTGGTATTTCAGGTGGTGGCAGTACACAAAGATATCCAAGAGATGTTTTACAGTTCAAGTGGGATACTCAGAAAAGTAGCTTACATCAGTGTCAAAAGCCTGTTGAAGCGTGTGAGTATTTTATTAAGACCTACACCAATCCAGGAGATTTAGTTCTTGATTCATGTGCAGGAAGTTGTACAACTGCAATCGCAGCTTTGAATACAGGTAGAAATTACATATGTTTCGAAAAGGACAAGGATATTTTTAAGATTGGAAGTAAAAGAGTGACTGATTATAAAGGAGAAGTAAATGACAGAGAATGAAGCTATTGAAGAACTAAAATATGATTGTAATGAACTTGGCAAAGCAATTCCATGTGATACTTCATGGGGATGTTCTTTTGAAAATGCTTATGGAATGGCAATCCAAGCACTTGAAAAGCAGATACCAAAGAAAGTAAAAAATAGCGGAGAGAGAATTCCGTTTGAATGGTATTGCCCTACTTGCGGAGAATTATTGTGTGACGATGGCTACAAAGATACCGACATTAAATATTGTGATCAATGCGGTCAGGCATTATATTGGATAAATTAAGAGAATAAAATAATGAAAGGAGACGAGGTTTGTGTACACAAAAAGGAATTCCTTACTCCAAGTAATTTATGAAATATATGGGTTCAAAATCTCGTATAGTTGATAATATTTTACCAATTATTCAAGAAAGATTGCGAGATTATAATATCAAAACATACATAGAGCCATTTTGCGGTGGTTGTAATGTAATCGACAAAGTTCAGTGTGACACAAAAATCGCTTCTGATAATCATAAATACCTTATTGAAATGTTCAAGAATCTAAATCAGATTCAAAATCTCCCAGAATTTATTACAAAAGAACATTACTCAGATGTAAGAGAGTGCTTTAACAAAGGATTATCCACATATCCTGATTGGTATATTGGAGCAGTTGGTTTTCTCTCAAGTTATAATGGCAGATTCTTTGATGGTGGTTACTCAGGTGTTGTACATACGAAAGCTGGAACTGAAAGAAATTATTACGATGAAGCTAAGAGAAATTTGTTAGAGCAGATTCCAAGGTTAGAAGATATTCAATTCCAATGTGGAGATTATAAAGAGTTATATTCTGATAAAGTTGACTGCTTATTTTATTGCGATATTCCATATAAGGGTACGAAACAGTATGGATCAAGTAAGAATTTTGATTATGACAGATTCTGGAATTGGGCTGAGAAGATGAGCGAGAAAAATATTGTCTTAGTCAGTGAGCATGAAGCTCCTTTTGGATGGGAATGTATTTGGCAACAGGAAGTCAAGAGAACGATTGACAATACAAAGCGAGTTAAAGCAGTAGAAAAGTTATTTGAAATAAGAGAATAATTAACTGCGAGGTGAATGACATGTTTGGTTATGTTAAAAAGAAAGAATATGATGAATTATACAGCTATTATCAAGCCACATTGAAACACATAAAGGGATATCATAGATTGCTTGAGGAGCAAGAAAAGCATACTGAACTAGAATATAAACGAGCAGAATATTGGAAAGCTAAAGCATTATATCCTAATTCAGAACCATATGTCGAGGGTGATATGGAGACTATTAAATATATCAAGGGTTAAGAAGGAGAACAAATGAGAGTAGCATTAACAGGTCATAGACCTCAGAGATTAGGATTACCAGATGATGAGACAGATGAAAAGTGGAGTAAAATTACTGATTGGCTAACTGAGCAAATTACAAAAATGACAGAAATTGCAATATTGAATAACACATATATTGATGCATATTGCGGAATGGCTTCTGGTTGTGATATTAGCTTTGGCTTTGTTATATCAGTCATTAAAAATGGAACAAAGAATTTAAAGTTACATTGTATATTACCTTGCAAAGACTATAATTCTTCAAATAAATATTATCGTTTTATTAAGGATAATTCAGACGAATGGGTTGAGTTATCAGATGAATTCTATAAAGGCTGTGACAATGTGAGAGATCAATACATGGTTGATCATTGTGATGTACTTCTTGCAATTTGGGACGGTAATAAATCAGGTGGTGTATGGTCAACAATTCGTAAAGCTCAGAAAGCTGGCAAGAAGATTATTTATTGCCCTAAAGAGATTTTGAGTGAGGTTGAGTAAATGGGGTTTTATTATAATTTCTATTCACCGAAAACAGGTGAGAAAATTGACGATGGAAAATATACAGGAATGCCATTTTTCTTCACTGAATTTGACAGATTAGGTCATAAATGTGCAGTCAAATGGGATAAAAATTATAAGAATATCGAAGCATGGACAATAGATACTGACTCTGACTTTTATAAGGAATATTGTTCAGATGATACTTATGGTTGGGATTGGACTATTTTGTATTATACAAAAGATGAGATTCTAAAAATGCAAAAGTCGATGACCTGTAATGAAACATTGTTAGAAGAATTTTTGGAGAATAATGATTTAGAAGGATTAATTGTTGTTATAAATTGAAAAAATAACAATCCTCTGAAAACCACGTTTCCTTTGGTCATGAAAGTAGGTGAGAAAATTATATATAAGAGTAAATTATTCATATTTAACGAAGATAATTTAAGACGAGATATTGCATATGTTGAAGAGAATAATCGTGTAAAAGAACTCCAATGCAATTCTCAAACAGCGTATGCATGGTTTGATATGCACAAAAACGAATTACAATATCCAATCGAGAAAGATCCTATTTATCAGAATACAGGTTTAATTGGTTTATATCAAGGTATCCCAATTAGACTCAATGACTCTTTAGATAATGGAAGTGTTGGAATTGTAGATCAGATGGGAGAATAAATGAATATACAAACAATTGAAGGTTTAGGTTATAAAATCCGCATAACTGAGTATATCACTAAAGATGTTCAAAGAAGAACTCACAAGAAAAAACGTATTAACAAGAAGTGGTTGAAAAGATACGGCATGAAAATTGTACCAGATAACACGAAAATACTGCTAGTGAATAATACACTTATGATGACAGAAAAATGTTATGAAAAACTAAAAAAGCTTACTGATAAAGATGTTGATGACATGGAAAAATTTTTGAAAAAAGCCAGTAATAAACAATCTTAGAAAGAAGCATTTCCTTTGAGTTTTTTGAATGAAAAAGAGAGAATAAATAGATAGAAAGAGGTGATTGTTATTACAGATGAATACATAAAA
>ERZ773229.1606-NODE-1606-length-15028-cov-4.013224_pt1 | contig 15028 bp, 10 predicted proteins | sample MGYA00580992_ERZ773229 | MGnify/ENA primary metagenome ERZ773229 (study PRJEB29015, sample SAMEA2737795) | human gut metagenome | biome: human gut; feature: human-associated habitat; material: faeces | place: China | collected 2012 ... | reverse complement strand
ACGTTCGCACGTGGGTTGTCCCAGGAACGGAATACGGCTTTGATCGCACCTACCAGCTGCTCCTTCGGATCAGTTGGGAAATCAGAACCGATTTTGGATTTATACTCAGCTTTGAACTGGTCAGCAAGCTCATGCAGGTCAGCAGCTGTAAGCTCAACGTCCTGCTTAACACCTCTCTTAGCTTTCATCTCATCGATGAGCTCCTCGAAGTATTTCTTACCAACTTCCATAACTACGTCAGAGTACATCTGGATGAATCTTCTGTAGCAGTCCCAAGCCCAACGCTCATTGCCGGATTTCTCAGCAAGAGTGTTAACAACTTCTTCATTTAAACCAAGGTTGAGGATTGTGTCCATCATACCAGGCATAGATGCTCTCGCACCAGAACGAACGGATACAAGCAGAGGATTTTCTTTGTCACCGAATTTCTTACCGGTAACTCCTTCCATCTTGGTAATTGCTTCCATGATCTGAGCCATGATCTCATCGTTGATGGATCTGCCATCCTCGTAGTACTGTGTGCAGGCCTCTGTTGTGATTGTGAAGCCCTGCGGTACAGGAAGACCGAGGTTTGTCATCTCAGCAAGGTTGGCACCTTTGCCGCCCAGAAGATTTCTCATAGTAGCATTACCTTCTGTAAACATGTAAACCCATTTTGCCATTTTACATTTTCCTCCTAATTATTGTTCTTTAAAACATAAAAAATGTATGTTTTCTACGCACATAATTATTTTATAGATTTATCCTTCATTAGTCAAGGTTATTCTTCCAAAAAACAGCAATTTCTCTTGTGAAATATGACAGATTTTCCAGTTATATTTTTCACAGATTGTATTTTTCTCGTTATCATCTGAAAAATGTGCTAAAATAGAAAAAAACATGCAGCAATTCCGAGGTAATATTACCCGAATGCTGTCATACAGGAGGTTTATCATGACACGAACGATTGAAAACAGCTTTCTTAAGATTTCCGTTTCCGATCACGGTGCTGAACTCACCAGCATCTATGACAAGACTAATGACAGGGAGATCCTCTGGCAGGCAGATCCGGCTTACTGGAAACGCCATGCACCTGTACTTTTTCCCAACGTGGGACGTAACTACAAAGATATCTGGCGTCTGAACGGAAAGGAATATCCTTCCAGCCAGCACGGCTTTGCAAGGGACAGCGATTTTATCTGCACGGATATCACCGATACTTCCCTTTCCTTTGTCCTTAAGTCCTCTGAAGAAACCTTGAATGTTTATCCGTTTGCTTTCGCTCTGAAGATCACCTACACTCTGAAGAAGCACGACCTGGAAGTATGCTGGGAAGTAGTTAATAATGATTCTGAAACTATGTATTTTACCATCGGCGGCCATCCGGCATTCCGTGTTCCGGTACGTGAAGGCGAATCCCAGAGTGATTACCGTCTTGCTTTTGAAGGTCTGGACACTCTTACCTATCTCCTTATCGATACGTCTGTAGGAACAGTCCTTGCTGACGAACCACATACACTTTCCCTTGAAAACGGAACCTGTTCCATTGCTCCTCATATGTTTGATAAAGACGCTCTTGTTTTTGATAACGGCCAGATCCAAAAGGCCGGTATCCTCTTCCCGGACGGAACTCCATATCTGACACTTACCAGTGAGGGCTTCCCGAATTTCGGTATCTGGTCCGTACCCGGTGCTCCCTTCGTATGCCTGGAGCCGTGGATGGGACGCTGTGATGACTGTGGTTTTGAAAAGCCTCTTTCCGAAAAAGCAAATATCAATGTGCTGAAACCGGATGAAGAATTTATCAAGAGCTATCAGATCACCGTACACTGAGCTATGATAAAAAAGATCCGCCATACATCGGCTTTTTCAGCTGTCTGTCTGACGGATCCTTTTATTTATCTTACTGTCTCAATACGCTCTTATTCTCTCACAAAATGATACTGATAAGCTCTGTACTCCCCAAACTCTGCAGGAAGCGGCATTCCGCCATGCATCAGAGCAGCTCCGGAATAGATCCTGCCGGTAGCCTGTTCCTTATACAGAGCACTCTCATCAAGGCCGCGAAGCTGCACATAATTCACAGTCATGTTTCCATGGATCTCCTCCATGACAACATTGAGCAGAACTTCTTCCTGAGAATTTCCAACGATCTCCCATGCACAGATCTCACTCTTAAACGGATCTGTCAGGCGATAGTACCGTCCGTTCTGGATCAGTGGCGCATATTTACGGAATTCCCCGATCTGGCTACGGACCTCATCTTTTTCTTCCTCAGTCAGCTTCAGAAGATCCAGCTCGTAGCCGAAGGTTCCGGACATGGCAACCACACCTCTGGTATGTAACGGAGTGATCCTTCCGGTCTGATGGTTCGGCACTGCAGACACATGTGCTCCCATGGCCGATACCGGATAACCGAAGGAAGTACCATACTGGATCCGAAGCCTGTCAATAGCATCAGAGTTGTCGCTGCACCAGATCTGCGGTGTGTAATACAGCATGCCTGCGTCAAATCTTCCGCCACCGCCGCTGCAGCCCTCGATCAGAAGATCCGGATAACGGTTCACCATACGGTCCAGAAAATCGTACAATCCCAGGACATAATCATACATTACACGTCCCTGATCCTTAGTCATTACGGAAAATACATCCATCAGGCTTCGATTCATGTCCCATTTAACGTACTCAATATTGGCATTATCCAATACCGCACTGATCTGTCCGAAGATTCCGTCTACAACTTCTTTTCTGGAAAAATCAAGTACCAGCTGATTTCTGGATCTCACTGGTTTTCTTCCCGGAATCGTAAGTGCCCAGTCCGGATGCTCGCGGTAAAGATCACTGTCCTCAGAGATCATCTCCGGCTCGATCCAGATACCGAATTTCACTCCGAGGTCATTGACTCTTTTTACCAGTCCGCCGAGAGTCTCTCCAAGCTTCTTCTCATTGACATACCAGTCCCCAAGACCACTGTTGTCATCGTCACGTTTTCCAAACCAGCCGTCATCCAGAACCAGCATATCGATACCAAGGCTCTTTGCCTCTTTTGCCAGATTATATAAAGTCTCCCCTGTAAAATCAAAATATGCTGCCTCCCAGCTGTTCACCAGTACCGGACGAATCGCTGTTTTATATTTGCCGCGGCAGATATGGTGACGGATGCAGCTGTGCAGATTCTGGGAAAGACGGTTCATTCCCTGATCTGTGTAGCTTAAGATCACCTCAGGCGCATAGAAGGTCTCCCCGGCTTCCAGCGGATACCGGAAGCACTCCTCCTGTACACCAAGGAGCATTCTTGTCTGATTGTACTGATCCTTCAGAACCTCACCCTGAAAATTTCCACTGTATACAAAGGACATAGCATAGCAGCCTCCATGATCCTCTGTAGTGTCCTTTTCTGCCAGGATCATCATCGGATTATACTGATGACTGGATGTACCACGGACACTGCCGATCATCTGACTTCCGTGTGCTACCGGAACCCTCTGCAGATTCCGCTCCATGGCATGTCTTCCGTAAAAAGTAAGCAGGTCATAATCTCCGTAAAGAAAATCCAGTTCTGCGGACATCACCTTGTTCACATAGATCTTCTCACTGCTCTGATTACGGACATAGACGCTTCTCGTAATGATATCCAGTTCCGGAAGTACACCGTAAAGAAGCATGGCCTCCACGCCGGTAGCCGGATCCTCCAGTACGATCTCCAGAGTCTGTGCCTCATCATTATCCGCATAAACAGCCGGAAGCCCCGGAAGGCTGTATTTACCGTCACGGATAGTATAGTTCTTGTAACGCATATCACAGCTCATGCTTCCGTCACCGTTTTCCAGCATCAGTGATGCACTGCGGAAATCTCCGTTTCCGTAGCAGGAAAGCTCCTGTGGAAGAGAGTCCATGGAATAGGTTCTGTCTGTTCCCGCATCATAGGGATTTCCGGAAAATCCTCTGTCATAGTAGGTCAGAAGATAATCCATGCAGCCTTCTGCCTTTTTGCCATAATAGAGATGAAGAAGAAATCCGTACTGATCCACCTGCATCTGATATGTAGTTTCTTTTGTCTGCAGGGTAAACGTCCTGTCTTTTTCACAGTAGATGATTCCCATATGTGAATCCTCCTTTTTCTTGTGTTTTTATTTTACGGCACCGTTTACAACACCATTTAAAATGTGCTTCTGGCAGATCAGATAAAACAGAAGGATCGGAAGCAGTGCCAGCAGATAAGAGGCAAACGCAAGGTTATAGTTTGTTCCGAACTGAGTCTGGAAATTCAGCTGTGCCAGAGGCAATGTGGTTCCACCTGTAGATCCGGACATGATAACCAGTGGAGTCATAACATCATTCCAGGTTCCAAGTGCTGTCAGAACTGCCACTGTGGCATGCATCGGCTTCATGATCGGAAAGATGATCTTCCAATATGTTTTCCAGGTGCTGGCCCCATCCACACAGGCCGCCTCCTCAAGGGCCATTGGAATGTTTGTCAGATATCCGGAATAAAGAAGCACGTTCATAGGCATATAAAATACCGTATAAAGAATGATCACACCGACTTTGTTATCAAGACCCATCTCAGCAGTCTGCTTTACAAGCGGCATCATCAGGATAGCAAACGGAACAAACATACCGCTCACTACATAGAGATAGATAAACTTATAAAATTTACTTCTCTTGTTTCTGGCTATAGCATAACCTAAAAGTGAATGAATTACAATAGCAAGAACCACTGTGATCACAGTGATCAATATACTGTTTCCAAGAGAATGCCAGAAGTCTGTTACCTCCATAGCTTCCCTGAAATTGGCAAGACTGAATTTCTCTGGCAGAGACAGGATCCCGGCTACACTGTTGGTCATCTCTGTCGGCTGCTTGAATGCGATCACAATTGTCATATAAAGCGGAAATACCACTGTGATAAGGCCAAGGATCAGAAGGATCGTTACCGGCCAGTTCGCTTTTTCTCTTACTTTCGTTTTCATTACAGCTGCTCCTCCTTTTTCCCTGTGATAGTCAACTGCACTGCAGAAATGATCACGATCACAATAAAGAATATAACCGCATTAGCGCTCTGGAATCCAAACTGACCGCCACTCATACCATTGTTATAGATCAGATAGGAAATGGATTCTGTACTCTGTGCAGGACCACCCTTTGTCAAAGCCATGATCTGATCAAATACCATCAGGAAGTTTTTCACACAGAGAACCATGTTGATACTGAAAAACGGAACGATCAGCGGGAATGTCAGGTAACGGAACTTACTGAATCCGGTAGCACCGTCAATAGCTCCTGCCTCGTATACATCCTCCGGCACTGTCTGGAGGCCCGAAATATAGATAATGGTATTCATTGCGATGGACTGCCATGCACAAACAATCACGATGGCTACCCATGCAAGACTCGTACTGGAAAGCATGCTGGAAGACAATGTTTTATTTCCGACCATCTTTCCGAATGCAGGCAGGATATATGTAAAGAAATAATTGAAAATATATCCTACGACCAGTGCGCCAAGTACATTAGGAATAAAATAAGCTCCACGCAGTGCACTCTTGAAACGGATCTTGCTGTTCAGTCCAAGTGCCAGGATCAGGCTGAGTACATTCGTTACGATAGTTGCCACGATGGCCAGCTTAAAGGTAAACAGATAGGAACCGCCAACACGGCTGTCTGTAAAAAGATCCTTATAGTTTCGAAGTCCTACCCAGTCATAGCTTCCATAGCCTTTAAAGTTCGTAAAGCTGTAGATCACACCCTTGATCAGAGGCAGTGTGTTAAAGCAGAAAAATAATGCCACGATCGGAATGGTGATCAGAAGAAAGGTCAGCTTTCTTCCACTCATAGATTTTTTTCCCATGATCAGTTCTCTCCTTCCCCGTTCTTCTCCTCATAGTCCTGTACTTTACGGATAATGTCACGGTTATATCTTGTCCAGTCTGTATCAAATTTTTTCAGGAATGCATCTTTATCCTTTTTCATCAGGAAGGTCTGGATCTGTGCATCCACAGCCATCTCTGTAGGATAATAATGATCCTGGTAGTCGGCCATCCTTCCCTCTTCTATGTATTCCTTCATACCATCCAGAGTAGAGGGAAGTGTGAAATCACCCTCTTTACAGGGAACTGCCTTCTGGTCATCCAGATATGTCTGTATATTCTCATCCTCAAGAAGAAAATCCAGCACTTCATATGCAGCTTCCTTATTCTCACAGTCATCCATCACACAGAACTGAAGGTCAACTCCGGAATTCAGTTTGTTTTCTGACGGATCATTGCTTGCCGGTGTTACAAAAGAATCAATATCCATATCCGGATTTACACTCTGGATCTGCGGGATCGCATAGCTTCCGATGGGATACATGGCAGCCTCCCCTTTTGCAAAAGCGGTGCAGGCTCCATTGTAATCATAGGCAAAGGGATCATCCGGTCCATACTGGATAAGCTCCAGCATACGGTCTGCTACTTCCTTATACTCTTTTGCAAAAGTAGTGTTTCCCTGGTTTACCTGGCGGCATACATCGGCTGGTGCAAGATCTACCGCAATAGAATTCCACGGTGCAAGACAGGTCCAGGTATCTTTAAATCCGAAATAAAGCGGCTGGATACCTGCATCCTGAATTTCCTGGCAAAGGCTCATAAATTCATCCCATGTAGTCGGGATCTGCCAGCCATGCTCCTTGAAAAGCTCACGATTGTAAAGGATTCCGGCGGCATTGGCCACGTAAGGAACCGCATAGACTCCGTCTTCCGGAACGAATTCCAGCGCTTTATCAATTTCTTTATATGCATCTTTGATCGAATCCAGTCCCTGATAATCGGAAATATCCATCAGCATATCAGAATCAATAAAATTGGAAAAGTTAACATCGCCTCCGATTCCAATGATATCCGGATTATCCTCACGGATAAATCTTGTCTTCAATACGGTCATAGCATCGTTTGGTGATTCGATGGTAAGATGGATATCATCATGAGTGGCATTGAATTTTTCTTCCAGTTTTTCAAATGCCTTAACCGCTTCCGGTTTATACTGCACAAGTTCGATCTCTGTCTTTCCGCTGTCCTTTTTACCTGTGCCGCATCCGCTCAATGTAACGGAAGCTGCCATGGTAAAGGCAAGTCCCATACAGAGGATCCATTTACTTCTGTTGCGCATCTTGTAATGCTCCTTCCTTTTCCTTTTATTTGATAAGTCGGATATCACCCATTTAACTGATATGGCTATCCGGGTTCTCCAATACTTATTCTCTGGTTTCTTTTTTTCTGAAAGCTATTTTAACATAGCTTTATGCTTGCATAAATAGCAGTGTTTTTCTTGTTTTATATCAAAATGCAATTTTTCTCTGTCTTCATTAAAGTCATCTAGCATTTTGATATATTTTACACCTATATCACTACTTTTATCTAAAATTAGTATATTCCTGATTCATCGAAAATCAATAGGTTTCTCGCGAAACTTAATTTTCTCACAAAGTTTTCTCGATTATTTTTCTCTTTTTTGTATATTTTACAGGCTGTTTTTGTAATTGCATTTTTATACATATGTTGAAGTTCCCTGCTGTTTTAATATATAATGTTACTGAAACCAGACAAAATCATACGCCTAAAGGATAAAAATATGAATGACCTTCTCTTCTCCGTTTTTCCAAATGAAAACTTTGTTGATATCGGACTATATCAATACGGCTGGGAGCACTGCGCTCCGGCACATTCATTCGGCCCGGCAGCACGAAACCATTATATTTTTCATTATGTGATCTCCGGTACAGGAACTCTGATGGCAGACAATTCCGCAGGAGAGACCATCACCTATCAGGTAAAAAGCGGCCAGGGTTTCATGCTTTTTCCCGGTCAGATCAACACCTACATTGCAGATACCGGCTTTCCATGGGAGTACACCTGGGTGGAATTTGACGGGCTCCGGGCAAAAGAGATCGTGGAAACTGCAGGTTTAAGTCCGGACCATCCGGTCTATCACAGCCACTCTGCAGATCTCCGCCAGAAAATGATGGAGGAAATGCTTTATATCAGCCATAATTCCCAGGAATCACCCTTTCATCTTATCGGACATACCTGGCTTTTTCTGGATTACTTTATGCGCTCTACTGAAACTGTCCGCATGAAACAGGATGGAAGTATCCGTGATTTTTATATCAAGGAGGCGCTCTCTTTTATTGAACAGAATTTCCAGAATGATATTTCCATTGAGGATATCGCAGCCTGCTGCGGCCTGAACCGAAGCTACTTCGGTAAGATCTTCCACGACACCATCGGACGTTCTCCCCAGGAATTCCTGATCAGCTATCGCATGACCAAAGCTGCAGAACTTCTTAAGATCACAGCCCTGTCTATCGCAGATATCGGAAATGCAGTCGGATATCCCAATCAGCTGCATTTTTCCCGGGCTTTCAAAAATATATACGGAATTTCGCCAAGAAACTGGCGGATGAAAAACAGACTTGTTGAAAAAAAGCCTCCGGACATAAAATAGCCGGAGGTTTTTTATTAAAAAATATATTTACTTAAAATGTAAATTTATCAGCAAAATATGCGTCAAGCTCATCGATCTTCACACGCACCTGCTCCATAGTGTCACGGTCACGGACTGTAACTGCACCGTCATTTTCAGACTCGAAGTCATAAGTTATACAGAACGGAGTACCGATCTCATCCTGTCTGCGGTAACGTTTACCGATGTTTCCACGGTCATCGTACTCACAATTGTACTTCTTGGAAAGCTGCTGATAAATCTTCTCAGCACCCTCGTTAAGCTTCTTGGAAAGCGGAAGCACACCGATCTTAACCGGTGCAAGTACCGGATGGAAATGAAGGACTGTACGAACATCGTTCTTCTCTGCATCCAGAACTTCCTCATCGTAAGCGCTGCAGAGGAAAGCAAGTACCATACGGTCTGCTCCAAGTGATGGCTCGATAACGTATGGGATATATTTCTGTTTCTTCTCATCATCAAAGTATGTGAGATCCTGGCCGGATACATTCTGATGCTGTGTCAGGTCATAATCTGTTCTGTCAGCGATTCCCCAGAGCTCACCCCATCCGAATGGGAAAAGGAATTCCACATCTGTGGTAGCCTTGCTGTAGAAGCTCAGCTCTTCCTTATCATGGTCACGGTAACGAACCTCATCATCCTTAAGTCCGAGAGCACTCAGCCAGTCAAGGCAGAACTTCTTCCAGTATGCAAACCACTCAAGATCTGTATCCGGCTCACAGAAGAACTCAAGCTCCATCTGCTCGAACTCACGGGTACGGAATGTGAAGTTACCCGGTGTGATCTCGTTACGGAAGGATTTACCGATCTGGCCGATACCAAACGGAATCTTCTTACGGGATGTTCTCTGCACGTTCTTGAAGTTTACGAAAATACCCTGTGCAGTCTCCGGTCTTAAATATACAGTATTCTTGGCATCTTCGGTAACACCCTGGAATGTCTTGAACATCAGGTTGAACTGACGGATATCTGTGAAGTTGTGTTTACCACAGCTCGGACATCCTACCTCGTGTTCCTTGATGAACTCCATCATCTTCTCCTGGGACCATGCATCTACGCTTCCCTCAATGGCAATGTCATGCTCTGCACAAAAGTCCTCAATGAGCTTATCTGCACGGAAACGCTCGTGGCACTCTTTACAGTCCATAAGAGGATCAGAAAATCCGCCAAGATGTCCGGAAGCGATCCATGTCTGCGGGTTCATAAGGATCGCACAGTCAACACCTACATTGTACGGAGACTCCTGAATGAATTTCTGCCACCATGCACGTTTTACGTTATTTTTAAGCTCTACACCGAGATTTCCATAATCCCATGTGTTTGCCAGGCCGCCGTAGATCTCGGAACCCGGGTAAACAAATCCTCTGGCTTTTGCAAGAGCTACGATCTTTTCCATTGTCTTTTCCATGATTTCTCTCCTCTTGACTTGCAGCTGTTCCGCCAAATGCGTCCGGAAAGCTCCGGAAAAAGCTGCTTTTTTACATTTTTGGTCTTATTATACTAGTATCCTCATGATTTTTCAAGGATATTTCCATTTGCATTGCTTCCTGTCCTGCTTTTGAAAAATAAATCGTTACGGTTATTCCGCAGCCGGCAGTGATCTATCTCATCAATTCCAGGATCTCCAGACTTTTAAACCGCTTGTCTGTATTCAGCTCCGTATACCGGTAAATGTGGCGTTCCAGTTCCCGCAGCACATCATCCCGCACTGTAAACGTATACAGCTTTGCCAGGGGGGACACGGCTATGTAGCGCATGGCATACAGGGCTGCCTCTGAGATCCGTTTCCGGTCCATGGCCATCCTGCTGCAGTCCGCACACAGGATCCCGTGCTCATCCTGGGAGAAAAAAGGCTCTCCATTTTCTTCTTCCGTAAGCTCTCTCCCGCAGCCTGCACACTGAAACAGCTGCGGCATCACGCCCTGGATCACCATGGTCCGCAGTTCATAGATACAGCGCACCAGCCGGTCTTCAATATGGGGATTCAAAATGGCTTTGATGGTCACATAGAGAAGATTCATCATCTCCTTCTCGTCTGTTCCCTCTTTACCAAAATAATCCGCCAGTTCCAGGAAATAATATCCGTAGTAAACCCCCGGCTGCTGGGTGGCCAGTTCCACAAAATGATGCTGTACGCTGACCTGGTTGAGATTATAACTTGTCCTTCCCTCATAAAGGGTAAAACTTCCGAATACAAACGGATTGGCTGCTGCCATAAACGGACTGTTCTGCCGCCTTGCTCCCTTGGCAAAGGCGGAAATCTTTCCCCTCTCTCTTGTGAGAAGGACGATCCGCTTGTCATAGTCGCCTACCGGCATGGCAGAAAGCACCACTCCCTGTACGGTAATCAGATCACTCATTTTCAGATTTCTTTCTTATCATATCCAAAGTTCTTGATCAGGAAATCACTGTCTCTCCAGTTCTTAGTCACCTTGACCCAGAGCTTTAGGTTTACCTTTGCTTCCAGCATACGCTCCAGCTCATAGCGGGCATTGCTTCCGATCTTTTTCAGCATGGCACCCTGTTTTCCGATGATGATGCCTTTGTGGGAATTACGCTCGCAGATGATGGTCGCATCAATATCTATGATGTTGCTTCTTCCCGGACGTTTCTTCATCCGATCGATGGCAACGGCGATCCCGTGCGGGATTTCCTCATCCAATGCATGCAGAGCCTTCTCACGGATGATTTCTGCGGCAATCTGGCGCTGAGGCTGGTCGGTAACTGTATCCTCATCATAGAACATCGGTCCGTACGGAAGATATTTGAAAATACTTGGAATGATATCCTGTGTGTTTTTTCCGCGGAGGGCAGAGCAGGGAATGATCTCTGCAAAATCACAGATCTTACGGTAGGTATCGATCGCAGGAAGAAGCTCTTCTTTTTTTACCGTATCGATCTTGTTGATGATGAGAATCACAGGAACTCCAACCTTCTGCAGCTGCTCGGCAATGTGGCGCTCTCCCGCACCTACGAATGTGGATGGCTCCACCAGCCACATAATGGCATCTACTTCTTTCAGGGTTCTCTCCGCAACCTGTACCATGTATTCCCCGAGCTTGTTTTTTGCCTTGTGGATACCCGGTGTGTCCAGAAATACGATCTGTCCCTCATCACAGGTGTACACGGTCTGTATCTTGTTTCTGGTTGTCTGTGGCTTGTTTGATGTGATGGCGATCTTCTGTCCGATAAGATGGTTCATCAGCGTGGATTTTCCAACATTCGGTCTTCCGATGATCGCAACAAAGCCTGATCTAAAATTGTTATCCATTCTTTATCCTCTCATAATTCTTTCACGGCCTGCTATCCCATTTAACGGATAGCAGGCTTTATTTCTCAGCAGCCGATCAGTGGCTTCACTTCCATGAATACATCTTCTGCATTCTCTATTGCAGTCTCACTTCCCACTACGCAGATCTGATCATCGGAAAGTACTGCTTCTACAAGAGCTGCCAGTTTCTGGATATCCTCCTTCTGCGCTCCGAGGATCTGATTTCTTTCCTTCTGGAGCATATCCTCTGTAACCTTGGAGAAATATGCGGTTTTTGAGATACTTCCCTGCATCTGCGGGGTTCTCGGCACGTCCTTGCTGCTGATCGTTCCGATGATATATTTTGTCATCTCACGCTCATCTGCCTCAAAGGCACGGATATAATCCGGCACGCCCTGGTATACTTCCAGGGTTCTCTTAAGATGGGGATCACGGTAGGATACCAGGAAGCTCTCTCCGTTTCTCTTAAAGCCGCTCATGCAGCCATACGCTCCACCCTTTACACGAAGGTTGATCCAGAGATAATCGTAGCTTAAGATCACTTTCAGGATTTCCAGTGCGCCGGTATACTCCAGGCCTTTTTTGCGGAAGTTTCCGTTCTGTGCCACATACTGGACCTGGCCGGAGGTCTTGAAGGCTTCGTTTTTCTTTATGCAGGGGGCCTGCTTCACAGGCTCCGGCTTCTGTCCGTTAAACAGGACTTTTTTGATCCCGGCAGCCTGTGTTTTTACTACATCCAGAGATTCTCTCTCCCCGGTATAGCTTACACAGAAATTCTCCGGACGAAGGACCTCTTCCATCACCTTACGGAGATTTTTCACGATCTCATCCTTGCAGCTGTCAAAATCCTTTTCCAGTCTTTCGATAAACTGATAATATCCGATTCCTGCCATCTCATCCTGGAATGCCGCCATCGGAGATGCGTAGGAAGCGCCACGGAGAACTGCTGTGGAATGGCCTGCACTTGCAAGGCTGGCCTGGGCTCTGGATCTCACTCTGGCAATGATCTCATAGAGACGTTTGGTGTCTGTAAGTTTGGAAGTTGTAAGAACTTCACGGATCATGGAGAACATGAAATCCATCTCCGGATACAAAGCTTTGCCTCTTACAGCAAACATGGCACGGAACGCATCGGTATCCTGCGCATCATCAAAAACTTCGATTCCATAGGAAATGCCGCCGGTTCTTGCATTCACCTCATTGAACAGTTCACCATAACTGTAGTTTTCTGTATCCACTGCTCCAAGCACAGATTTTAAAAGTCCCAGATAATGGACAGTATTTACATCAAAGTCATGGATCTCAAAAAGAAGATCTGCATAACCGATTCCATTGGTGCATACATCATGATACAGAAACAGGCTGTCATCTACGTAATGTTCCTCATTTGTCAGTCCTGTGATCTCTTTTTTGATATCTTCTCTGGAAAGCATCGGGATACAGGTCAGTGCTTCCGGAGCTTCCTCTGCTTCCTGATAAGCCTCCAGCGCTTTGGTGTGCTCTACCATCCGGGTAAGCTCTTCATCAGAAAGGCTCTTTCTGTAATTCTCCAGCTTTTCTTCCAGTTCCTTATCTCTCTTTGCTGCAAGGCCCTTCTCCGGTACCAGAGAAAGGATCGCACCATGGGTATTATCCAGAAGATATTTCCGGATCAGCTCCTCAAAATATCCCTCTTCCAGGGCTTTCTTAAGGAACTCAAAGCCCTCCAGAAGCTGCACCTCGCAGAACGGCTTCGTATCATCATAAAGCCAGCTGCTTAAAATATCCAGGCCATACATCAATCCCTTCGGATAAGAAGAAAAATCTGCTTCGCGAAAACGGAATTCGTAGTAATTGATCCCGGCTGTTACTGCCTTTTTATCAATTCCCTCCTCTGCGATCTTTGTGAGAGTGTCACGGATCACCTTTATGAATTCCTCTTTCTGGTTTAAGTTTGCTCCTTTTGCCACAATGGAAAAATAGGTCTGCTTGATGCCATCCTCAAAGGAGCCGTAGATATCTTTGCCGATCTTTGCATCCAGAAGTGCCTGCTTCAGTGGTGCACCCGGTGCGCTCAAGAGAGCATAATCCAGAACCTCGAAAGCAAGACTCAGGTTGATATCTGCCGCTTCACCCACAACCATATTGTAGGAAAGATAGGTGTTATCCTCTTCTCCCTCATCCTCTGATACCGGATAAGGCTTCTGAATGTCCTTTACCTGAGCAAAGGCTTCCTGATCCCGGATCTCGGAATCAATGACAAGAGAATCAAAGGCAGACAGATAATGGCTGTCAATAAACTCCAGTTTCTCCTCCATATCCATGTTTCCATAGAGATAGATAAAGCTGTTGGACGGATGATAGTACTGTCTGTGGAAATCCAGGAATTCCTCGTAACTGAGATCCGGGATATTTACAGGATCTCCGCCGGACTCACAGCCATAGGTGGTATCCGGGAACAGGGAATTCATGATCTCACGCTCCAGAACATCGTCCGGTGAGGAAAAAGCACCTTTCATTTCGTTGTAAACAACACCATTGTACTTCAGCGGTCCTTCTTTCTGTTCCAGATGATAGTTCCAGCCCTCCTGGCGGAAAATCTCCTCTTTTTTGTAAATGTTCGGGTAGAACACCGCATCCAGATACACATGCATCAGATTCTGGAAATCCCGGTCATTACAGCTGGCTACAGGGTAGCAGGTTTTGTCCGGGTAGGTCATGGCATTGAGGAAGGTATTGAGAGATCCTTTTACCAGTTCCACAAAAGGATCCTTAAGCGGAAATTCCCTGGAGCCGCACAGTACACTGTGTTCCAGGATGTGGGCAACACCGGTGCTGTTCTTTGGCGGTGTACGGAATGCAATGTTAAAAACCTTATTCTCATCACTATTCTCGATGAGCATCACTCTGGCTCCTGTTTTTTTGTGTCTCAGAAGCCATCCTTTTGAATGAATATCCTGAAGCTCCTCTTCCTTCAGGACTTCATATGCGTTCAGATGATTGGGATTCATAAAATAGTAACCTCCTGAATGTTTCTCTTCACACCCGACATGGATCTTCGTTCAAAAAATCTCAGAATATTTTATCGGATGCATGGCAACAAAAGGCTGCCTGAGTAGTCAGACAGCCTGAAACGGAAGCTCTCCGGCCTCCTAAATGTTTCCTTCGTTGGGATAATACTGCCTGTAGATCTCTCTGGCAGCTCTTGTGATGATTCCAAGCTCAGCTTCCATTCCAAGATTAGCCGGAAGCTCCACAGCTGTTTCCCTAATGTCTCTCTGGACCTTGGCCTTCGCA
>ERZ773229.1605-NODE-1605-length-15028-cov-9.868764_pt1 | contig 15028 bp, 16 predicted proteins | sample MGYA00580992_ERZ773229 | MGnify/ENA primary metagenome ERZ773229 (study PRJEB29015, sample SAMEA2737795) | human gut metagenome | biome: human gut; feature: human-associated habitat; material: faeces | place: China | collected 2012 ... | reverse complement strand
TTGCGCTGATCACTCGCGCCCCTCCTTATCTACCGCCTTGTTAGGCGGCTGGTCTCCACACCTTGCCTTAATCCAACACCATCTGATTTACATACAGATTATGGTAGAAACCGCCCTTTGCAAGCAGTTCTTCATGGCTTCCCTGCTCAATGACGCTGCCGTCCTTTAAAACGGCGATTTCATCGGCATTGACGATAGTCTTTAAGCGGTGCGCAATCACGAAGCTTGTACGACCTTCCATCACGATGTCCATGGCTTTTTGGATCTTTTCTTCCGTCACGGTGTCAACGTTTGACGTGGCTTCATCCAAAACAAGAAATTCGGGATCGCTCAGCAACGTTCGAGCGATGCTCATCAATTGCTTTTGCCCTTTTGAAAACAAGGACTGCTCATCGCTGATCTTAGTTTCGTAACCGTCCGGCAAACTTTCGATAAAATCGGCAATCTGTGCTTTTTGAGCAGCAGATCTGACTTCTTCCATGGTTGCATCGGGCTTGCCAAACCGAATATTGTCGGCAATCGTTCCCGTAAACAAAATCGAATCTTGCAGCACGATTCCGATATGGTTTCTGACGGAATCAAGCGAGAACTTTCGCACGTCGGTTCCGTCAAATTCGACCGTGCCGCTGTCGACGTCGTAAAAACGACTGAACAGATTCATCGTCGTCGTTTTGCCGGATCCGGTCGGGCCGACCAAAGCCAGCGTCTTGCCGCGAGGAATCGTTAAATTGATGCCGTGAAGGATTTCCTTTCCTTTTTCATAGCTGAAATGAACGTCTTTCAAAGCCACGCTTTCGTTTATTCCCTGCATGTTGATACCGGAAGAAACTTCGTCTTCTTCTTTTTCGGCTTCAACGTCGGACAGGCGCTTGGCCCCCGTCAAAGCAAGCTGAATCATTGAGTAAAACGAAGTCAGGTTGATCAGCGGAATGAAATATGTTTGAGAGTATTGAACGAACGTGACGATCAAACCCATTCCGACGGCAAGCGACATGCCGCTTTCGACCACGATCAAGGTTCCGACTGAGATGACGATTGCCAAATTCAGCATCGACAGACCCTGCATCATCGGAAACATCAGTCCGGAATAGAATTGGCCGCGAAACATGGTCTTTCGAAGCTTGTCGTTCTTTTTGACGAACCCTGCAATCGATGTTTTTTGAAGACCGTTGGCCAAAATAATGCGTTCTCCGTTCAGCTGCTCGTTGATGTAGCCGTTCAAAACGGAGATGTCTTCTTGCTGCTCGTCAAGATACTTTCGCGCTTTCTTCATCACGCTGAATGCGATCAAAACAACGATCGGCGTTGAAGCCATCGTCACGAGCGCCAGTTTGACGTTGATCGCAAACATGACGACGATCGTCCCGACAAACAAAATCGTTTGAGAAACAAGGTCAAAAATCGCACCGTTCAGCGCGTTGAAGATGTTGTCGATATCCGAATTGAACAATGCCAGCAGCTTTCCGTCCTGATGAGTATCAAAATACCTGATCGTCATCTTCTGCAGTTTTTTGAAAAGACTGATTCTCATCGAATTCGTTGCTTCAGCGTTAAAAACGGACATGATGACCCAGGCGATAAGCTGCGCAAAAACCTGGAAGAAAAATGCCGCACACATCAAAAGCATGAACTGACGAAAATCTGCCATCGCATGCGACTTGTGCGCCAAAAATCTCCCGAGCGAAGTCACGGCCTGCCCCATGTAATAAGGTGCAACGACCTGTGCGATCATTGCGATCAAAAGCAAAAAGACCATGATGAGCACTGAATTTTTAAAAGGTTTCATGTACTTGACGAAATACCCGATGCTTTGTTTTAAATCCTTCATCAAATTCCACCCTCTCTAGCCCTTTGCGTTTCATAAATTTCCTGATAAAGCGGTGATGTCAAAAGCAGCTCTTCATGCGTGCCCATCGCCTTGATCTTCCCGTCGTCCATCACGAGAATCTTATCGGCATGCATGACCGAAAAGATTTTTTCGGCAATGATAAATACAGTGGCGTCACCCAGCTTTTGTTCAAGACCTGCTTGAACTTTCTTTTCGGACTCCGCATCAAGCGCTGAAGTCGAATCATCCAAAATCAGAACTTTCGGCTTGCCGATTATGCCTCGCGCAATCGACAGACGCTGCTGCTGCCCGCCGGAAAAATTGGCTGAACGCTCTTCAACAACGTGTTCAAACCGATCCGGATATTTGTCGATAAATTCTTTTGCCTGAGAAATTTCGATTGCTCGTTCCATGTCTTCTTCCGTGGCATTCTCATCGCCCTGTCTCAGATTATCGGCAATCGTTCCGCTGAACAGCAAAGCTTTTTGCTGAACCAAGGCTGCCATTTTTCGCAATTTCCGTTCATTGACGTCTCTAAGATCACATCCGCCAAGCCGGATCGTTCCGGACGTCGGATCGTACAATCTGACCAGCAAAGAAACCAGGGTTGATTTGCCTGAACCGGTCTTGCCGACGATTCCGACCGTTTCTCCGGGAGCGACCTTGAAACTGACATGGCTCAAAGTTTCCTTGCTGCTTCCCGGATACCTGAAGCTGACATCGTCAAATTCAACGGAACCTTTCAGATCAACGTTTGATTCTTCATGATTGAACTTTAAATCAGGCTCCGTTTCAATTACTTCATCAATTCGTTTCAAAGAAACGAGGCCACGCGAGTACTGCGCAAGCATCATCCCGCCAAATGCCAGATTTGACAACATTTGGCTAAGGTAGCCGACATAAGAACTGATGGCGCTGATGTCTTTTGGATACAAACCGATGTTTTTGCCGACCAGATAAACGATTAAGGCCGTTCCAATACAGACGACGAGCGTGAAAGCCGGCATCAGAATCGAAAAAACGTAGCCGATTTTAATGTTGAGCTGATTGAGCTCGTTTGACGAAGCAGTGAATTTTTCAGTTTCCTGATCTTGCTGGTTAAACGATTTGACGACTCTGACGCCCTGCATCGATTCTCTTGCGACCGTGTTGCATTCGTCAAACCAGACCTGATATTTAGAAAACAGCTTGTCAAGCGATGGGAAAACGAAGAAAAGCACCAATGAAACGATCAGGAGCAACAGCACCTGAACCCACCAATAGCGCGGCAGCGTCACGATCCCCATGACAAATGAACCGATTAAAACAATCGGCATCCTCAAGACCTGCATCAAAGTCGTCATGATGATGTTCGTTACCTGATTCATGTCGTTGATCAAACGAACGATCAGTGTTCCGACCGAAAATTTTTCGATGTTTGAAAATGAAAAGCTCTGTATTTTCCGATAAAGCTGTTCGCGGACGTCGCTCGTAACGCCTTGGGCCGTTTTGGCCGCAAACCAAATGTTCAAAATGCCGCACACGACGCCGATGGCTGCCAGAAGCAACAAAAAGATGCCGTATTTTTTAATTCCTGCAGCATCGTTTTTCATCAAACAGTTTAAAGTATCCTGCAGCAGCCAAGGCTGAAGCAGCGAACAAAACGCCGCAATGATCAAAGAAATTACCGAACCCAAAACCGGAATGCGATAATTTCTGACGTGTGACATTAAATTTCGCATCATAATCCCCCTCTTTGCACAATTGGTTAGATTTTAACTTTTTATTAATCCAATTGCAATTTATTTGCTCACAGGTTTGCTTAGCATCCGTACATCAATCATGGTAGAATGTAAAATAGGTGAAAGATATGTCAGAAGAAAAGAAACCAACATTACCAACATCAGAAGAAACCGAAAAATGCGTTCAGATTTTCAAGGCATTCGGCAACGATACTCGCTACCGCATCCTTTATCTCCTGTTTGAACAGGCTCTTTCGGTCAATGAAATCGTTGAGGCAGTCGGACTGACGCAGTCGGCTGTTTCGCACCAGCTCAAAATTTTGCGTCAGACCGGTCTCGTCATCAGTTTGCGGGACGGTCAGCGCGTCTTGTATCATTTGGCTGACCGCCATGTCATGACGATTTTCCAGGCGGTCAAGGAACATATTGCGGAAGATTAAGGTGCGAAGACCAGCCGCTTAACAAGGCGGGAGATAAGGAGAGGCGCGAGTGATCAGCGTAAGCGCAGTCACGACGCGTCACGAACTTATCATGAGCCTTGTTGCTGGTCTGAGCCTGATTATGCGAGGCGGAACCCGATTAGGCAAGATGTGGAAGCGAGCTGTCATGAGCCCGTACGCAAGCTTTGGGCAACCGAAGGCGAGCTCGTCTCGTCTAGGGAGTCCTTGCTTGCGATAGGGGGAATGCGAGCTGGAACCCGATTTAGACAAGGTGTGAAAGCGAGCGCTCATGACCCCGTACGCAAGCTTTGGACGACCGAAGGCGAGCTCGTCTCGTCTAGGGAGTCCTTGCTTGTGATAGGGGGAATGCGAGCTGGAACCTGATTAGGACAAGGTGTGGAAGCGAGCGCTCATGACCCCGTACGCAAGCTTTGGACGACCGAAGGCGAGCTCGTCTCGTCTAGGGAGTCCTTGCTTGTGATAGGGGGAATGCGAGCTGGAACCTGATTAGGACAAGGTGTGGAAGCGAACGCAACTAAATAATGATTAAAATCCGTGCCTGTGGTTGGCACGGATTTTTTCTTGTTCTGGGCGATGCGCCAAGATTTCACTCGAATTTTACGGACAAAGAGCCATTTTGGGTTCATTTGTCCGTAAGCAAAACGCATTTTACGGACAAGCCATCATTTTTCGGTGATTTGTCCGTAAATTTTTGACCTTTATGATGAAGATTTACGGACAAAGCCGGCTTTTTGGAGCATTTGTCCGTAAAACCGGGTCCGAAACGCCTGAATTTTTACGGACAAACGGCCATTTTTGACCATTTTGTCCGTAATCGCCATTTTTCGAGCAGTCCAATTACGGACAAACCGTCCATTTTCATCGGTGTGTCCGTAATCGGCAGTGATTTTGCCAAATGCAGTGCTGCTCAATCACTGCACCTGACCTTAGTTACGAGCAAAACAGTGCTTTTTGGAATTTGCCCGTAATCTGAGAGCACACTGCTTTGGCGAAGGTAACTGAGTAGAACATTTTTCCGATTTTTTGAGATTTTGTTCTACTTTTGGATCAGCCGGTAGACAAAAATCACACATTTCTACCGGTTTTTGTCTACTTTCGGTGTCGCGCGCCTCGATTTTGGAGTGTCAGGTAGACAAAAATCACGCATTTCTCCCGGTTTTTGTCTACTTTAAAGTCCGCGCGGGCCGTTTTCGAAGTGTCCGGTAGACAAAAAATGGATAAGATTTGCGATTAATCGCAAAACTCATCCAAGTTTCAAATTTGAGACAAAATTTTTTCCAAGTCTCAGTTATCGTGTCATCACCAATAAGCATTCCTAATATCTTACGCTTTGATATTGATTGACAACAGCGGACTTGTTGCCGGCATGACCAAATTGCGTCAACTGATTATCCGAAGAATTGTTCCATTGAAGAAAATCGTGCTCATCTTCCCAAGAGTTGATCAGCAAATATTCGTAATCTTGTTTGATCGAACGCAGCTCAACATAGGACTTGAGTCCGAGCGGACGCTTTTTTTCATCGTCCCATGAATCAAGAATCGACTGCATCACTTTCTGCTCATCGGAATCAAGTGTCATGTAGCGCAATTCAAGAATGGCATTTTCTGAAAGTTCGACTTCGCCCAACGTTTGAATGAAGCGATAGTTCAACCCCGATTGAAAAACTGTTTTTTCGCCAGAAACGTCAAGCAGCATGAACTTGCGATGATCGTCCAAAGATTTGTATTTCAAAAAATGCCGTTCCGGATACTTCTCAATCAGCATGTTTATGGTTGCTTCAGGTCCAAGAGCAATATTGATTTCATGTAAAGCCATCTTAATTCCTCCTTATTGATACAGGTCCAGTATAACACTCAAATTCTTCATTTCATGTTACGAAGATTGACGTTTTTTTGACTAATTTTTTGGGTATACTGTAAGAAAATCAAGCTAATGAGGTGTTCATTATGAAAAAATTGCCTTTTGCCAAAACCAAAAAACAATCATCCCGCCTGATCAGTCCCAAGGATTTTAAAAAATACAGAAAACTGCTCCTCACAGGCGTGGCCGTCATGCAGCTCGACAAGCTGATCGTTGCTTCCGCAAAAGCCTATGCAATCATCAAAAAAGCCAATCACGACTGCAAATAAAGAGACCGGGAATTTTCCCGGTCTCTTTTTTATCAAATGCAGTGCTGCGCATCATCAAATGCGTTCTGCATATTTTTAAGCCGCTTATTTTTCTTTAAACTCGCCTTCGATGACTTCATCATCATCGCGGTGATGATTATCATCATCTGCTTCCGGCATTACGACGGACGCAATCAAATATGCTAAAATGCCGCCAAAAATATGTCCTGGGAAGACGCACAAGACAGCCGCAACCAGACGGGTAATCGTCTTGTCCCAATCAAAATATTCGGCAACTCCGCCTAAAACGCCGCTGATTACCTTATCATTTGACTTTGTAAGCTGTTTTTTCTTTTTGCTCATATCTCACACTTTCCTTTCTTTAATCAAATAAACCAAAATCTTTATTTAACAGAATTGTCACCGTCTGAATTCATTAACACTAATATGTTCGCTGCATTCGGATTTTCTTCAAGCGTCGTTGCCTCACCCTTCTTTGCGTGTAAAAGATTGTCTCCAGAGCTTGTCGTCGAGACGTACCCGTCCGCCTTAGCGTTTGTGACATTGATATCGCCGTCTTGCGAAATGAACTGGCATCTTCCCTTGATCGTTGCGTTGCTCGCTGAAATGTCCCCGTCATTTGACTTGACCGAACTCTTCTCCATAACGGTATTGCTGTTGGAGAAATCCCCGTCGTTCAATTCGAATCCGATGCTGTTGACCTCGCTGTCGAACAGGTTGAGATCGCCGTCATCCACTTTAATCATACCATAGCTGAGCTTTGATGAGTTAACTTTAAGATCATTTGAAACGTCGATGTCGACTTTGTCTGCTTCAATGTTGTTGAGCGTTATGTCAGAAACGTCGTACATATGCAGCTTGAGATTTTCGGTCTTGAGTCCGCTGAGCGTCAAATCACCGCTCATTCCGTCATTTTCAACGCTGCCGAACTTGTAGTCGCGAGGTACCGTAATGACCAGGCGACTCGTCCAGTCGGTGCTGCTGCGGAAACCGTTGAAGTCAAAAACGACTCTGCGATAATTCCCGGATTTTTTGCCGGCGTAAATTTTGAGCGCATCGCCTTCATTTTTGATTACGGGCGCCAGGTCCTTTGATCCGCTGTATTTGGCAGAAAAAGCATCCCCTTGACGAACTTCGACGTTGACGATCGAGCTGTAATCACTGTTTGAACCGTCGGCCTCCTTATTTAAAGCCATGACCAGGTTCTTTGCTTCCCTGACGTCATATTTTCTGGTAATTTTCTTGTCGTCTTTGAGTTCGACCGGCTTGATCCCCTTGAACTCGATCGATTTTGCACCATCCTTGGCAACTCCGATCGCCGTCATCACGGCACCGATCAAAAGTACGATCCAACCTGCTTTAAAAAGATTTTTCATTGCTCATTCCCCCCTTGGCGACGATTCTTGTAAATTTTCTTATATAAGAACTTTGCAAAATTTGCGATTCCCTGAATGATGGCGCGGCAGATCCAGTACAAAAGCGGAAAGCCGATCAGAACTGCGCCAAGTCCCATCAGACCGCATCCAAGATAGAAAAGACCCGTCGTGAAACTGCTGAACAGCATCACGATGCCGACATAAAACGAAGCAATCATCATAACGAAGAATGCACACAAAACTGCCAGCGCGGCAACCATGCAGGCACCAAAGACCGCAACCACGCATGCAAGAATCGCAAACAACACGATGCCGAGCACGATGGCGGCAGGCGATGCCAGCAATGCCAGCAAAATCATCCAGATCATTTTGCCGTTTGAACGAACGGAAGCTTTGCTTTTCTTGCTTCGATGCGATTCAACGTCCGTTGCCTTGATTGAATAGTCAGCCAAAACCTTGCGACTCAATTGACGCGGAGTCCCCAAACGCTTTTCGATCTCGTCCGTCGTTTCAAGTCCCGCATCATCAATATACTCATTGTAAAATTCAATTACGTCCGATTTTTCATCCGCTGTCAGAGCATCCAAATACTCTTCGAGTTCCGTCAAATAGTTCTCCTTATCCATGTTCATTCCCCTTTGCATCGTTTAAATCACTGTGGCTTACGACAATATCCGCTTTGTAAAATACAGAGTCCAGACTTGTTTTGAAATCTCCCCACATCTTGCGAATCCTTTCCAAATGCGTCCGCCCTTCAGGCGTAATCTGATAATAGCGCCGATTTCGTCCCTGATACGGCTGATCATAAGTCGTCAGATAATTATTTTTCTGCAACCGACGCAATACCGGATACATCGTCGATTCAGAAATTGAAATCGCCGTTTGCATATCCTGCGTCAATGCGTATCCGTAGTAATCCTGTTTGTCAAGCAGAGCCAGCACCAGTCCGTCGAGCAAATCCGCCGTCACTTTGATCTCCATCACGCACCCTCCTTTTAAAACGTAATATCTTATCTACAACTATATTATATGGTGTATAATATAAAAAGGCAAGCAATATTATTTAAAAATCAAGAAGGAATTTCACAGCGCAAAAAATAAAAGACGCTGATTCCCTTGTCAAAAAACAAGCGACTCAACATCCTTCTCACAAAGCTATTCTTTTTCAAGCTCAATTCGAGTACCCTTTTCGTCCACGACGCCGTAGACGTGGTACGAATCGGCAGTCCCCAAATCAACGCGGCCTTTGATCTCGGTTTCATCCGTCAGTTCGATGCCCTTGATGAGCGTTCGAAAGACGCGATGCAGCAAAATTCCCTCTTTGCGATGCAGCTCGGCCTTTTCGACTGCTTTTGCCAAAGTATACCCCTCATCCAAAAAATGCTTGATTGCAAAAATCTTGTACATCGATCCAAGACCGTATTTTCTTGCGACCCCTTCTTCTTCATTCATCGCCTTGATGTACCCCTTTTGTTCCCAGTAACGCAACTGACGCGAAGAAACGCCCGTCATTTTGCTCATGTCACCGATTCCGATGCGAAGGTTGTCGCCCATTTTTAATTTATCCACTGTTGTCCTTTTTCCTTTCAAGTGTTGCTTACGTTAATTGTAACTTTTCTTGCTATTTTGTCAACTTTTTTGACAATTTTATAAAATGCAGAGCTTAAACCAAAACATGATCGCAGATATCCTTGCTTTTCAAAATGCCATGATGCCGCAAGACGGGCGACCTGACCTCCGTTACGGGCAAAACAGCGATTTTTGAATTTTGCCCGTAATTGCCTCGCATCCGTTACGGGCAAATCCTCGTTTTTTCGATTCTGCCCGTAATTGCCTCGCATCCGTTACGGGCAAATCCTTGATTTTTCGATTCTGCCCGTAAATGCCTGTCGCAGATTCCGACTTGTTTAGACATGTTTTTCATTTTCTGATTCAGCACTGTATTTCATTAAGGAAATAAGCTAAAATTAAGTTGAAAAATGCCTTAGACAAGGGGAAATAATCGTGGAAAAACATCTTATTTTATTTGATATTGACGGAACTTTGCTGAATGACGATATGCGCATCTCAAGAAAAACAATCGACATCGTTTCAAGCCTCCAAAAGAAGGGTCATCTTTTCTACATTGCTTCCGGCCGTCTACTTTCTTCTGCCAGATCATATTCTGAAATGCTCGGCAAAAATATCGGAACGATCGCCGCGAACGGCAGCGTTTATACTCTCGAAAACGAGATCGTCAAAAACAGATTGAAAGATGAAGCCGTTTCGGCAATTTTTGAAGCCTGCAAGATTTATCCCAAACTTCAGCTGCGACTGTTTTCGACTGACACAGCCTATGGCATGGGCGGGATGCTGCAGGCTTTCATGAACCTTGCATCCAATACGAAATTTAAAAAAATCAAATCGAAGGCTGACCTGAATCGCCTGGATCCGTTCATCACGAACGGTATTTTGTGTGCGAACGACTTGTCGGTTCTGGCAGACGCAAAAGAATTTTTAAAGGATGCGCCCTCTCTTTGCCTTTCATCATCAAGCGAACACAACATCGAACTGATTCCTTCGGGGCGCTCAAAAGCAGCCGCATTAAAGGACGTGTCACAAAAATACGGCATCAAACCGCAAAATACGATCGCATTCGGCAACGGCGAAAACGATTTGCCGATGCTGATCGAAAGCGGACATGGAGTGGCAATGGCCAACAGTCCGAGACACGTCCTGGAACAGGCGGACGTCGTTACGAAGTCAAACAACGAAGACGGAATCTATGCTTTTCTTTCAAAATACTTTGCAGAAGATCTGGAATCTTAAGTTAATTTTGAACTTTGCTTACGAGATTGTTTAAATTTCAAAGATACAATATGCATCGTAAGGTGTTTTGCGTCACGTTCCCGATACGAGGCGGCAAAAACGCCTTAAACCAGATCGTCTCTGAACTCAGCAGACGGTTTCGAGCAGGCGACTACCCTGAAAACAGAATCTAACTTATCGAGATCGAGTTTCTTCCGGATTTTGAAACTGATTGCCTGCTCGTTAAAAAGAGGCTCGATCTTTTGCAAACCAGTTTTTTGATTCCGGGCAACGCTGCTCTTAAGAAGTTGCTGAAGTCCGGCCGGATTTAAATTTTCGGTTTGCAAGATTCATAACCAAATCCCCTATGAAAAGAGGCCGGGAAAAAACCATGCCTCAAATTGAAAAACCGGATGACTTGCAATTAATTGCAAATCTGATCCGGTTTTTTGCGTGTGCATGACAATCGCCTCCGTGATGAAAATATCCCAAAAGAGGCTGGCGGCAAATTTGACTGAGAGCTTGTGCGCGCTGATTTGGCGAGCGCTGCATTTGGCAAAAACGCTTTCGTTTACGGACACATCGATGAAAATGGGAAATTTGTCCGTAAACGGCCTGCCCGAAAAATAGCGATTACGGACAAAATGGTCAAAAATGGCCGTTTGTCCGTAAAATGCGTTTTGCTTACGGACAAACGATCCAAGAAGCAGCTTTTGTCCGTAAATTTGCATGAAATTTTGACCAGATCAGCAGCACTGCATTTAAAAAATACCGGACAAATTCAATCGAAAATCGACCTCCTTCGTTCGGTATTTCAAGTAAGAAACGGGACTTTTTCCCATCCTCTTTATTCTTCTTTTCCCAAAAGATGCCCATTGATGAATTCCAGCTTATCGGAAATTTCATAAAGAACGTTGACGCATTCACGATACTCGCTTTCAGTCATCTCAATCGGAAGAACGCAATCCTGAATGTGATGCTTGACGTCATGTTCAAGACTTAGCGCTTTTGGCGTCAGTTCGACCATCACGCACCGTCCGTCTTCAAAATTTCTGTTTCGAACGACCCAGCCTTGCTTTTCCAGACGATTAAGCAGCGGAGTCAAGGTCCCGGAATCAAGCTTCAGCCTTTCACCAAGCTCCTTGACCATCATCGGGCGCTGCTTTTCCCACAAAACAAGCATCGTCGTATATTGTACGTATGTAAGTCCGTATCTTTTCAATACGATTGAATAAAAACGATTATACAGCTTCTGCGTCGAATAAACTGCAAAACACAACTCATCTTCCAAGTGTGACGGCTTATGCTTTAGCATCTTCCCCTCTTTTCCCCCAAATCAACCTTATTTTGATTATCTTCTTGATCTTGCCGGCTCGATGACCACGTATCGTCTCGGTTCAGCACCCCTTGAATAGGTTTTGACCTTTGAATTGTCGGCAAGCTCAGAATGAATGACCTTTCTTTCATATGCCGGCATCGGATCAAGCTGCATGCGTCGTCTCTGCGAAATGGCATCATAAGCGACCTTTTTGGCCAGATATTTCAACGTTTCAGTCCGACGTTCACGGTAATCTGCCACGTCAAGAATAATGTTCAAACGCTTGAAACTCAGCTTGTCAAAATAGTTTTGCGCCAATAATTGCAATGAATTCAGCGTTTTGCCGTGCTTGCCGATCAAAAGTCCTTCCTGATCGGTGCTGAAATTATAAAAAACGTCGCGGCGCTCGACAGTAACTTCGATTTTAGTTTCAACGCCCATTTCTTTCGTAACTTCAGCCAGATATGAGCCTACCTCGTGCAACGCCTGTTCGACTTCTTGTTCCGATTCTGCCCCTTTTTTTTCATCGGACGACTCTGGTTCAGCTACGGTCTCAGCTTTTTCTTCAACGCGTTCCGTTTCCTTAGGCGTAATTTCGACCTCAGCCGGCTTTCCTCCAAAAATGCCTAAGAATCCTTTTTTGCCTTCGCTGACAATGACGATTTCGACTTCTTCACGAGTCTTTCCAAGTTCCTGCAAGCCTTTTTCGATCGCCTGCTCAGCAGTTTGTGCGGAAAATTTCATTTAGAATCCCCCTGATTATGAAGTAATGATTAAATAGCGCTAATTTACGCTACCTATAGGTAAGTATACCATAGGTCAAAAACACCCGCATACTAATTTTTAAACTTTGGGAAAATCCACGGCGGAAACTTCTTTAAGCGATTCTGATGCCAAAATCGCAAGCAGAATCATGTACTTTAAACCAAAATTGTGCTTAAATTAAAACTGTATTTGATTAAATCTATCTAGGGGGTTTCTTATATGGGTGAAAACAACAAGGTCAACGAAAGTCTCTTAAAAGACGATCTCTATCAAGCCGTCAACGGCGAATGGCTGAAAACAGCCGTTATCCCAGCCGATCGTCCGACAGCTGGAGGCTTTTCCGAACTGGATCTCAACATTGAAAAAACTTTGATGCATGACTTGGGCGAAATGCTTGAAGGAAAAAACGTTCCCGATGACAAGCATTTAAAAGAATTCCTCAAGTACTACAAGCTGGCATCAGACTTTGAAACTCGCAATGCCGAAGGATTTGAACCGGCAAAAAAATACCTCGATGCGGTTCTGGCCATCAAGGATTTACAAGACTGGCAAGACAAGTGGCTTGATTTTGCGCTGATCGACGCGGCAAATCCGTTCAGCTTCTCCGTTGACCCGGATATGAAGAATACGCAGGAATATGCTTTGTACGCAGACGTGACGCCATTGTTTTTGCCGGACAAGACATACTATGAAGAAGGAAACGAACAAGGTGCAGCCTTGCTTTCGGTTTTATCAGACATGCTTGAAAAGCTTTTTGAAAAAGCCGGATACGATGCTGAATTTGCCAAGAAGACGATCAGCGAAGCCATCGAATACGATCGCTTGATCGCACCGTTCCAAAAAGACAGCACAGAACGTGCCGATTACGTCAAAGTTTACAATCCGTATTCGTTTGAAGACTTCTCCAAGCTTTCGACTACAATCGACTTTGGCGCCGTCGCAAGGAAAATCGTCAAGACGACGCCCGACAAGATCGTCGTTACAGAACCAAAATTCTATGAAGCAGCAGACAGAATCGTCAACGACGACACGTTTGAACAATTGAGAAGCTGGATCTTCGTACATACGCTGATGGATTCGACAGGTTTCCTGAGCGATGACGTTCGCGTCCTCGGCGGCACGTTCTCACGCGCGCTTTCCGGTGCAAAGGAAGCAATGAAACCTGAAAAAGCCGCATATCATCTTGCAACGGCACGCTACGATCAAGTCGTCGGTCTTTACTACGCGCACAAATATTTCGGACCTGATGCCAAAGCAGACGTTCAGCATATGGTTGAAAAAATGGTTGCCGTTTATAAAAAACGTCTTGAAACAAACGACTGGCTCAGCAAGGAAACAGCCAAAAAAGCCGTGGTCAAACTCGATGCACTCGGCATCAACGTCGGCTATCCGGATGAGCTTGATCCGCTCTACGAAAAGTATCTCGTTGACGAAACAAAGAATCTGCTCGACAATGCCATTGAATTCAGGCGCATTCAAATTGCGGACAACTTTGATCGTTACGGAAAGCCGGTCGATCGGACGCGTTGGGAGATGCCGGCTCATCAAGTAAACGCGTACTATAATCCGTCGTTTAACATCATCGTCTTCCCTGCAGCCATCCTTCAGGCTCCGTTCTACAGTCTGAAACAGACCGCAAGCGAAAACTACGGCGGCATCGGTGCCGTAATCGCACATGAAATTTCGCACGCCTTTGACAACAACGGTTCTCAATTTGACGAATTCGGAAATCTCTCCAACTGGTGGACAGATGAAGATTTGAAACATTTTGAAGGCCTGGCACAAGAAATGATCGAAGAATTTGACGGTCTGGAAACTGAAGCAGGCAAATGCAACGGCAAGCTCGTCGTTTCCGAAAACATCGCTGATGCCGGCGGATTGAGCTGTGCACTCGAAGCAGCCAAGGGCGAAGAAAAGCCTGATATCAAAGGATTCTTCCTCAACTGGGCTCGCATCTGGTGCATGAAGTCGTCGCTTGAGCGCCAAAAATTGCTTCTTGCAATCGACGTGCATGCTCCGAACGTTTTGCGCGCAAACGTTCAGCCTAAGAATCTTCAAGACTTCTATGATGTCTTTGACGTTCATGAAGGAGACGGCATGTGGCTTGAACCGGAAAAACGCATTCATATCTGGTAAAAACCGACCAGACGTGAATATTTGCTGACAGGCAGCAAAGAAGAGGTCAGGAAAAAACTGTGCCTCAAATTTAAAGCCTGGATAGAGGCTTGGGAAAGCCATGCCTCAAATCGAAAAACCGGATAATTTGCAATCAATCGCAAATCTAATCCGGTTTTTTTTGCATGTGCATGACAATCGATGAAAAGAGGCCGGCAGCAAATTTGGCTGAGAGATTGGCGTGCTGATTTATCAGTCCCTGCATTTGGCAAAATCACTGTCGTTTACGGACAAATCATTAAAAACGAAGGCTTTGTCCGTAAATGGCCTGCTCGAAAAATGGCGATTACGGACAAAGAGATCAAAAATGGCCGTTTGTCCGTAAAAATTCAGGTGTTTCGGACCCGATTTTACGGACAAATGCTCCAAAAAGCCGGCTTTGTCCGTAAATCTTCAGCATAATGACCAAAAATTAGTCAAGTCCTAATTTGTGTGTAAATTATTTTTTCTCCCGGGCACTAGTTGTG
>ERZ773229.1604-NODE-1604-length-15031-cov-9.201389_pt1 | contig 15031 bp, 15 predicted proteins | sample MGYA00580992_ERZ773229 | MGnify/ENA primary metagenome ERZ773229 (study PRJEB29015, sample SAMEA2737795) | human gut metagenome | biome: human gut; feature: human-associated habitat; material: faeces | place: China | collected 2012 ... | reverse complement strand
GTATCCAACCATATATCTGCAACTTTATTTATATCATCCCTTTGAAATTCTCTAATCATAACGGTGACTCTCCATAAACTTGAATTTAAATTATAACGGTCTTTGCAAATACACCATATCTACCAACTGTATTCCACTCTCATAGATTGGGTGGTCATAATTATCTATAAAGAAATTTGATATGATATGCGAACGGACAAAACCACACTTTTCATAAAATGGTATTGTCAGTGGGCTATCGCCTGTTCCCACTTGCAGAATGGCATATTGCTCTCTGTAATTATTAACAATAAACTCAATTAAGGCTCTTGCATAACCTTTCCCTTGATATTCTGGAACTGTCGCAATGTTCTTGATTTCAAGTATGTCATTTTCTTTATCGGTTATGACACACTCACACTTGACCCCATTATCATCAAGTACATACATCTTGCCGTTATCAAGATAACGGTCAACCATATCTTCCTGCTCATCTGCTAATAGGAGCAAATCAAGATATTGTTTTTTATTTTCTTTAACTTCAATAATTTTCATCAATCGCACCTACAAATTCCGATTTGTCAATTTCATTAAATATGAATTTTATCTTTCTTCAATGGATACAGATATGTGATCGGATTCTGTGCCGACTGATTCAACTTCAATTCGTAACTGTTCCAATGGAATTTTGTTAGTATTTTGGAAATCTATTATCTTCTTTGCTGCTATATAAAATGTAGAATAATATAGAAACACAAAACATTTTTCCACATTATTCAGAAAGAATATAGCTTTTCCTTTCCTAATTTTATTTGCTGCCGTCAACGCTGGTATTCCCATATCCTAACGTGAGGGTAATGACAGTGAACGAATTTTGCAGCTTAAGGGTGTAGCCCGCTTCACATTGCGAGCATATATAGTCTTTCAAAAACACATGATCATCAAACAAAAAGTCTGACAATTTGTCAATGCCATAAAAACTTCCACACACTTCGCATTTATAATACATTTTATCTGGGTTCCAAGGATAAAGACTGATTATTCCGTTTTTAACCGATGTTTTTAAGTAAAGCATATAGATAATACCTCAGTTACTGTTTTGGTACTACCATATATCACTCTTTTCTTCTGTATTATCAAGTAATATAGAACACAAAAATTCATCTAATTTTCATCAAATAATTGTGTTAATTATGCTTTTTAGAACCGTACTTGGTTTTCTTTTAGGACCATCTTCCGTTTGTTCCACATTGCTGCGTTTGTTTTTTTCATAAATCACAAGTAAACACTTCTGTATAATCGACCCAATCTCAACGTTCCTGTCTATCCGGCCATAAAATTTTCTAGATTTTTAAAGGTTTTTAGGACATTTTTGCGGTATTATTTCCAGTAATCAAAACTATCGAAATCCACTTATTTTAAGTCTTTTTCACACTTTTACTTCTGTACTTTAGTCAACAGAACGACCGTCTCAACATGGCATGAGACAAACACCTGAATGTTCGGATTCCGTACATATTTCCGTCTGTTCGCGGGAACTGTTCCAAGCCGAAAATCGGTGCTTTTACAGGTGCTCTCCGTTTTCGGGAACTGGTCCACATGCTTTTTCTACCTATTATACGGCGGACAGGAGGGCGGCCATCGTCTCGACTTGCTCTCCTCTGCTAAATCGGTTTATGGTCAAGGTCTCAACCCAGTATGCCGTTAACTTGCCTGTAAACCATGCTGTTTCTGGGCTTTTCTGCTTTTCAGGGCATAGAGCGGGAGCGTGACTGTGGCCTTGTATGTATATGTTGCTGTGGCTTCTGTAGTCAAAAGCACCCCCTCAATCTGCAATCGTTAAAAAGTATGACCATCGCTGAAAGGTTTAATCGATGCCGTTGGAAGATTCAAGAGCCTTGAGTGTCTTTCCGTGTTCATCCTTCCAACTTGTAAGTCCATTAGCGCTCTTGCCGATAACAAACATTGCTGCATAAGATGGACTCGTGAACAGCATGTCCTCCTGAAGAATTCCTTGCTCATCAACGGATGCGTTCTTCCGGCGTTCTTTTATTACATCCGGAATCGTGTAATCATCGACAGTTGCAATGTGGCTGTTCTTGAAAACCACAAATCCTTCTGAGGTCTGTGATCCGTTGGCCTCGACTTTACCGACGTTCCTTATTGTGCGCTCCAAATGAAGATTTGCGATTTCATCACTGACAGTGTTCATCGTATTGCCTGATTTCTGGGCAACTGGCTTTTTGACGGGCTCAAACACCTTGTGTCCAAGCGTCCCCATGATCACTTTTGCATAATCGATGAATTCCTCCATCTCGCTTTCTTTCTCCTCGGTAGTATTCCCGTGGTTCGGATCATTGCCGTTTTTCACTTCATAACGGTTTGCTTCAATAGCAAGATTACAGAATCGATTTTCAAGATAGCTTATCTCTGTCGGTCCTAGTGAATTGTTGGAAGTAGTGAATACAACAGCCTCCGTCCAATAGTCCTTCTCTGGATTGCGCTTGTGCTCCATTAAACGATTCAGAATGCCTTCACCATTTTTACGTGCGCCTGCCTGCCCGATGTAGACTACTTCCTTTTCAGTTTCATCAGATTTTCCGAAAAGGAAGTACACGCCGCTCTGCTTAAGGTCCGAACGATTCTTGCACTTATCCAGCTCAATCCGAGGGATCTTGTATGCCACACCGGTCCAGTTTACAAGGGAGCACTTAATACGTCCACTGGCATCTCCGTCCATCAAATACAACTGTATATTCTTTCCATGCGCTGCCATATCAAACCCCTCACTTCATTACCTTTTCCATCAGTGATTTATAGCTGTCTACTACGTCGTAGACAACACTGTCGCTGGAGATTGCCTTGAAGTGCTCTCGGGCGCAGTGGATCTTCGACTCCTCAATCAGCCGGAGCTGCATCGAAGACATGGAGCCTTTCGTCTCCGCAACGAAGTAGATGTGCTTGACGCTTCCTTCATAGAAGGCAATCGCCCAGTCAGGATTGTAATGGCCGACCGGAGTGGAAATGTAGAATCCGTCCGGCAGCTTTACGTAGACCGCCACATCCGTGTTTGTATCAAGCTCTGTAGCGAAGTCGCGCTCGTTCGTCGAATCGTAGACAATGTGGTCGTACAGGTGCTTCTTTGCCTTCATGGCGTTCGTGCCGAGCTTGCCTTTGATGGTAGGCTCGGTGAAGACGTCCGTACCGTAGTGGTCGTCCATCACGCTGTAGGTGATGTGCTCAATGATCGTCGTAGCCTTCTCGTCGTTAATCAGTTGCGATGCCTTGAGGATAAACTCCTCCGGATTGTATTTGAACTGGTCGAACGTAGCCTTATTAATGCCGGTGAGGATCTGAATGACAGCCTTCCGGGTAAGCTCGGTGGATTCAACGATTCTTCCAACAAGGTCATATGTGACGCTCTTGCTGGCGACTATGGCCTGCTTGGTGCCAATCGTAAAAGACGAATCCCGGACAAACGCCGCGCCAGACCGCAGCTGCTCCTTGGACTGTATTTCAACCATCGAGCCGGATTCGACTTTGAAGTAGATCTTCGCCACGCGCAGCTTGCTGTCGAGTGCTGCGATAGATTTGCGGACAAGCTCGTCCGTATCGAAATCCACCACGTAGACGGACTTTGCGTTGATCCGCGACCAGAGTGCTTTGAACTCCTTGCTATTAAGCTTCTTTTCGTCGACTTGCAGTTCCACATTGTTGCTGCGAGCATTCTCAGGCGTCATTGCCTTCGGATCGTAAATAGAATCGATGATGTCCACGACGGCGGCTTCAAAACCTTTGACCTCCTCGGCGGCCATCTTGAGCTCGCCGTTTGCCTTGTCCTCGTAGTACTTGTCTGTGAGGACCCCTTTGCGGTCAACATAGCAGTTCACGGTCATTTCGTACATGATTGCCGACGCCGTATCGGAATCGATAACCATCTCGTTGCCGTGATCGTCCGTGACAACATGGTTCAGGAACAGGTCCCTCGTAACAGCACAAGGACGGTCTGCGATATCCTCGGCAATCTCGGACTGGAGTCCCTTGGCGAAGCTCTCGTAACTTTCAGACGCAATTACGGTCAGCACGTTGACGTTCTGCACATCGTTTCCGAGAACTCCCGCGTCCATGCGTTCGCCGTCCTGGTTGACGGAAAGACGCATGCCTCGCCCGACTTCCTGCCGCTTGCGAATCTCGCTTGATGATGATTTGAGTGTGCAGATCTGGAACACGTTCGGATTGTCCCAGCCTTCGCGCAGCGCGGAATGCGAGAAGATGAACCGTACGGGCGAACGCTTCGGATCAAGGTCAAGCAGCAGCTCCTTGTTCTTCATGATCAGGTCATATGCGTCGATATCGTCGGAGGTCGTTTTCTTCCTGCCGACCTTGCTGTTGATCATGCGGCCCTTCTTGTCGATGGAGAAGTAGCCAGCATGCGTTTTCTCTACCGGGATGGACGCAAGATACTGCATGTACTCGTCGTCGCCGAATTCCAGCTGCAGATTTCCAACTACGTCGGCATATTCCTGCTCGAACATGTCGGCAAAGATACCGTTCTGAGGCTGTCCGTTCTTATCGTATACACGATAGTGATCTACCTCGTCGATGAAGAACAGGGACAGAACCTTTATACCCTTATTGAACAGCTCCCTTTCACGCTCGATATGGGAGAGGATGGTCTCTCGTATCTGGATACGGCGCAGCTGGTTCTCGTCCACCTTGCCGATCACGTCTCCGGCGTAAAGCTTGATGCCGTTGATGAATTCGACGGAATCGTCTCTGCCGTCGATGCGCTTGACCACGAAGCCGTCCCGGTACTCGGGCAGCTCGCTGGAATGGTCGAAGAGGTTGTAGCCCTCCGTCACGGTAGCGCTCATCGGCTTGATTCCGGATGCGCGCTTGCAGTCGAACTGTATGGTTGCCGTCGGATCTGATTTGGAAAGGTTCAGTCCTTCTAGATAAACGAAACTCTCAGTAGCCGTCGTCCCGCTTTCCGTGATGCCCTTGACGGCGATCTTCTTGACGAGCTTCTTGTTGTAGGCGTCCATCGCATCAAGACGATAAATCAGGTTGTAGTACTCCCTCGGTGTGGCAGAATAACGCAGCGTCAGAAGCGGATTGAATTCCTTCAGGCGTTCCTTCGTCCGCTTGCCTTCGACAGACTGCGGCTCGTCGATAATCAGAACCGGATTCGTCTTGGCGATGATATCGATTGGGCGGCGAGAACGGAACTCGTCGAGCTTCATGTAAATGCGTCGCGCGTCCTTTCCGCGGGCGTTAAACGCCTGCGAGTTGATAATCATCACATTGATGGAGCTATCAGAGGCAAAACGGTCTATCTCAGTAAGCTGAGAGGAATTGTAGATGAAAAAGCGTATCTTCTTCCCGTATTCCTCGGCAAAGTGATCCTGCGTCACCTGAAACGACTTGTAAACACCCTCGCGGATGGCGATAGACGGCACGACCACGATGAACTTAGTCCAGCCATACGCCTTGTTCAGCTCGTACATGGTCTTGATGTAGGTATAGGTTTTTCCGACGCCGGTCTCCATCTCGATGGTCAGGTTGTATTTGCCTTCGAGCGACTGGGACGGCTCGATCTGCCCGTCACGCTGGATTTTTCGGATATTCTCAAGTATCTTTCCGTCGGACAGTTCTGGCACGATCTTTGCGTTCGACCAGCCCGTGAAGTCATCGTCCTCATTCATGCCGAGCTGATAATGCCCGGTTCCTCTGTCCATCATGTAGGTGGGCGTGAGGTATGGCTGCCCGGCAAAAACATCCACGACGGCTTTGGCGGCGTCCGCTTGAAACTTCTGATGCTTGAATTGCAGCTTCATTGCGACACCTCCTTAAATGACCTTGACTCTTGTATCTGGAGCAAGCAGCTTGAATATCTCTCCCACATTGATTTTAGCCGGACTGTTTGCAAAGCTGGAGTCACGGAACACGGCACGCAACGGCTGACGTTTGGCAATGGTCTTGATAACCGACTCCGGCACGTTCTCGTCAAAGCAGGCAATCAGGTCTCCATCATTGTAGGTATGCACCATGCAGCCGTCAATTGTTTCCGAAGTATAAGGAAGTGACAGAGGAAGTCCCCAATCAAGCAGGCATCCAAATAAAAGATCAAGATCGGTTCTGTCAGGCTTCACGTTAGATTCAAGCATTGAAACAAGATCTTGCGTATAATCCCCTGCCGCATAGTAAACATCTTTCATGTTTGTATCGTCGAGCTTCAGAACACGGAAACCGTCGTCAATCGTTGCGTCGGGATTATCCTCGTGAATCTTCTTTGCGGCGCGACGGATGCGTTCCTTGCCGATTTCGCAGATGTTCTTATAACCGGCTTTATGTGCTGGGCTATCTTCTTGTATTGGCTCTGGGATCTGAACTGAACCATCATATATTTTCTTTTTCCCCCATCCGCTGCGTTTAGTTGCATTATCGCATCAGCAGAAGCTGCTGATCCGGAAAAGAAGTCTAAAATAATACAGTTTTTGTCTCCAATAGATTGGGCCAATTTTGCCAGCAATCGAGTTGGTTTAGAGAAATCAAAAATATATTGTCCACCTAAAAGATGATGCAATTCATCGTTTGCATCTTCGTTTGTACCCCATCCCCCATTATTTAAATTGTCATCATATTTAAAAATTGGGAGTGACTTACCATCAGAACCGACCCTTGATAACAAATCTTTTAGCATTTTTACGCGTTCATCATTTACAATGCGTCTTATATAATTATCTTGAGTTATATAAACGAGACCTTTGCTTGAATACTCATCAAGCTTTTCTTGTGAATAAATCCAGTTACTGTCAATTCTTACATCTCTCTCAAGAACGCCATCTTTGACAACCAAATCATCCAGATATATTAATTCCATATTACCAGAGCTCACTCGTGTTCCTGAGGCGATGGTGTAGTTAGAGTCTTTATATTTACTGGGTGTACCCTTCCGAATAATACGTATACCTCGAGCATTGGTAGTCTTAATACATGGATAGGTCCCTTCTTCCGCTGTAATTTCTCCTATTAATCCATTAAAAGAGACTATTTTCTTGCAAAAAACAAGAATATATTCTTTCATGTTGATGTAGCTTTTACTTAAAAAGGCACCTTTTTTCTTCTTTTCCCATACTAACTGAGCGACAAAATTATGCTGACCGAATGCCTCATTACATATTTCCTTAAGGTTTTCGACTTCGTTATCATCAATCGAAATAAAAATAGCTCCATCCTCCGACAGCAAATTTCTCGCCAGCATCAGCCTTGAGTAAATCATCGAACACCAGTCGGAATGATATCGCCCTGCAGATGCCGAATTTTCGCGTTGATAATTTACATTCCCATCCTCATCAAAATACCCCGTTCCTTCGTTATAATCCTCATTGTCCATGATGAATGAATCTGGGTAAACAAAATCATGACCTGTGTTGTAGGGAGGATCGATGTATATCATCTTAACCTTGCCGAGATAACTTTCCTGCAGGAGCTTGAGCACTTCGAGGTTGTCTCCCTCGATATAGAGGTTCTCAGTCGTGTCCCAGTTGACGCTTTCTTCCTTGCACGGACGCAGAGTTTTGCGGATAGGGCGGTTCGCCTCCACGATGGATGCTTTCTTGCCAACCCATGTGAACTCATATGCCTCGTCGCCGTCGATAATAGAATCAGAAAGCATCTGCTTGAGCAGTTCGAAATTGATAACTTTCTTCAAATGCCCGTTTTCGTCCCGCGTCTCCGTGACGCAGTTTGGGAACAGCGCGGCGATTTTAGCGACATTCTCCTGCTGTATGTTCTCGGACTCCATTCTCATCTTATCCATTATCAGTCTCCTCCTTGCAATCGTTTTCTATAATTGCCAATCTGATAAATGGCTGCTTTTAGAACTTGCGTACATATTAGAGCAGTTTGCTTATCTGGGCTGAATCTTGTTGCCAATTGAGAATAAGGATGAATATAATTCCTAAAATCTCGAACCACATGGCTGAATTTTTTTACATCTTGTTTCAAGAATCCCGTTTCCGCAGCAACATCAATATAGTTACTAAGTGTCCATTCTTGAAATTTCCTCGTGCTTCCATCTTTGCTCTTAGGCGCACAGTTAGCTTGATTAAATAATTGCGGATATGAAGTAGCAACGCCCAGTAATATTCCTTCCATAATGCCGCCTATCATAATTACAGACGATAGAGGTGCATTAGATGCCACACAGTTTTCTGCTTCTTTCAATCGCTCTTTTATTAGTTCATTTAGTTCGGCTGAAAGACCTATACTTTCTATGTTGACATTAAATGTCTGACTTAAGAACTCATCAGCTGTTTCTATAGTCTGCTTTTTCGAAGAGTCCACGATTACCCGGTCATGCTTTTTTAATGTTATTACATTGTTATCACGAACAACTTCCCATGTATCAAAAGCAAGGTACTGGTTGAAATGGTCTATCTGTTTATCAAGGTAATCAATACGTTCGATATAATCAACAACGGCAAATACTTTCTTGATGCACTTATCGAGTTCTGGTGTTCCATTAATAGCTTCAAGCTTCTGATCCGTATAAAACCATCTTGAAGGGAATCCCTGACTATACACATCATCAAATCCAAGATCATTAAAGAAGTCAACTAACTTTGGCCCGCTCCTATAATCCGCTGTATTGTCACCATTTATAATGTTTCTAAGTTCCTCAAGCGTACGCTTGCTTAATTTCATGTATTAAGTTCCTCCAATTCCCTTCTCAGTTTCTTCAACTCGGAGTTAATTTCCATCTGCCGGTTCAGCTGCTTTTCCTTCCGGATCTTTGCCTGCAGCTTGTTCATCTGCTTCTGCAAAGCATCTCTGCGGTCGTCCCTTGCAACTGATTCCTTCAGTGATTCTTGCGGCGTAGCGGCCTGCAGAACGTCTCCCGCAATCTGCCGGACAAAATTCTCGTAAACAGCATCGATATTCAGCCCGTCTAGATGCACTGGCAGATTCGTCTCTGGCATCCACTCAGTCTGATAGTATCTGTCAACCTTGAACGAAGCTTTTCCACTGCCTGCGGCTTCCTTGTAACCCATCACAGCTTTGTACTTTCCGTCATACTCCAGTACAAAGAGAATATGATACGGAATCTCCCGGTCAATCTGCTTCAGCACATTCTCGTAAAGTGTTTCTTGATTGAGCTGGATATGGAATACTTCTATCTCAGTGACATTCTTCCCTTCTGCCAGATTGAGAGTCGAGGGCGCAATTTTATTCGCCCAGTAAATAATTCGTATCTGATCGACAAAGATTCTCTTGAGTGTCGGGCTGACGGTCAGGTTATCATAAAACTTCTGTTTCGGAATTCGCTTGTTAAACTCCGTAGATTTCGGCAATCCTAGCATAGGCGCCCCCCTTTACATTACCACGAGGAAGGTCACTAGCTCGAAGTCGTTGATGCCTTTCACTTTCGAAAGCAGGGCGGATGTGCCGCCGCTCTTGAAAAGGCTGTCAACGTCGCTTTCCTCCTTGGTATCTATAATTGAATTGATGGCATCGGACAGCAGCGCTGACATTTCACTCATGTTCTTGCCATCATCGGTTTCTTTATTAAAACGGTCGTAGACCTCCACAATCGGTTCAGCTTTTCCACGGCACAGAAGCCTCATATCATCAAGCAACTTCTTCGGATTCAGATAATCGCAGACGATTCCACCTTCCACACTGATATAGACCATATAGAACGGGTGAATGCGATTCAGTCTGTCAATGTTCAAACCGTTGTTACGATTCTTCAGTACGAAAAGCACTCCTTCTGGCAGGTCTTCCGTCTTCTTCACCACGGAATGCAGACCGAATGGCATGTGATCGAGATCCGTATGCGTTTTAATGTATTCGAGAAGATCAAGTCTGAATTCATTAAGTCCGAGATCCATGATGGATATCCCGCCTGACATCTCTTCCAGATCCACCACTTCGGTCTGCAGCTTCTTAAGCTGCTCGCGGCGATATTCTAGGTCTCCTTTTTCTTCCGGGCTGATAGGATTGTCGTCACCAGTAGACGTCAGAACAGATATTTTCATCCTTGTTTCAACACGGACTTTCAGATTAATGTACTCGTCAAGCGTCAGATTCGGCCAGAAGTTCACGAGTTGAATCTGCTTGTTCTTGCTGCCAATACGATCTATACGTCCAAACCGCTGGATAATACGCACTGGATTCCAGTGAATGTCGTAGTTGACGCAGTAGTCGCAGTCCTGCAGGTTCTGGCCTTCGGAGATGCAGTCGGTTGCGATCAAGATATCGATGTCCTTCTTGCTCTCCGGTATAAGGACGTCTCGGTCCTTGGAAACCGGCGAGAAGCATGTGAGGATGTTGTTGAACGTCGCCTTGAAATTCTTCAAGGTGGTTCTGCCATCGACCGTGCCGCTGATCATGCCGCTGTTGAGGCCGTACTTTTCCATAACATACCGGCTGACATTGTCGTACAGATACTCCGCTGTATCAGAGAATGCTGTGAAAATCAGAACCTTCTTATTGCCAGGGTTGATCGGATTCTCGATCTTCTGTGAGATGAGCTTGTAGAGCTCCTGCAACTTCGTGTCGTGTTCCGGTGTAATATCCGCAATCATGAGAATCAGGAGTTCGAGCGTATCCGCATCTTTTTGCAGCACGTCCTTCCAACTCTTATAATCCATATCGGCAAGGTCAATTTTTACTTTACGTCCGACAGTGAAGTAGTCGGTGTTCTGGTTCTCCATGTCGAATTCGTCGGAATCAGCTTCATACATGTCGATGTTGGCTTCTCCATATTTCTCGTACTGAGTGATTCCGTCGATTGTCTCCATAATGAGTTTACGGATGCGTTCCAGTGTAAGCCGGAAGGACGAGACCGAGCTTTCCAACCGCTTGAGAAGATTGACGCTCATCAGCCTGCGGATACCTTCTTCACGTCCAGACTGCGTCAGATTGTTTCCCTTGTGGTGTGTCAGATCAATATACTTCTGCATCTTGCTTGGGAAGATATAGGCAGAAGGCGTGTAAATCTCCAGCTGAAGCTGAGAGAGCTGTTCGTATATCTCATTGTAGTTAATGGCGCTCGGAAGATCCGTCAGGCTCGGCCTAAGTGAGATTGGCTTGCGCCGTTCCGGGAACTTGCCGATCTTCTCCGTGTTGTAATATTTCTCGATATGCTTTCGTGACCGTGCAATGGTTACAGAGTCGAGCATTTCAAAGAAATCAAAATCCAGTCGGTGCAGCAGGTTATCAGTTGTCCGTTCCTCAGCTGGGAGCTTGCTCCAAGCGTTGAATGCAGTCTGGGCCTGACGGAATATCTCGTCGATCGACTTTGACGTATTCAACTTCTCATCAATCATCTCCGACGTTCCTTCATATGCTAGAGCAAGTTGATTCTTGAGGTCGTTAAACCGGTTATTGACAGGAGTTGCTGACAGCATGAGTACTTTCGTCTTCACTCCAGCGCGCACAACTTTATTCAGAAGTTTTAGATAGCGGTTTTCCTTCTGATCCTCGCCGGAAAGTTCTCCGCCGTTTCGGAAGTTATGTGACTCGTCAATAACTACAAGATCATAATTTCCCCAGTTGAGCCGGTCGAGATCAAGACCGTTTGATGTACCGTGATCGCGCGAAAGATCGGTATGAAAAAGAACATCGTAGCGAAGTCTGTCTGCAGCGATGGGATTGTTGATGTAGTTATCTTTATACGTATTCCAGTTTTCTGCCAGCTTCTTCGGGCAAAGTACAAGGACAGATTTATTTCTGTTTTCATAGTATTTAATGACTGCAAGAGACGTGAAGGTTTTACCAAGGCCGACACTGTCGGCCAAAATGCAGCCGTTGTACTTTTCGAGTTTGTTGATAATGGCAAGTGCTGCGTCTTTCTGAAAGTCGTAGAGCATATTCCAGATTTTGCTGTTCTTAAAACCTGTCGCTTCGTTAGGCAGTACGTCCTCAGATACATCCTCCAGAAACTCACTGAACACGTTGTAGAGCGTGATGAAATAAATTAATTCAGGAGAATTCTCGTTATAAGCAGTCGTAATGTTTTCCAGAACAACATCAGTGACGTCCTGCAGCTTTTCTTTATCGTTCCAAAGAGAATCGAAAACCTGCAAGTACTGCACCGCGAATGGAGTCTCGAGGCTATTCACCATATTGTAGCTATTGTTGCCGCGTTCGCATCCAATATCTACCGTCGTGAATCCGTTTAAAGGCATGTAAGCTGTTTTTTCAGTTCCGGAATCGGTAACCATAAATCCGGCCATGTTCTCGCCGGTTGTATTTGATTTAAATGTGGCCTTTCTCCTGATCCAGTCGGCGCACTCTTTTGCGATTGCCTTCTGCGTCATTTCATTACGCAGCTTAATTTCAAATTCCGTGCCGTAAAGACTCTGCTCACGAGTGAGCCGAGGAATGTAAAACTCGCGCTTTTGCTTTTTCGCTTTCTCTGTTATAAAGGTCGGCGATGTAAAGATGAAGCGGAACTCATCAATGCTTTCGAGCTGCTTCTTCAATTCACTATAGGCATACATAGAAAAGCAAGCCGCTGCCACAGAAACCTTGCTATTCCGCTTTATCGTTTTTTCTATATCATCTCGAACGATGTTCGTGACATTATCAAATACCTTCATTAAGCTTGCTCGCCTTCCATATGCAATCTATCCCGTGGGCCAAGTGCCGTGGGCAACCTTATTCGACTTCTTCCATCATTCTCTTGTAATGCTGTTCCTGATCCATCACCATGAAAAGAGACGGCATCATAATGATTTGCTGCTTGTCCTCTTTCGTCATGCCAGAGAATTTTTCTTTTGTCTCCTCAGATATGCACTCGGACAAAGCTCGATCCCGCGGGACTTTGAAATAAGGCTTGTCGTTCGCCTCAGTGCCGATGACAAAGATATTGTAATACTCACGGTTTATCCGCGGTGGCACATAAAACCGTCCTCCAAGCTGTGGTATTCCACAAAACTGCTGGTTGACCTGCATTTGAATTGTGACGTAGTTTGGCAGGATCGTATTGTTGTCCCCGTTTTGCTGAATGAGCAGAGAATTATTGATTACCTGCTGCGAAAATGCGGCAAACTGATTGTCGTCCTCGTGCTCATTTTCATTTGACTCATTATCAGGTTGGGCATCATCCGCTGGTTCCGCATCCGTGGGCTCCGGCATATATGTCCTGATGTCAGCTGTAATGCCTTTGCCCATATTGCCTAAGTAGTTTCTCGGGCCACCGCCATTCTCTGGGCACCATTCATCATATATAGGTTTTCCGATGCTATTGTCCTTACGATTCACAACTACATAGGCCAGATTCCAAGCAAAAATGCTGGATAGCACACTTTTGTCAGGTCGCCAAGTGCGGCCTTTTTTATTTGCCCTCCATCGTCGCGAATGAAGAATCCTTCATCCGATGCAATGCTGTCGTCACACCGGACAAGTTCAATCAGTGCTTTTACCAATCTGACATCCTTATGCACGGTTTCTCCAAGGTTGAGAAACTCATTCACAAAATCCGTCATAGAAATCAGCGCAGACCTGTAACCCGTTCTAATTCTTTCATCGAAAGCCTCTACTTCCGATGGTTTCCAAAGGGAAGATACTCACCCTTCGACAGCTTGCATGCCTTGAAATCATTTGTCTTTATCCGCTCAAGCCTTGGCGAATCGTAATCAGGATTGATTACCTTGATAAGCCCGATGAGCACTTCCGGGGCAGAGAGGCCATCACAATCTCCTTTGTAATGCTTCCGGGCGCTTTTCCTATTTTTTAATGCCTGCAGCAGGAGTACGAAGAACGTTCCGCTGCATAGCCTTGATATTCCATCTGTTGTCTTTATTTTCCTCTGCTTTTCAAAATCCGAACCTTAAGAACCTTACGAACTATGGCGGCCGACATTGCGAACGCTTTGGTGAATACTGTGAAGTGATCACGGGAGAAATCGCTCAGCTGGCGGATTTCGCATGAGCTACATGGTTCGGAGCATTTCTGAACGTTTCATACCGATTTCTATTATATCGAAATCCGTGATTGGTTTCAATGATCTTTCATGATTTTGGGAGGGATCAACAGTCTGTGAATTCCCCCTGTGACTGCTTCGCAAAAGCAAATCACAGGAGGCAAAATTCATGACAGAAGAATCCAAAAAGTATCGCATCTACGACAAGACCACCAAGCAGTGGTACGAAATCCCGAAGGACCAGTACAGAAAGTACGACCGCTGGCACACCGCTCTTCGCAAGAGGCTGCAATATCGCGGCGAGTGCGGCGCAACGTTCAAGCGGCGCATCAACTACACAACGGACGGAAGCTACTCCGCATGGAGCTGCAAGACGCATCTCGGCGAAAAAAGCAAATGCTCCATGCTCTTCATCCGGGACAATGACCTCAAGCTCGCATCCGAGGCCATTATGAACAAACTCATCTTCGCGCACCGGCTGATCCTCAAACCCTACGCGGAAAGCCTGAAGAGGAACTCGACGAGCTGCAGAAGGAGCTCATCAGAAAGGCCAACAGCAAGCAGGACTACGATGCCATCGCCGATGAAATCTTTACGCTGCGCGAGCAAAAATCACAGTCCGAGGCAGACACCCGCAGCCGCGAGGAGACCCGGAAGCGCATCGCCGAGCTGCAGGACTTCATCGGAAGTCAGCAATCCGAAATCACCGAATTCGACGAAAGCCTCGTCCGAAAGATGATCCAGCAGATCACCGTTTACGATGACCACCTTACCGGCCGGTTCAAATCAGGGCTTGAGATCGACATCAACGAATAAGAGCAGGCTTGCTCATGGGAATTGCTCCCGGAGCAGCCTGCTATCTTTTTGTCTTTTATAACATCCAACTGAAACACTACGTCCAATCACGAGTCTCAAACCTATAAAATAGCTCATTCGATAAGTTCCCTCAGAGAGTTTTTTCTTAATTGAACCATCCTTTTGCAAAAAGGTCAGGTGCGAAGGAATGGATTAAAATAAGGCTTTGCTCACTCTTAGTCCCTGACCCTTGACATCAAAACTACCGTCTCCACATGCGCCGTTTGCGGGAACTGGTCGACCGGCTGAATCCTGCCCTCG
>ERZ773229.1602-NODE-1602-length-15056-cov-35.763282_pt1 | contig 15056 bp, 8 predicted proteins | sample MGYA00580992_ERZ773229 | MGnify/ENA primary metagenome ERZ773229 (study PRJEB29015, sample SAMEA2737795) | human gut metagenome | biome: human gut; feature: human-associated habitat; material: faeces | place: China | collected 2012 ... | reverse complement strand
TGCTGTGGGACCTGCTGCTGCGTATCGGCCTACGCCAGCACATGATGAGCATCGGTTCGGTGACGCTTGGCTTCGTGCTGATTTTCGCTCTGATGCGCCAGTATGAGAATTCGATGATGTTCACAGCCGGCCTGTTCGGCGCCGTGATGATGATTGCGCCGGGCGTGGGCGTGGCGTTCGTGCACTACTACAACGGCAAGCTGGGCTATAAGCATCAGTGGACGAAATGGGCTTTTTACGCGGTTTACCCGGTTATTTTGATAATTTGTGCGATTTGTGCAACACTGGCGTGATTTTTGACAACGTTCGCAATATGATAGAAACGGATTGAGAGAGCATCACCGCTCAAGCGAGTGTTTCCAAGGTTGGAAACGTTTGTGATTATGATGCTAGAACCGCAAAGGGGTTGAGAGATGGATAGAGCAGGCATTCGCGAGGTGGCCAAGGCCGCGGGTGTGTCGATTTCCACGGTGTCGCGCGCGTTCACGCGGCCGGAAATGGTGTCCGAGCGTACACGTCGCAAGGTGCTGGAAACTGCCGACAAGCTTGATTTCAACATCTCACGTTCCGCGACATCGTTGAAATCGGGTCAATCGTACCGTGTGGCGATGCTGATGAATGAAGAGATCACTAGCTGGTTCAATACGGAAGTGTTCGCTGGAATCGAATCCGTCATGCATAATGCCGGGTATGACGTATCGCTGTTCCAGCACGTCGACACCGCCGAAAACCGCCGCGACTTCTTCACGAATCTGCCGGTCCGCCGCAACGTGGACGCAGTATTCGTGACATCGTTCGGCGTGGATCCGAAGGAAATCCAGCAGCTCAAGCGCATCCACGTACCGATTATTGGCATCAATACGCCGACGCAAAACGGCTTCGACGCCACCATCTCCATCGACGATGAGGACGGCATGTTCACCGCCGCCCAGCATCTGATCAATCTGGGGCACAAGAACATTGTGTACGTGTGCTCCGATGCGGTCGATTCCATCAATTCCTCCATCGATGCGCGAGGACAGGGCTTCATCCGCGCCTGCAAGACGATGGAGACCTCCCATGACTTCAAGTGGCGCGTCGTCTCTGTGCCGCGTGGCAAGACCTTCGCCGACTCGGCGTTGACCGCGCTGCTTGCGTTGGACGAGTTCCCGGACGCGATTTGCTGCCAGATGGATATGATGGCGATTCCGCTGGTGTTGCGTTTGGAACGTTACGGACACCACACGCCGAGTGACTATTCGATTATCGGCTTCGACGATTCGCCGTACGCCGACACCGTGAACCTGACCACCATGCGACAGGATCCGTATGCGATGGGTCGCGCGGCCGCGCAAAAGGCCATGAAGCTTATCGAAGGTGGGCCGCTTGAGAACGCGCATGAGATTGTGCGCGCCCAGCTCGTACTGCGCGGCACCGATTCCGTGTATGGCACTGGCCGCTGAGAGCCGAGTCTCATTGCCCTTCCGCGGCCCGTCAATGCCGACGGGCTGATTGTGATGGCCTGGGGCGGATTGATAAGGGATACCCCCCACTGTAGTCACGGTGTGTGGCATACGTTTTCATGAAAAAAATGAAACAATTTGCAGTGATGTGTTTCATGACACGCCAATCGGGGGCTGATGAATGATGAATTTCATTCAATGATCAGCATGTATTTTTTGATTTTGCAATCGTTGACAAACCGTTGAATATCAGGCTTCAAAGCGTTGTCCCCGTGAGAGGGGCGAAAACGTATCGGGGGAAGGGGTGGGTTCTTTCTGTTTCATTTTGTTTTCATAACTGCAAAGGCTATCATAGTAAACCGTGGGTTAGAGAAAAAGGGAAAACAGAGGTTTCCGGCTGTGTTGCCGGAGATGGGAACAGCGCAGAAGCTATACGTAAAACAGAAGCGATAACGGCATTATGCAAAGGATATCAACCCTCGAGTTGAGGGACTCAGAAGGGTGAACACTTTGCGGATAGGGGACAAGATGAGGCAATGGCGTAATGGTGTCGGCAACGCACCACGACATTATGCAGGAACGCGATCGGCAACCGGTTGCGCGCTTTCGCGTACCCGCTCCCTGACCGCCGCCGCGGTGGCCGTGGCCATGATGGCCACCGTAGCCATAACCTCCCCCATCCCCGCCTACAATGCCAAGGCCGACGAAAACAACTTGGAGGATGGCTCCAAGTGCATTCCGACCTCGTATACGCTGGGTGACGTCTCTGACATAGCTGGCGAGGATACGGGTGTGGCAACCTACGTAGGTCGTGACCTTTACGTCGGTAAGAACACGAATGAGAACACACGCATCAACGATGAGAACAATGTTGCTGGCTCGTATGCGGTAGAGGCCGAAGGTCTTACCGTGGTCAACGGCAAACTGGTCATGAAGCCATTGAAGGATTCGTGGAAAGCTGGGTCCACCAGCGCCGGTTTCCGCTGGGGCACCGTCGGTTTTGGTTCGCAATTCCGTCCCGGTGATGGAAAGACCGTGCTCGCGATTGGTGGCACGGATTCCGGTATCGGTACCCTCACCTCAGGCGGAGTGCAAGGTAACGTCGGCGCATACGGCAAAGGCGGCTTTGTTGGACAGAGCTACGCGCAGTGGAACGGGGATCAGCATGAAGGATCCCCGTGGGGTTATGAATACAAAGCTTCCATCGCCGGCGATAAGACTAAGTGGAGCAGCAACACGAATCGCTCTTCTATCGTGGCCACACAGGGTGAGTGGAACAATGACAATGGCGACGTTACCTTCAACGCACGAGATCCGCTGAAAAGTGTGAATGGCACTGATTATTCGGCTTATGGAACCTATATCCAGGAGAAACTTTCTGAGCCGTTGTCCAAGATACAGGCCACAGGTACCGTTGCAATTGGCGTGGCGTCAGAAGTTTCTATCGACAGACACAAGTATAACTACGGCGATGGAAATAATGTCAGTTACAGGTTCATCTATAGCAACACCACCACCACCATTGTCGATAACAACAGTGTAATAAACAATGAGAAGCTCATCACCTTCAAGGGCGACGGTGTCTCTGCCATGCAGGTTTTCAACATTAACGGTACGGATCTTTCCTCTGCCGGTTACCGTGGCGTTGATTTCAAATTCGTCGATATTCCTGACAATGCTTCCGTAGTGATCAATGTTGACGGCAGCGACATCGATTTCCATACCGGTTGGCGCTTCTGGTGGGGGGATACCGAAATTGGTGATGGCTTCTCCCGGGCGGCAGATGCTAATAATGTGCGTAAGTTGTACTCATCCGCAGCCCAGAAGATTATGTGGAACTTTAAGGACGCCGAAAAAGTTACCATTCGCGGTGGTGTCGCGAACGAAGGTACGAGCGACAACAAGCTCACCACGGATGATCCTGCGGCCGCTATGCTCGGCAGCATCCTCGTGCCGAACGGCAGCTTCGAATCACACGTGAGCACCAATGGCCGTGTGTACGTCGGCCAGGACTTCATGATGTACAATCCGACCGCAATCGGATATGAGAGCACTGGTGCAGGTTGGGAAGGCAAGACCGCCTCCGTGCTCAACATGGACCAGGAGCGCCACAACCTGCCGTGGAACGGCCAGATGACCACTTCCTGCGCCGCGATTAAGTGGGATAAGGTCGATGCTGCGGGCACCGCGCTGACAGGCACTTCGTGGACCGTATACGGCACGAAGGATAACGCTGTAAACAGTACGAACCCCATCGCCACGGTTACCGATGGCGGCTGGAATGATGCGGATAATGCTGATAACGGCAGTGTCACCCTGGGCAGCTTGGAGAAGAACGCTACATATTATGTGAGGGAAAGCGGCACTAGCAGCAGCCAGTATGCGCTGAACACGAACATTTATCGTATTGTTACTCAAAACAGTACGAATACTGTTTCAACCATCGACAAGGTGTACACCGATGCTGGTGCTGAGATTACCGATGACACCGCCAAGCAGTTGTACAATGGCGCCATTGTTAACGTGAGTGCCGGCACCTCCATCGCATGGTCGAAGGTTGATGCAGAAGACCCGAATGCGTTGCTTGCGGGTTCCACTTGGGAACTGACTAAGAAGAGCAATCCGGATCAGTCGTGGACTATTGCGGATGATGATTCCGACAGCGAAATCGCAAACATCGTGGTCAAGATCACCAAGGCAGCCGGCACGTTGCCGGATGAGGATTCGAAGGCCGGCAAGTTCAAGGTGTCCAATCTGGCTGATGGTACGTACCATCTGCAGGAAACTGTGGCTCCGAACGGCTATGAGGCCAGCGGCGCAGTATACACCATCACCATCAAGAACGGTCAGGCTACGTGGGATCCCGTCAAGACCGGCAACAAGCTGCCGAACAAGCGCAAGACTGGCATGGTCACGTGGAACAAGGTCGATAAGACTGATGGCACCAAGCTGCTGGGTGGTTCCGAATGGAAGCTGATCTGGACGAAGAGCTTCTCCTGGGTGAACGGCAAGGCATCGTACAAGGAAAAGAACCAGGAACTCGCAACCATCAAGGATTGTGTGGATTCTTCCGCAACGCAGCGCGACGTTTCCACCGAAGCCTACGCGGATATCGACGGCAAGGCCGGCCAGTTCAAAATTAAGGGCTTGGCATGGGGCGAGTATCAGCTCGTCGAAACCAAGGCTCCTGACGGATTCAACCTCGACAGCACCCCGCACATGTTCCGCATTGGCCCCGTCGAAGGCTCCGATGTGACCGGCAAATGGTACACGTCCAGCGATTTCAAGACGGATAGCACCAGCGCATACAACGCGAATACGGCGTTCACCGTTGGTGGTGGATCCATTACCAACACCCCTGGTGTCGTCCTGCCTGGCACGGGCGGCGAGGGAGTGAACAAGATGTACGCTGCGGGATTACTCGCAGTGACAGTTGCCGTGGCCGGTCTGGCCTTGAGCTTCAGGAGGCGGCGACTATGACTATCGATTCTGTGAGGGGGGAGGGCGGCCCGTAGCTGTTCTATGAACGACCTCTCCTAAAGGGCTGAAAACTTAATATCAGGGAAGATATAACCAACAAAGTAAAGGAAAAAGAATGAATAAGGTACTCAAGGGCCTTGTTGCCGTGGTCTCCACCGCGGCCATGGCCATCGCCGGTTTCGCCGGCGCAGCCAGCGCCACTGCAGCTGACACGTACGACATCACTGTGCCGCAGACCGATTCGCACACCTACTCCGTGTACCAGGTCTTCACCGGCGACCTGAGCAAAGTCACGCTGAGCAATATCAAGGCCGGCAAGAACTTCAACACGAGCAATGGTGCTGGTGACAACGGTACGAATCTTACCGTCGCGGAAGCCGCTGAGGAAATCGCCAAGGTTAGCGACACTGCTACTGATACGGAGAAGCTGGAGACCATCTCCAAGTTCGTTAACCTGAACGGTGAGACATTCGGCACCGTTTCCAAGGGTGCGCCGCTTTCGGCTGCCCCGGGTTACTACCTGTTCAAGGATCAGAATGCCGTGACGGGCAATGATGCGGCAACGCTGTTCATCGTCCGGGTCAACGGCCCGGTGACCGTGAAACGTAAGGCCGACAAGCCGACCCTCGAAAAGAAGGTCAAGGACGTCAACGACTCAACCGGCATCACCACCGATTGGCAGGATTCCGCCGATTACGATGTGAACGACAAAGTGCCGTTCCAGCTGACCGCCACCCTGCCGATGAGCGACACGGACTTCGCCGCCTACGAGACCTACAAGCTGGTCTTCCACGATCAGCAGTCCGCTGGCCTGACCTTCAATAAGGATTCCGTGGTCGTTAAGTACATTGGCCATGCTCACGAGGAAAAGACTCTTGGCGCTGATTCCTACACTGTCACTGAGAATCCCGAAGATAAGGACACCTTCGACATCACCATCGCTGACGCGAAGTCCATCAAGGACGCTGAAGGCAACGCAATCAACGTCGCCGCCGGCGGCGAGTTCACCGTCGAATACACGTCCACGCTGAACAAGGACGCTGTGATTGGCGCTGATGGCAACCCGAATGAGGCTTCCCTTGAGTTCTCCAACAACCCGAACGTTGGCGGCGAAAGCAACACCGGTAAGACCCCGACCGATAAGGTCATCGTGTTCACCTACCAGCTGGACATCAACAAGACCTTCAACGGCGGCGCCCCGGATGACAACGATCTGCCGAAGTTCAAGCTGTACAAGTTCGATAAGGCTGCGAACGATTACAGCACCGACCTTGGCGAAGTGGACATCACCAAGACCACGGATGGCAGAGGGCACACCGCTTCCTTCAAGCATGTCGATGACGGCAAGTACAAGCTCGTGGAAACCAAGACCCCGGCAGGCTTCAACACCGCTGCTGACACGACTTTCGAAATCACCGCTGACCATGAAGTCAAGGCTGATGAGCCGAAGCTGACCAGCCTCAAGATCAACTCCACGGACGGCTACACCACTACTGGTACGGTCGTCGCAGATGTTGTGAACCAGAAGGGTTCCAACCTGCCGTCCACCGGTGGCATGGGCACCACGATTCTGTATGCTGCTGGCGCTGCCATCGTCCTGGTGGCTGCCTTCGGCATCGCCTTCGCTGTCCGTCGTCGCAACGCTCGCTGAGCGTAGCCACGGCCAGCCAAGAAAATAGACGTGGGTCAAGCGCGATGCTTCAATAGTGGTCGTTCAATGGGTGAAGATTTGGGCCTGCTATTGCGGCATCCGCTTGATTCCACCCCACGGCAAAAGCCAAAATAACTTAATACGCACATGACCCGGATCCGGCTACGCACCGGATCCGGCCGTCAGTGCCCAACCGCACCCAACTACACACAACACCGTTGTACCCGCCTATCAAGGCATCACAGCGCACGTTGTGCCCAACCACGTCGCCCAACACAACATATGTTGAGCCGTGTGCCCTGAACTTGTCCTTATGTTACGAATGGCCAGCAAACGCGCCGAACACGGTTGCCAGCTGTCCGCATCCTAAGGACCCTGACCAGGAAAACTAGGGAACTTCCGACGAGGGGAAAGAAATGACAAGCCACAACGAGAGGGCAGAGATGAACAACAGAACGGCAAAGCACCGCATCATCATGGCGTTGTGCTGCATGTTCGCACTCATGCTCGCAACCATCGGCTTGAGCGCGCCCGCCGCCACCGCCGCCACCAACATCACGGCATCCGGCACCACTGCGGAAGGCAGCCTCACCGTCACCTACCAATACCAGGAAGCCGCGCTCAACAACGCCGACATCAGCCTGTACCGCCTGGCCGACTGGTCCTCCAAAGGCGGCTACACGCCCACCGGCGACTTCGCCAACCACACCGCATACCCGGTGGATTGGGATATCCTCAACGCCGACCAGCAAATCCTGCGCGACTTCGCCAACACCATGGCCGGGTACATCGCCGTAAACAAGCCCACCGCGGAAAACACGCTCAAAACCGATAGCGCCGGTGTTGCCACCTTCAACCAACTGAAGGACGGCCTCTACCTCGCGGTCGTCGCCCCCTACCAAGGCAACGTGCTCACCTGCCAGACCGCCGCCATGCTCGTCGCCCTGCCGAACGTGCACAAGAATGCCGACGAACAGCGCACCCTCAGCATCGAACCGAAAGCGGACTGCGCGGTCCCGCCCACCACCACCATCAGCGTCACCAAAGTGTGGAAAGATAAGGATCAGTCCAAGCGCCCCGAAAGCGTGACGATGAACCTGCTGCAAGACGGCAAGATCTACGATTCCATCATGCTCAACAACGCCAACGACTGGAAATACACGTGGAAGGGCTTGCAAGCCAAGCACGAGTACACCGTGGTCGAAGCGAACGTGCCGGGCAACTACACCGCGCTCGTCGACCGTGAAAACAACGATTACACGGTAACCAACACCGCCAAGCCCGGATCGGCGAAAACCGGTGCGAGCGTTGCCATCATCGCCGTGATCGTAGTCGTACTGGCCGCTGCGGGCATTGCAATCACCGTCGTGGTACGCAAGAAGAACGCCACGAAAAACGCCGCGACACAAACCTCCCCGGACGATAGCGAGTGATGTTCGACTCGAATGAGAAACATACCGGCAAACGCCGTAAAGAACGCCAGATAACGGATAGCGACGCCGAAAGCGTTGCATCCGAAGGCGCCGCGAACCCCGAAACCGACGCAACAGCCCCCGAAACCGACGCGCAGCAATCGGAAACGATGACCCGCGTCGACCGTCGCAAAAAACGCAACAAAGACAACCTCGGTCTGAACATTCTTATCGGCTTCCTGGTCATCGTGCTTATCGGCGGACTTGGCCTCATCGCCTACCCATCCGTGGCCGACTGGTGGAATCGAATGCACCAGTCCTACGCGGTGGCCGGTTATGTGGCCAAAACCAACGATATGAGTAAAACGGAGAAGAAAAAACTCCTCGACGCCGCACACGCCTACAACCTCAAACTCGCCGCCACCAGCGACCGCTGGCACATGAACGACGAACAGAAGCACGAATACAACGAGACGCTCGACGTGACCGGCACCGGCATTATGGGCTACGTGACCATTCCCCGCATCAAAGTGAAACTGCCCGTCTATCACGGCACCAGTGACGGCGTATTGCAGATCGCCGCCGGACATTTGGCCGGCACATCGCTGCCCGTAGGCGGAGCGACCACGCACGCGGTGGTCTCCGGACACACCGGCCTGCCGTCCGCCCGGTTGCTGACCGGCCTGGACGAGCTGCAAAAAGGCGACACGTTCGCATTCCACGTGCTCGACGAAACCTACACGTACCAAGTGGACCAGATCTCAGTGGTGCTGCCGAGCGAAATCAGCAAGCTGAATATTGAGTCCGGAGCCGATTACGCGACGCTGATCACGTGCACGCCGTACGGTGTCAACTCACACAGGTTGCTCGTGCGCGGGCACCGAATTCCGAATCCGAAAGTGCCTGATTCCACGCAGTATGACGAGCCGGGGGAGATGACGGCTGTGGTTGTGGGGCTGCTGGTGCTGATTGTTGGGTGCGCTCTCGTGTGGCTGGCCGGGCTGTGGCGGCGCTCCTGGATTGTGCGGCACGGTCGCGTGGCCGGTGCGTGTGCGTCTGGTGCTGGAGCGCGCCACTCGTCCGGCGTGCGGAGGTAGTGCGGCTGGCTGAGGTGTCTGAGGTGCGCCACTCGTCCGGCGCGCGGTAGTGCCGCTGGATTTTGCTGGGGCCTTGGCTGCCTCGTTTCCCCGACTTTTGGCTTGTTCCTCCGGCTTTTGTTACTGTGGTGGGCCTGTTTGGGTTACAAAATGCGGATGGCGTGTGGGTTTGTACTGGTTCTGACTGGTTTTTTGGTTCGTTCCTCCGGCTTTTGTTACCGTGGTGGGTTATTTTGGGTTACAAAATGTGGGTGAGGTGTATGGGTCGCGACGCACGTATGGCTGCGTGCTGCGATTGGCGATGTGATGTGGTCGGTTGCAGTGCTCGGCTAGTGTGCAGTTGCTGTTGGGGGCCTCCCCTTTTGCTCACGTCTTGTGTTTTGGGCTTGTTTTGTTTGGTCGTGAGCAAATGGGGGTATGATTCAGGCGGTTTTTGGCGGTTTTGGGCGCTTTTTACACCCCTTTTTGCTCACGACTTGCGATTCTGCCGATTTTGTCGCGATCGTGAGCAGAAGGGGGTATGGGCGATGGCTTGTCGTGCGGGTGCTGGGCGCGGCGTCGGACGGGTTGTGGAATTCGGCGGGTGACGGCATGCGATTGGTGGGTAGTATCGGGCCGTGAAGGAGACCGATATGAGGAATGAAGTTGGGCGCGGGGTGACCGAAATGGATGCGGCTGGCGATACGGAAGATACGGTTCAAGGCTCGAAAAGCGCGGAAGGCGCGGAAGGCTCGAAAACGCAACGGAACGGTGCGCGGTCGGAAGTGCGGGCGGAATCGCGGGCGGACGAAACCGGCTTGTCGGAATCGCAAATAACCGAATCGCAAGCAGAATCGCAAAAAATGCAAGCGCAGAAAATGCAAACGGGCGAAACTGCGCTCGACGGATCGGCGCGCAGCATTGTCGTGCTGGTCGTCGTCGGGCTGCTGGTGGGGGTGCTGTCGGGCACGTTCGGCATCGGCGGCGGCACGGTGATCGTGCCCGCGCTCGTCTGGCTCGGCCTGTCGCAACGCAACGCGGCCGCCACGTCCACGCTGGCGATCGTGCCGACCTCCATTTCCGGCGTCATTTCGTACGCGACCGGCGGGCACGTCGACTGGCTCGCCGCGGCGCTGCTGTTCTGCGGCATGTTTGTCGGCGGGCAGATCGGCAGTTGGCTGCTGTCACGGCTGCCGGAATTGGTGCTGCGGTGGATTTTCGTAGCGTTTCTCGTGTTTGTGGTGATCAATCAGGTGAGTTTCGTTCCGTCGCGCGACCACCAGATCGCCATGAGCGTAACGACCGGCATTGGCTTGGCGTTGCTGGGTGTGGTCATCGGCACGTTGGCGGGGCTGCTGGGCATTGGGGGTGGTGCGCTTGCGGTGCCGTCGCTGTCGATGCTGTTCGGCGCGTCCGACCTGGTTGCGCGCGGCACGTCGTTGCTGGCCATGTTCCCGAATTCGATTACGACCAGTGCGGCGAACCTCAAACGCAGGTTGGCGCACGTGCGGACCGCGCTGATTATTGGTGTGACCGCGGCCGTGACCGCGCCGCTCGGTACGTGGATTGCGGGCGCCGTTTCGCCGCGAGTTGGGGCGATTATGTTCGCCTGCTATCTGTGCGTGCTGCTGGTGCGGTCCGTGTTCGTGGCCGTAAAGGCCACGCGCGCGGCGCGGGTTGCGCGGGGCTGAGTGGCGCGGGCATTTTTCCCAGTGGCTGGATGATTTAGTCGCGTGAGTGGTGCGTCAGAGGTGGTTTTTATCCAGTCACTGGGATTTTTGGCGTGTGAGTGGGGTCTGAGAGGTTGGATTTATCCAGCCAGTGGGGGATTTTGGCTTGTGGGGTGCGGTGGGGGTGTTGTTTGACGGAATATGGCGATTTTATTGGCCGTATTCCCCCTGTTCATGCGGTGGATATGTTGCGGTCATCATATGGCGATGAGTGTTCATCTGCCGTTCTTCTGTAGTGCGGTGTGCGTTGGCTTGCGGCACATAGCGTGAGCAGTGGAATCGAAAGATCCAAGCAAATGCAGTTGCGGAAAGGTTCCGCATAGCTGGAAGGTATAGCCGAAAACGGGACTCCGAAATCGGGAAACCGAATCGGGAAACCGCCTCGATCGCAACGAATCGACGAAACCGGACGGCACAGACGAAACTGCATGGAAGAAAGAGGAAACATGAGCAAGCACAAGGCTCTCACGGGCGCAATCGCGGCCCTCGCCTCCGTCGCAACGCTCGGTGCGCTTGCCGCGCCGGCGCTCGCAGCCGACACCACGTACAGCCCCAACGGCAAGTCCGTTGCGGAACTGGCGCAGCACGGCGGCGCGCAACGCATCGCAGCTATCGGCAACAAAAAAGCCAAGAATGTGGTGCTGTTCATCGGCGACGGCATGGGCGATTCGGAAATCACCGTCGCCCGTGACTATCTCAAGGGTGCCAACGGCCACTTCGAGGGCCTCGACGCGGTCGGCCAGCCGAGTGCGCTTGGTGACGTGCAGGCTGGTACTGGCCAGTACACCACCTTCTCGGTCGGCAACGGCAGCAAGGACAGCGCTGTCGGCAAGGATGACGACGGCAAACTGGTAGCTAACCCCAACCCGGGCAAGCTTACCCCCGTAACCGATTCCTCCGCCTCCGGTTCCTCCTGGGCCACCGGCACCAAGACCTACAACAACGCCGTTGACGTTGATATTTACGGCAATCCGCAGCTGAACCTCTTCGAGCTGGCCAAGGCGGCCGGCAAAGCCACCGGCAATGTGACCACCGCCGAAATCCAGGATGCTACCCCGGCCGTGCTGGAATCGCATTCGTCCGAACGTGCCTGCTACGGCCCACAGGGCAAGACCGACGGCACGTCCAACAATGCCTCCAAGCAGTGCCTCATCAACCAGCTTAAGGAAAACGGCGGCATCGGCTCCATCTCCGAGCAGCTGCTCGACACCCGCGCCGACGTAACCATCGGCGGTGGTTCCAAGTACTTCCGTCAGACCGTGCAGGGCGGTGAATACAAGGGCAAGACTGTGTGGGAGCAGGCCAAGGAAATGGGCTTCCAGACCGTCGAGAATGATCCGGCTGCCATGAACGCGCTGCAGTACAAGGACGGCCAGCCAGTGCTCGCCCTGATGAGCGACGGCAACATGCCGACCAAGTTCAACCCGTCCAAGGCCACCGCCAAGGATCCAGCTAAGGACGCCAACCCGACCGTGTGCACCCCGAACGCCGACTGGCTCGGCAACCAGGGCTCCTCGCTCAAGGACATGACCAAGAAGGCGCTCGATTTGCTGAACGACAACCCGAACGGCCAGAAGAACGGCTTCTTCCTGCAGGTCGAGGGCGCCTCGATCGATAAGCAGGACCACGCAGGCAACGCCTGCGGCCAGATCGGCGAGACCGACGACTTCGACCAGGCCATCGCCTACGCCATGCAGAACGTGGACCTCACGAACACGCTCGTGATCGTCACCGCCGACCACGCTCGTGATCGTCACCGCCGACCACGCGCACACCTCCCAGATCCTCAACGCCCAGCCGGCTTACGCACTGTCCACCGTGCTGAAGACCGCTGATGGCAACAACATGGTCGTCTCCTACGGCACCGCCCAGGACGATTCTCGCGATGCAGACGGCGGCTACAACGGCGGCGACATGGAGCACACCGGCACCCAGCTGCGTATCGCGGCTTCCGGTCCTGGCGCGCAGCGCGTCATCGGCCTGACCGACCAGACCGACAACTTCTACACGATCGCCGGCGCTCTGGGACTGGCCACTTCCACCGAATCGCAGAAGGCACTGTCTGACAACGGCACTGTGAAGGTCTCTGCTGCCGACGGCAAGTTCACCGCGGACGTCGACGGCTTCAACGGCGACGCTGTGCTCAGCTACGAGCTGAAGGACAAGAACGACAAGACCGTGGCCGCGTCCGATTCCTCCACTCCGCTCTCCGGCGTGCGCGTCAAGACCGCACAGACCACTCCGATCGCGCTGGACGGCGTCACCGAAGGTTCCGAATATACGCTCACTGTCACCGGCCGCCAGTCCGGCAAGGCCGTGACCGTTGACTTCCAGGCTCCAGCTGCCAACTCCGCCGACAAGAACAACGGCAAGCCAGGCGTTGGCGCTGCGGGCGCTGACAAGGACGGCGTGATCGCTTCCGGCAAGGTTTCCGACAGCGCGCAGGTCGGTCCGTTCGGTGCCGCTCTGCTGGGCAAGACCGGTACCGCGGTACTGGCCGTGGCGATTGCGATCGCCATGCTGGTTGCCGTCGCGATGCTCGTCAAGACCGCGAAGGCCGCCAAGAACGACCGCTGATTGGCTGAATAACCTCCGATAATCCCCAAAACCGCCGGCGCTGAGATGCTCCCCAGCGCCGGCGGTTTTGGGCTTTGCGCAAAGTTGAGTGAGGTGTGCTCAAGAATTTTTGCGATTTTGGGAATAATAACTTGCGATTCAAAGTTGAGTGGTGTAGGCTCAAGTTTTGGAAAGCATGAGAGACGGCAATCCGGAAACGGCGATCCGAAACTCGAGCGAAGAACGAAAAGAACGTATAGCGAACCTATTGCAAAGGAGACCAAATATGGGACGCGCAGTTGGCATCGATCTGGGTACTACCAATTCCTGCATCGCAACTCTTGAAGGTGGCCAGCCCACCGTTATCGTGAACGCCGAAGGCGCTCGCACCACACCGTCGGTCGTGGCTTTCAGCAAGTCCGGCGAAATCCTGGTCGGCGAAGTCGCCAAGCGCCAGGCCGTCACCAACGTCGACCGCACCATCAGCTCCGTCAAGCGCCACATGGGCACCGACTGGACCGTTGAGATCGACGGCAAGAAGTGGACCCCGCAGGAGATTTCCGCCCAGGTCCTGATGAAGCTGAAGCGCGACGCCGAAGCCTACCTTGGCGAACCGGTCACCGACGCCGTGATCACCTGCCCGGCATACTTCAACGACGCCCAGCGTCAGGCCACCAAGGACGCCGGCACCATCGCGGGCCTGAACGTCCTGCGTATCATCAACGAGCCGACCGCAGCCGCACTGGCCTACGGCCTTGAAAAGGGCAAGGAAGACGAGCGCATCCTGGTCTTCGATCTCGGTGGCGGCACCTTCGATGTGTCCCTGCTGGAAATCGGCAAGGACGACGACGGCTTCTCCACCATCCAGGTGCAGGCCACCAACGGCGACAACCACCTGGGCGGCGACGATTGGGACCAGAAGATCATCGACTGGCTCGTCGGCGAAGTCAAGAACAAGTACGGCGTTGACCTGAGCAAGGACAAGATCGCCCTGCAGCGTCTGAAGGAAGCCGCCGAGCAGGCCAAGAAGGAACTGTCCAGCTCCACCAGCACCTCCATCTCCATGCAGTACCTGGCCATGACCCCTGACGGTACCCCGGTGCACCTGGACGAGACCCTGACCCGTGCCCACTTCGAGGAAATGACCTCCGACCTGCTGGGCCGCTGCCGCACCCCGTTCAACAACGTGCTGCGCGACGCTGGCATCAGCGTCTCCGACATCGACCACGTGGTCCTCGTCGGTGGCTCCACCCGTATGCCGGCCGTCAAGGAGCTCGTCAAGGAGCTCACTGGCGGTAAGGAAGCCAACCAGTCCGTGAACCCGGATGAAGTCGTGGCCGTCGGCGCAGCCGTGCAGTCCGGCGTCATCAAGGGCGACCGTAAGGACGTCCTGCTTATCGACGTGACCCCGCTGTCCCTCGGCATCGAAACCAAGGGTGGCATCATGACCAAGCTGATCGAGCGCAACACCGCCATCCCGACGAAGCGTTCCGAAGTCTTCTCCACCGCTGAAGACAACCAGCCGTCCGTGCTCATCCAGGTCTACCAGGGCGAGCGTGAGTTCGCTCGCGACAACAAGCCGCTGGGCACCTTCGAACTGACCGGCATCGCTCCGGCTCCGCGTGGCGTCCCGCAGATCGAAGTCACCTTCGATATCGACGCCAACGGCATCGTGCACGTGTCCGCCAAGGACAAGGGCACCGGCAAGG
>ERZ773229.1593-NODE-1593-length-15145-cov-3.361299_pt1 | contig 15145 bp, 33 predicted proteins | sample MGYA00580992_ERZ773229 | MGnify/ENA primary metagenome ERZ773229 (study PRJEB29015, sample SAMEA2737795) | human gut metagenome | biome: human gut; feature: human-associated habitat; material: faeces | place: China | collected 2012 ... | reverse complement strand
ACTTTGAGAAAGCACAGTTTGTTAATTCTGACAGCCAGTTATACAAACAAGCTGGAAACGGTGTGACAGTAAATGTAATTCAGGCAATTGCAGAAAGGATGAAAATAAATGACGCTGAAAGAATTTCTTGAAAATCATTATGGTGGCAAGCACGTAAGAATATATGTTGATGGCGGAGCGAGAGCTTCAGGTACAACAAGACAAGTCCTTGCGTATGTAAAAAGAGACCAGTTGGATAAGCCAATAAAACAAATTTCACCCGTAAATGATGAAATGGTAGATGTGGCGATATAGGAACAATTAAGATTTGCGTAGAAAGGTGAAAAATATGGCTAAAAGACCAGATGCAATAGTAAATAAAATTCAATTCGATTCAAGTGAGGTAGATACGGCACTCCGCAAACAGATTCCGGAAAAACCAATTTTTTTACATAACAGGAGCGATACTTGTTCGTTGTGGGAATGCCCGCAGTGCAAAAGAAGATTTGCAACAACACATAAACCGGGAGTTCTTGACGGGACAGATATATATTATTGCCCTAAATGCGGAAAAGCATTTGATTGGAGAGATGAATAATGAACATTGAATTAAAAGAGATAGACAAAGACACATTGAAAGTTGGGGATGTGGTCGGGATTGCAAGAGAAGTGAGTTACGGATGGGGTTTATCATTCCGGCATAAACTGATTTTTCCGGCACAAATTACAAGAATCACTCCAAAGCAAACCAAATTCTTTACGGATAAATTCGGAGATCACGACAGGTACGAAACGTTTTACGAATGTAATTCCAATGCTGAAAAAGAAAATGAATTGACCGAAAAATTCGTACAGTTCAAAGAAAGTTTATTTGATATTGAAATGTTCAGAAAAGGTGGGTTGACAAGAATCAGTGATGAAGATTTGCCGGAAGTAGCAGATCACATGAAAGCAATTACAGAGATTTTGGAAAAGTACAAAGAGAAATAGGGTAGCAGACAGCCGATTATCATTCGGCAGTCGGTTGTCGAGAAAGGAAAGAATTATGAAATTAACAGCAATAGCAAGAGAAGATTTAGAAGCGAAAGGTTTGGTGTTACCAAATAAACTTGAACTTGAATGCAGAGGAACAGCAATTCCGGACATTTATGCGAGCATAATCGGCAGACAGAATGTTGATACCGGAGAATTCGAATCATTCTTTAAGGTTGATGCTGAGAAAGGCAATACAGTGGAATTCGACAGATTCCGAGAGAACGTCACATTGTTAGAAAAAGAGCATACCGTCTTTAGTCTAGAAACGATAGAAGATAAGAATGTGATTGACTATTATGTTCCGTATGATATCCAGGAGAGCAGCAAGAATAGACCGACAGTGACGGATGAATTCCCGGAAAATGCTTATCTGACAGAAGGATATTACGAGTGCGAATATGAGCTACTTCTGACTTGTGGAGATGCAACCAGAAGACTTGTAATTCCTCAGAGGACAGTCAATGTTCCGATGATTTCATTACTGTCAAACATCGAAGATGAAATCAGAGATATTTTGGACGGTTTCCCAGATGAGGATAACAATTTTGCTGATGTGCTGGAATTAATGGACGATTGTTATGTAATTAATATGTTTGATGCCTGTGGAATGCCAGCAAATATCGAGATTAACCATGCAGCTGATTTCGTGAATATGATCGTTTCAGCTAGACAGATTAAGTGCGAATTCAAGTATTAGAGAGGGAACAGAAATGAGACTAAAACCAGTAGTAAAGGCAAGTGAGTTTGTGAGATTCGGATTCAAGCCTTGCCGAGGACTTCCGAAAAGCGCAGAGAGTTACTATCTCTGCGTGAAGAACGGACACAGAGTGATGTTTGTGGACAGTAAGCATTTTACTGAAACTGAGTGGCCGATAAAGGATGCACGAATCCACAAGAATCCAAACTGTAAATTCAGTGACAAGCGGACAGCAACCGAGATTGAGTGCGAACTGGTTGTGAATGGCTTGCTGGAAGAGGTGAGGGAATGAAAGAGAGATTAACAACATACCACTGTGGGAAAGCAGTGATTAAGGACAAGAACAAGCTGTCAGAAGCTATGGAGAAGTTAGCTGAGTTTGAGGAAAAAGAAAAATGTGGAGAATGGCTTGACGCTATCGAACTTGCGAAAATTGCTATTGCGCTGCAAAGTCAGAAGTGGATTCCATGCAGCGAGAGGTTGCCGGAGGATAACACGGATGTAATTGTATGTTTTTACAGCGGAATAGTAACAGAAATGAGATATTGGGAAAATGGAAACTTTCAAGGAATCTATGAACATACGACAAAATCAATTGTTGCCTGGATGCCACTACCGAAGCCGTACAAAGGAGAATGATTATGAGCAGACTAATTGATGTAGATGCAGAAATCGCAAGAATTGAAGAAGAGATAATGAAATTGACAAAAGCAATAGTGAGATGGCAAGCGAGAAAATTTGAAGAAAGCACACTATATGATATAGATGCAAAAATTCAAGAATTACAAAATAACAGAACTAACTGTAGAGTTGAAATCCGAACATTAAGGAATTACAAAACAGCGTTTGATGTGGAGAAAGTCATTGAAGAACTAAATAAAGAGTTAGAACTTGCTGATGAAGAAAAGCGTAGATGTACAACAGAAAATATGTTGCAATTTGATGAAACAAAAGGGTATGCAAGAGGAATGTCGTGCGCTATCGAAATTGTAAAACGAGGTGGAAGAGTATGAATAGAGAAATACTTTTCAGAGCGAAACATATTCATGCAATGGATAGTAACGAGCATCTTAATGGAACATGGGTGCATGGCTATCTTAGTGACGAGAATTATATCTATGATAAAAGCCTTGAGGGTGAATTTCTGATTGATGAAGATACCATTTGCCAGTATGCCGGATTAACAAATGAATTAGGCGAAGAATTTTGGGAAAATGATATTGTGCAATGCGGATACTATTATGGAGTGATTAAGTATGAAGAAGGTGCATTTATAATTAAATGGAATACGAAAGGTTCAGAATTTCTCAGACACGATTTAGCATACTGGGCATATTTGTGCAATGCTCGTGTTGTAGGCAACATATTTGACAATCCTGAACTGCTAGAAGAGGAGCGATTATTATGACAAACAGAGATAAAATCCGATCAATGTCCGACATGGAGCTGTCAAGAGAACTCTGCAAGATTGCCGGAGTCTGCGCTGAATGTCTTGTACAAGATATGTGCGACAAGGGACATACTGGATTTGAACAATGGTTGAAAGAAGAGGTAAACGAAGATGAATAAAGAATCAAAATCAATGAAGTTCCGTGGAGATATTAAACACGGAAATCTTGCGAGTAGTGCACCTAGCGTAAAAGCTGTTAGACGTTTCAGAACTAAACCATATGAAGCAGCTAACCTTGTGAAGAAACAAGGGGAGTATTTAAGCGAGTTGCCACATGAATGAATAGAACGTATGGGAGTGGATTTGAGCCGGGACATAGTGGTTTAGCCACTCCCTTGAAAGAGGGAATCGCGTATGAAGTTATGTAAATGTGTAAAAAGCGAGATAAATTATTACATAAAAGAATGTAACTTTACCGATGAAGAATTGAGAATTTTTATTATGTTATCAAAAGGAAAAAGCATAATTGAAATTTCGGAAAAACTTTCTGTTTCAGAATCAACTGTAAACAGACGAGTAAAAAGTATAATGTCCAAAGTGATGGAGGTAGTAAAATTGAAAGATAATAGTATTCCTGTATGGGAAAAGGTAACGCTCACAGTGGAAGAAGCTTCGCAGTATAGCAACATTGGTATTAACAAGATAAGTTCCATGCTAAACGAACCAGGATGCCCGTTCCTTTTTTGCGTTGGAAAAGGTAAAAGATTAGTTAAAAGAAAAGAATTTGAGAAGTATATTGAAAAAACAATTGAAGTCTAACATTGAAATATGAGCCTTTATATAGTAATATGTAGCTGTATAGTGGCTCTTTTGTAAATGGAAGGAGCAAAAAAATAATGGGAAAGGATTTAAAAGGAAAAGAACTAGGAGTTGGGATAACTCAAAGAAAAAACGGAACCTATCAAGGAAGATATAAAGATAGATTCGGCAATTCAAAGACAATATATTCAAAAAAGTTATCTGAGTTGAGAAAAAATCTTGCTGTTAAAATTGCAGAAAATGAAACATTTTTAAGCGTAAGAGAAACCATAAAATTGGATAATTGGTTTAATCAATGGATAAAGATATATAAAGAAAAAAGTGTACGCCCTAATACTCTTAGAGAATACACTCACATATACAATAAGAATATATCACCTTTTATAGGAAATCGCAACATAAATTCTTTGGTTAAATCAGATATTCAAAGAATAATAACATTGGCTCATACAAATGGATATGGGTATGAAAGGCAAAATAAAATCAAAGTCATATTATCAGATATGATGGCTAGAGCTCTTGAAGATAATTTGATTTTAAAAAACCCGGTTTTAGGATCCAAAGTTATAGACAAGAAGGAATCTAAAGCCAAATCTCTTACTCTTGAAGAACAGAACATTTTCTTTGAATATTGCAAAAATACATTTTATGATAATATGTTTAATGTTGCAGTAAACACCGGAATGAGACCGGGAGAGCTTTTTGCGTTGACAGAATCAGATATCGATTTTGAAAACGGGTCCATTGATGTAAACAAAACGTTAGTGTACCAAAAGTATCTTACAGATACCAGAAAGACTTTTCACCTAGAAGAACCAAAAACAAAGCAGAGTTATAGGAAAGTTCCGATAAACAGCGTTTGTAAAATATATCTCGAAAGACAGATTCAACAAAAAGCGATAGTATCAAGCAAAAGGCCAAAAGAACAGAATGATTTTTTGTTCACTACAAAGTACAATACTCCGATAAATTCAGTGATATATGCAGATGCTATACATGCAGTTATAAGAGAAATAAATTTGTTGCGACCTAACAATGATTTGTTCAAAAATTTTAGTGGACATACATTTAGGCATACGTTTGCCACTCGATGTTTTGAACACGAAATCGATCCTAAAGTTGTTCAATCATATTTAGGTCATGCAAGTGTTAAAATGACTCTTGATTTATATACTCATGTTACGAAAGAAAAGTCTTTTAATGATATTGAAAAACTGGTAGATAATACGCCAAATAATATCGTGGATTTTAAACAAAAAATTTCATAAGTGTGTAAATGGTGTGTAAGTTACACACTTGTCAACATAAAAAAGCCTTAAAATAAAGGATTTTTGGAGCATTTTGTACTAAAATTTGTAAACTTATTACGTATATCAGGTGACACCGTACGATTTATACGGAACACCGTTCTAACACTGAGTTTATAAGGGTTTCAAGCAATTTGGCATACACACTGAATTTTATAAAATTACACGTATTTACACGAATTTACACAGCAAAAGTGTGTAAAAAGTGTGTACGGTACACAGCGAGAGTGTGTACGCAAAATAGTAAATAAAATAGAGCCACTATATGACATAAATATGAGAAGAAAGTGAAAACTTGCTTCTCTTTTTTTATGCGAAAATTTAACCATAAGGAGGCGGTCAAATGTTTTCAGATGCGATACTTGTTCAGATATTCAGTGATGATCGTCTCAATGGCATCCCACTTGAATATCAGTCAACGGTTGTTCATGTTGTAGAAGATGTGATTGACAGAAGATTCTACACTGATAAACCGTTTGCTTCAAGAGAAGAGATACTTGAGGATGTGTGTGAAAGATAGGAGGGCTATCATGTACGAGAATCCATATTTTGGAAATCCGTACTTGCAACAGAATCAGCAGAGGTACGGAACTCCATATCAGCAACCAGTTCAACAGATGCAAGCTCAACAGCAACCTGTTTACAACCAGATGCAACAGGCCCCACAGCAGATTCAGCAGCCACAGTTGATCGGGCACATTGTTGACAGTCAAGAGACGATACAGGCAAGTGACGTTCCAATGAACGCTCCTTATGCGCTGTTTCCAAAAAATGACTTGTCAGAAATCTATTTGAAGTCATGGACTGCCAACGGAACAATTCAGACAATCGTCTTTAGGCCTGTTCAAAATCAGCAGACAGACAATTTACCGTCTGCTCAATCAGAGATGAAAATAGGGCTATCTGACGATGCGACAGAAGCGTTTATGAAGAGATTTGACGAGCTTGGACGGAAGCTTGATGAACTAGAAAACTCTATGAGCAACAGCAAGCCGAAAACACGGTCTACAGTCAAAAAGGATGGTGACGGAGAATGAACCCAATTAACCTTTTCGGAAATCCTCAGCAGTTTTTAAAACAGATGATGGGGAATAATCAAGTAATGAACAACCCAATGGCCAAGAATGCTCTTGATATGGCTCAAAAAGGAGACGTGAAAGGAATAGAGCAGTTGGCAAGGAACCTTGGGAAAGAACAAGGAACAAATGTTGATGAACTTATGAATCAAATAAGAAGTAAGTTTGGATTATAGCATATTAGAGGTTTGTGCACAGAAACTCGAGAAACCTCTTTATGAATAAAATTAAGGAGGAACTAATATGTTTAACTCAACTAACACACCTTTTACAATGCCAGTCATGCCAGCAACAGGCGGTTACGCTGATGGAGCTGGTTGGGGAGACGGGGGATGGTTATGGATCATCGTCGTATTCGCACTGCTTTTTGGCTGGGGAAACAATGGATTTGGTAACGGATTCGGAAATGGTGGCGGTTATGCAGCAACAGTAGCTACACAGGCTGACATTCAGAGGGGATTCGATACTCAGAACATTGTTGGAAAACTGGACGGAATCAACAATGGATTGTGTGATGGCTTTTACGCTCAGAATACAGCTCTGATGAATGGATTCCACGGAATTGACAACGCAATCTGCAATCTTGGATACCAGACACAGCAGGGATTCAACACAACAAATGTTGCTTTGATGCAGGGCCAGAATGCATTACAGGCACAGCTTGCCGATTGTTGCTGCCAGAACAGAGAAGCTATTTCTCAGGTAAGATTTGACATGGCACAGGATACATGCGCTTTGCAGAACACAATGAACACGAACACTCGTGATATCATTGAGAGCCAGAACGCTGGAACAAGAGCAATCCTTGATTACCTCTGCCAGGATAAGATCGCTACATTACAGGCTGAGAACAACGATCTGAGACTTGCTGCTTCACAGGATAGACAGAATGCTCTTCTGACTACTGCAATGACAGCTCAGACAAATCAGATTATCAATGCTGTGAACCCGGCACCAATTCCGGCATATCAGGTACCTAACCCGAATGTGTATTACGGATGCGGTAATGGATGTGGTTGTTAATGACCAACAATCAAAACGGAAACTACTCTTTTCTTGATATGTTGAACGTCTTTTCCGTTATCTTGCAGATGATTGGATACGACAAAGATCAGAAGCAAACGTCTAATGATGACTTGCTAAGAGCCTTGCAGAGACAGGACAGGGAGTATCTCGAGAAGATAATTTCTAATCAAAATCAAATCTTGGAGATTCTTTCCAAGACGAATGAGTAACTTAACTTAAATGTTATGTCTGCTATAAGCAGTATTACGAATACAAGGGGCAGACTGTAAACGGTTTGTCCCTTGATTTACTTTGAAATATTCATTATTTTATGATAGAATAAAAGTAGCCATTAAGGAAGTTGGGAGGATTTTATAAATGAGTAAAATAGATGATATTTCAGGTAAAAAATTTAACAAGCTAACTGTTATCGAAAGAATGGAAAGCTCTAAAAGCGGAAAGGCAATGTGGAAGTGCAGATGCGATTGTGGAAATTATACTGTTGTTTCCGGAAGTAATTTAAAAACAGGTGGCGTTAAAAGCTGTGGTTGCTTAAAACATAGAAAAGCTTGGAATAGTTACGTTAGAGAAGGAAGCAGAAGGTTATATTCTATTTGGTGCGGCATAAAAAGCAGATGTTATAATAAAAACTCGCTTTCCTACAAACACTACGGTGGCCGTGGGATTAAGCTTTGCGATGAATGGCATAATTTTTTGAATTTTGAAAAATGGTCATTAGAAAACGGGTATTTTGATTCTGCTACCATAGAAAGAAAAGATGTTAACCAAAATTACTGTCCGGAAAATTGCGAATGGATTTCTCTTGGAGAACAAGCAAAAAACAGGAGATCGAGTTACGAAATAATTTTTGATGGAGAAAAATTAGATTTAATGGATTTTTGCAAAAAAATGGACCTGAATTACAAAAGGGTACACAATCGAATACACAAACTTGGATGGAGCTTTCAAGAAGCAATTTCGAAGCCAACAATGATTTCAAAAAGAAATAAGAAAGCGAGGGAAAAAAATGGCTGAGTTTACAAATGTTTCTGCTCAAGAAGTAGCAGTGAACGGAAATGTTATCTTTACAAACACGGCAGTTCAAGGAAATAACTGCATTAAACATCGTGAAGGTTCTGGGATTGTCACACTGAGAGGACTTACAAATCAGTGCAGAGCGCGCTATTTTGTTGAATTTTCAGCAAATATCGCAGTACCGACCGGAGGTACCGCCGGAGCGATTTCACTGGCAATTGCAATCAGCGGAGAGCCTGTTCTTTCTTCTCAGATGATTAGCACTCCGGCAGCAGTTAACCAGTATAACAATGTATCTGCCGGGATCTATATTGATGTGCCGGCTCAATGCTGTGTAAATATTGCTGTTGAGAATACAAGTACACAGGCAATCAACGTGGCAAACGCTAACCTTGTTGTGACTCGTGAAGCTTAGGAGGTGAGAATGTTATGCATATCAAACATATACGTGAATTGATTGAAAAACTTTCTGAGTGCGCTTGCTCTGAACTTTCTGGCGGTATTGAAAACGTTAATACATGTGAGATGGGACAGGTCATCGACATGATTAAAGACCTTGCAGATGCCGAATATCATGCAAGAATTTCAAAAGCTATGGAAGAAGCTGATGAAGATGAAAAAGAGGAAGAGAAGTATCTTCTGAAAATGTTCAAAGACCAGTACGGTGAAGAGGATGCCCGGAGATATTATGACGAATACCGTTATAAGTCCGGCAGATTCGCTCCGAAAGGTCACGGAATGAGAAGAGGATACAATGAGCCACCTTATTTTCACATGACTCCGGAGATGTACCATGACTGGGAGCCTGATCGTGACATGGATCGTGACAAACACGGAAGAATGTATTATACAGAGCCTAAATCATCCAGTCGCTATGATATGGCTCGCCGTGGCTATACAGACGCAAGAGATACACACAAGGACAAGGACACAAAGATGCATGAGCTTGAGTCCTACATGACAGAACTCGGAAAAGATGTGACTGATCTGATTTCTGACATGACTCCGGAAGAGAGAACTCTTGCAAAATCAAAGCTTGCGACTCTCATCAATAAGATGTAATTCACGGGAGGGCGAAAGCCTTCCCTTTTTAAGTAGGTGATTCGATGAATTTCTATATCAATGATGAATTATGGCATGTCCAATATGAAAATCCATCCAGTGAGCTACTGAGACGGTCAGACGGTGTTTACACGCTCGGGGTTACTGACAGAATGACCAATACAATCTATCTGTCTAACTGTCTCTCAGATACCATTTTTGACCGCGTTCTTTCCCATGAGCTGACTCACGCTGTTTGTATGACCTATGGGATTTCTCTTCCTATAGAAACAGAGGAACGCCTTTGCAATTTCATTTCTGACCATGCGAGAGAAATTATTTCATTGACTGATTTGATTGAAAATATTTTGCTTGCTCGGGTTGTTTATTAATTCTATTTGTGTTATAATAATATCAGCGACGAGAAATATGTGAAGAACGAATGGGATTCAGATCAACAAGGGTCAGGAATCGTCAGCCTGAGTATACTGAGAACAAGGATAGTACAAAATACTGTCTTTACTCTCAGCGTACTCAGGCTTTTTTATTTCTCTCATATACTCCAGTGATGGTGCTGGATACGAAAAACGGAATACCGACCAGTGATGCGGCTGGTTACGAATTGAACGGTGCAGAGTCTATTGAGTTAGGCTCTGCTATTTCTGACAAAAAAATAAGAGTTGCCTACCGACCAAAGTACCAACTCTTAAAACAACCAATCTAAAAGGATGCTTACTCAATTATAATAGCACATCCTTTTAGAAAAACCAATGTTTTTTAAGAAAAGGAGAAGAAAAAGATGGAAGCAAAAGTAACAGTATTTAACAATGAAGAGTTTGGAGAAGTTAGACCAGTAACAATTGATGGAGAGCCATGGTTTGTAGGAAAGGACGTTGCTGAAAAATTAGGATATGCAAATATTAACAAAGCAGTTGCCATGCATATAGATGAAGAAGACAAGAAAGTCCTTGATTTTAAAGGCTTTTCCCAAAATGGGAACACGTCTAAATTATGGAGCGGGAATGATTTTTCAAATAAAATAGTCGTAAATGAATCCGGCTTATATTCCTTAATTTTCGGAAGTAAACTAGAATCAGCAAAACGTTTCAAGCACTGGGTAACGGATGAAGTCCTCCCATGCATCCGAAAGAATGGAATCTACGCAACAGATAGCGTTATTGATAATATCTTGAACAACCCGGACTTCGGTATTGAGCTTCTGACCAAACTGAAAGAAGAAAGAGTAGCAAGAATTGAAGCTGAAAAGACAAACGCTATCCTTATGCATGTCAACAAAACATATACCATGACAGAAATTGCGAAAGAGATCGGTCTGAAAAGTGCAAATGAACTGAATAAGATTCTGGCTGAAAAGAAGATTCAGTATAAGTCAAATGGAACATGGGTTATGTACTCTGACTATAGCGATCTTGGATATGAATCAATAAAACAGGAAGCTCTTGATAACGGTCATGTAATCTATCACAGAAGAATCACACAGCTTGGAAGAAAGTTTATCTTAGGTTTGTTTGATATGGCTGCATAATCCACACTATAAGAATAACATTTTGGTAACGGAAATTGCACGGTTGATCCGTGCTTTTTTTATGCAATCTATTGAGTTTTTAAAAAGAATGTAATACAATTACAGTATATCGAAAGAAAGGAAAAAAGGATTATGGGAAACTCAAAAAACACAGGAACAAAAATTTGCAAGCATTGTCAGTCAGAAATACCAAAGAAAGCAAAGGTTTGTCCGAATTGTAGAAAGAAACAGGGTGGCAAGCTGAAATGGATTATCATTGCAATTGTAGTGATTGGAATTATCGGAGCTGCTATGGGCGGTGGTGGATCAGACGATTCCACAGCAAAGAGCGATTCAAACAGTAAAGCTGACACAGATGCTAAACAGGAAGAAACAATTGAGTATACGCAGGTTTCTATTGGTGACATGGTGGATGCTCTTGACAAGAATGCAGCAGCAGCTTCTGATGAGTACAAAGACAAGTACCTTGAAATTACAGGAAAACTTTCAAATATAGATAGCGACTCATCATACATTAGTATTCTTCCTGAAGATGATGACTTTGCACTTACTGGAGTTCAGTGCTACACAAATGGAGATGAAGATATCATTAACGCTGTGAAGACTCTTTCAACTGGTGACACTATTACAGTAAGAGGAAAGTGTACAGATGTAGGAGAGGTTATGGGATACAGCCTTGACCTTGATGAAATCGTACAGTAACAATTGAAAAAATATAAATTTTTCCTGCCAGTAGAAATTATCTGCTGGCAGTTTTATGTAAGATAAGATAGTAACAAATTGTTATTTTATCACGGAGGGAAAGAAAATGGGATTGAAAGAATTTTTAGGCAAAAAAAAGGTTGAGAAGCATAACAAGGAAATGGCTAAGAAGTACGGAAGTGATACACCTTTTCTTGGTGGGATGGAAATGAGATACGTTAAAAGCAGGGTGGTTCCAGATAGGGACAAAGGGATTGCTGGCATTGATGGTGAAGAGGAAGAAAATAATGTACTGTAATAAATGCGGAACTTTCAATGATAATGCGAATAAGTTTTGCGTTAATTGTGGAGAATTGTTATTAACTCTTGATAACCCAATAAAAGAAAATAAGCAAGAAAAAATTTTTGCATTATTTAGAAAAAGAAGTGCTGTTTGGTGGTTCCTTATAGGATGGTGGCTATTATTATATTTTGTAATATTTGTTGCATGGTGGTATTATCCATTCCATTCATGGAACGAATATTATAAAAAACAAAATGCTAAAAATAAAAGAATCAGAATAGCACAAGCTAATATTGATTTAATGGACGGTCATGAATTTGAGCATTTTTGCGGACATTTATTAGTACAAATGGGATATTATAATGTAGAAGTTACAAAAGGTAGTGGAGATCAGGGAGTTGATGTAATCGCTTATAAAGATAGATGCAAATATGCTTTTCAGTGCAAAAGATTCTCTGGAAATGTTGGAAATAGGGCTGTTCAAGAAGTTATTGCTGGTAAGCAATTTTACAACTGCGATTACGGAGTTGTCATAACAAATCGATATTTTACAAATTCTGCTATAGAACTTGCTAGTAAGACAGGTATAATCTTATTTGACAGGGATGATGTATTCAAAATTATTAAAGAAATAAGTTTAATAGAAGAAAATACTTTGTAGGGTGGTGATAACATTGATTTGGGTAATATTATTCATTTCCGCTATAAATGGTTGCTTTTGGGAAACTCTTACAAATATTTATAAAATTACAATCGTAATTTACATCTGTTACTTTATTTTAAAAAAAATCTTCGCGGTTTTTAGAGTAAAAAAGATGAAAGATTTTGATTCTATTAGCTATAATGAATTTAAAAAATTTTGTTCAGATGTATTTTTGACAGGAGGGTTCCGCAATTTTAACATGAAATCGATAGACAGTACAGACTTAAGTGTTGTTTCTAGAGGTTACTCATATGTTGCAAACTGTAAGCAGATTCCAGCGAATAAGCTTATAAGCAAAGAAGATATTCGCAATGTTTATTCAAAAAAGATTCGTTGCAAAGCTGATTATGCCGGAATAATAACAAATGGATACTTTTCAGAGGAAGCTGTAAAATATGCTAACATTCTTGGAGTGTTAGTTTGGGACAGGAATTATTTATTGAAAAGAACAAGGTGAATTTATGGGGGAGCAGATGCTTCCCTATTATTTTGAAATTAATACTTGACATTTGTACGGACATAAGTTATTATTTATGTACGGACATAAAAGGTGGTGAGAAATATGAGTCCTAGAACTGGAAGACCAACTGATGATCCAAAAACAAAAAGAATGGAAATAAGAATTTCTCTTCTTGACAGCATAAAGCTTGAATATTGTTGTCAAACTCTCAATCTTTCAAAATCGGAAGTGATAAGAGAGGGCATAAACAATGTTTACCAAAAAGCCTTAGAATCATCAAAAAAATAGAACATTGCCCGACTACCAATCAACGCAATGTTCCACCCAATGTTAGAAGTTTCCTTCTGCAAATATTATAATGCAGATGGGGACTTCTTTCAAGAACAATTTTTTTAATTGAAAGGAGTTTTTATTATGCAGGAAATTAACTTAGAAGTAAATATTATGAATCCAGAGGGCAACAGAGCGATTCTCCATTACATTGCGGACAATCTTGTCTGCTATACCAGTCTTGCCGAACTTGCAGGATTTTGTAAAATGTACGCAGCAAAGTATGATTTTATAATGATGTCTAAGGGGGACAAATAAATGAAAGACGTTGATTTTTACGAAGACAAAGATGGATTTTACAGAGAGCTGTATAGAGCTGACATCAAGAAACTGGTAGACGATCTGGAAGACGTTGACGCAATCAAGGTACTTCTTGACTATGCTTTTGGTTATATGGAACTGCAAAAAGCGAAAGCAAAATCAAGAGCCAGAGCAACAGCGTAATTTGATATGGAGGATAAGAAGATGGCAAAAGAAAATTTAGCAGTAAGTGAAATAGTATTACCGATCAGAGAATACAAAGGACAGAGAGTAGTTACTTTCAAGGACATTGATGAAGTTCACCAGAGACCGTCTGGCACAGCTAGAAAAAGATTCAATGAAAACAAAAGTCACTTTATCGAGGGGGAAGATTACTTCGTCCAAAAAACGGACGAAGCAAAATTATTGTTCGATATAATTGCCCCTAGCGGACTTGTCTTGATTACAGAGACAGGGTATTTGCTCCTTGTAAAATCATTCAAAGATGAATTGTCGTGGAATGTTCAGAGAAGACTTGTGAATACCTATTTCAGAGCGAGAGAAGTGGCAGAAATTCCGCAGAGACCGAAGGTATCTAGCATCCCGGCACCTAAACCAGTGACGTTCTACAGAAAAAACAGATATAAAATAGCAGCTATTTGTAGCAGCTACGGTGTAGAAGAAAAATTTTTGTTTGAGCTTATATTTCCTTACATTGAAGAAAAATTCGACCTTGAGGAAGCAGAAATCAGATATATTATGGGGACAGGAAAGAGACTTGAAAACAAATTAGATTTATTTGACTTTTTCCCTGACATGGCTGAACGTGCAAAAACCGTGATTGACGGTCTTTACGAATTAAAGGTAGAACATAGAGAGGAGAAAAAGAATGGTATTAAGGAAGCTTAAAGTAAAAGTTAGCGATATGAGAAGCACGATGAACAATATCGAAGAGAAAATTCGCCCGATCAGCGACAGCGTGGTTACAGATTACTTTGCGGAAGACCTGCTGCCATTGGTTACGATTGCTGAAAAAGTGGAGATGGGGAAGACAAAAGCACTGATTTACGCTTTCAAGCTCGGTTTTAGAGCCGGGAAGATGGAGTTGAAAGAAGAATTGCTGAACAATTTCTGCAAATAATCAAAGAGGGGAGATTATTTCTCCCCTTGCTTTTTCCTTATAAACCGCTTGATTTCAAGAATCATCTGCTCTCTGCCCTCATATCTGTGGATATCATCAACATCCCTGGAAGTGATCGCGGAGCCGATATCGCGAGTATTTTCCTTGAGACGTTTGTCCAGGTACTCTAAAATGTCCTCGTACATGCCAATACTCCTTTTCTTTTTATCATAACATTTTTTTCAGAACGGAGTAAAGTTCGCGGTTTTAGGGAAGAAATTTGAAATTTTTGAAAAACAGACGATGAACAGCGATGTTTTTACGGGCGTATAGCAAGGGCTTGTTTGGGGCAAGCTGTGGCCAGGAGGCGACTGATA
>ERZ773229.1582-NODE-1582-length-15255-cov-2.928882_pt1 | contig 15255 bp, 16 predicted proteins | sample MGYA00580992_ERZ773229 | MGnify/ENA primary metagenome ERZ773229 (study PRJEB29015, sample SAMEA2737795) | human gut metagenome | biome: human gut; feature: human-associated habitat; material: faeces | place: China | collected 2012 ... | reverse complement strand
CGCGGCCGATGCGCCGGGGAGAAACGGACGGCGTGGAATATTATTTCTGCGGAGAGAAGGAACTGGCCGATCTTCTAAAGCGTGGCAAAGTCATTGAACTTCGGGCATACGATACGGTGCAGGGAGTATGGAAGTATTTTACGGTGGATGACCATCAGATACAGGATCTGCGGCAGAATTATCTGTTGATCGGTACGCTGGAAGCATACGGGAAGCTCCGGGACTACTTCGGAAAGGAACGTGTTGTTCCGATATATATTGAAGTGGAGGACGGAATCCGGCTGGAGCGTGCGATCGGAAGAGAGCGGCAGCAGCGGGAACCGCACTATGAAGAGATGTGCCGGAGATTTCTGGCGGACGCGGCAGATTTTTCCGAAGAAAAGCTTTTGGACGCACAGATTACGGTGCGGTTTGCAAATGATGATTTAAAGCAGACGGAAGAAAATATCCGCGATTATATATTGTCTCAGAACGATTGACGGATCAGGGAAAGAGGGTGGCAGATTGGATATTAAGGTAAATCAGGCACAGATGGTAACGCAGGTGCCGGACACGGTGACGACGGAGACCGGCGACGGAACGTTCAAGTTTACGCTGGCGAGCGCGATCACGGATGCAGAGCTTCAGGCGAAGGTGGACAGTCTGTTATCTGACATTACGTTTCAGGGGAACCGGATTGCGGAACATATGGACATCCGCGATATGAAAAAGTACCGCGGACTGATCCGTGATTTTATGAATGAAGTGGTCTACCGCTCTCATAAGTTTTCAAGAGAGAATTTCCTGGACCGCAAGGGACGCCACAGAGTCTACGGACTGATCCGGCTGATTGATGCCAACCTGGACGAACTTGCACAGGAACTGGTCAAGGATGAGAAGGATCACATCACGATCTTGAGCAAGATCGGGGAGATCCAGGGACTTCTGTTGGATATTCTGACTTAACATAAAACGAGGGAAGCTATGGCAGGATTTAAAGCTATTTTAGGGCATGAGCAGATCATAGAGCATCTGCAGAATGCAGTCACAATGGATAAGGTATCACATGCATACATCATAAACGGACCGGATAAGTCCGGCAAAATGATGCTCGCGGAGGCGTTTGCCCAGACACTCGAGTGTGAGAAGCTGGAGGATGTGGTGAAAAATGCCGCGCAGCCGTCCGATGTGGAGCCGTGTATGGAATGTCATTCCTGTAAGCAGGCGATGACGAAGAACCAGCCGGACATCATCTATGTGCGGCATGAGAAGCCGAATACAATCTCGGTCGATGATATCCGTACCCAGGTCAACAACGATATAGTAATCAAACCTTACAGCAGCAGATATAAGATCTATATGATCGATGAAGCCGAGAAGATGAACGAGCAGGCACAGAATGCGCTGCTTAAGACGATTGAGGAACCGCCTGCCTACGCGATTCTGATTCTTCTTACCACAAACGCTGCCGCTTTTCTGCCGACGATCTTATCCCGCTGTGTCACATTGAACATCAAGGCAGTGCCGGATGAGAAGATCCGCGGCTATCTGATGCGCAAGTATCAGATTCCGGACTACCAGGCGGACGTATGTGTGGCATTCGCTCAGGGTAACGTCGGAAAAGCCATTCAGCTTGCGTCCTCGGAGGAGTTCAACGAGTTAAAGGGCGCGGTGCTCCAGCTGATCAAGCGGCTTCGGGACATCGATTTGTATGAGATGACGGAGGCGGTAAAACAGATTGCTACATACAAGCTTTCGATCAATGATTACTTTGATCTGATGATGGTATGGTATCGGGACGTGCTGCTGTTTAAGGCAACTGGCGACGTGAACGGTCTGATCTTCAAGGATGAAGTGTACGACATCAAGCGGCAGGCAGAGAAGAGTTCTTACAGCGGCATCGAGACGATCTTGGAGGCGCTGCGCAAAGCACAGATCCGGCTGAATGCCAACGTCAACTTTGACCTTACAATGGAACTGCTGTTGCTGACAATAAAGGAGAACTAGAAATATGGTAAAGGTAGTAGGAGTCCGCTTTCGGAATGCGGGCAAGATATATTATTTTGGACCGGGCAAGCTGGACATTCATGCGGGAATGCACGTAATCGTGGAGACGGCCCGTGGTGTCGAGATGGGAACAGTCATGATGGAGCCGAAAGGGGTTTCGGAGGAGGATGTCATCCAGCCGTTAAAACCGGTCATCCGCATTGCGACGGAGGCGGACGAGAAGACGGTTGCGAAGAACCGGGAAAAAGAGAAGGATGCTTTCCGCATCTGTCTTGAGAAGATTGCCAAGCACAAGCTCGATATGAAGCTTGTCGAGGCGGAATACACGTTTGACAATAATAAGCTGTTGTTTTACTTCACGGCGGACGGAAGAATCGATTTCCGTGAGCTGGTAAAAGACCTCGCAGCGGTATTCCGCACCAGAATCGAGCTTCGCCAGATCGGTGTGCGCGATGAGACAAAGATCATGGGCGGAATCGGCATCTGCGGAAGACCCCTTTGCTGTCATTCTTATCTGTCTGAGTTCATCCCGGTTTCTATTAAAATGGCAAAAGAGCAGAATCTTTCTTTGAATCCGACCAAGATCTCGGGTGTGTGCGGAAGACTGATGTGCTGCCTGAAGAATGAGGAAGAGACCTACGAGTATCTCAACAGCAGACTTCCGGGTATCGGCGACCGCGTGACGACGGTGGACGGACTGAAAGGAGAAGTGTCTTCGGTCAATGTGCTCCGCCAGATGGTGAAGGTACTGGTAGAGGTGGATGATGAAAAAGAACTCCGGGACTATCCGGTGGACGAGCTGAAGTTCCGTCCGCGCCGCAGAAAGGAAAATATAAAGCTTTCTGCAAAGGAGCTGAAGGAATTGTCTGCGCTTGAGGATAAGGGAGGAAAATCCAAGATTGATGACACCAAATAATCTTGTCCATGAAAACGAGCGTCTGGATGAACTGCATCGGAACGGCTACTATATCATTCAGGATCCGGCGAGATTCTGTTTCGGTATGGATGCCGTGCTGTTGTCGGGATTCGCGCGTGCCAGACGGGGAGAGCGCGTGCTCGATCTGGGGACGGGCACCGGAATTATCCCGATCTTAATGGAGGCAAAGACAGAGGCAGAAGATTTTACTGCGCTGGAGATTCAGGAAGAGAGCGCGGATATGGCGAGAAGAAGCGTATTATATAATCACCTGGAAGAAAAGATCCGGGTTGTGACAGGCGATATCAAAGATGCCTCGGGAATATTCGGGGCATCTTCTTTTGATATTGTCACCACCAATCCGCCGTATATGATCGGGCAGCACGGAATCAGCTCCGGCGCGGAGGCAAAAGCGATTGCACGTCATGAGGTTCTGTGTACTCTGGACGACATTCTGCGGGAGTCGGCGAAGCTGCTTGTGCCGGGCGGGAGATTTTACATGGTACACCGTCCGTTCCGGCTTGCGGAGATTATGAGCAAAATGGTTGCTTACGGCATTGAACCCAAGCGGATGCAGCTGGTTTATCCATATGTGGACAAGGAGCCGAACATGGTTCTGCTGGAGGGATGCCGCGGCGGCAGATCGAGACTGACCGTGGAAAAACCCCTGATCGTTTATAAGGAACAGGGTGTATACACGGATGAAATCTATGATATCTACGGATATTAACAAATGACCGGGTATGGCGGCACAGAAAGCAGCGGACAGGACGCTGTGGCAGAAAGGAAAAGAATATGTTTAATGATATTGTGATAGGACCGATTACCATTCATATGTATGGAGTGATGATTGCAGCGGGTTTTCTGGCGGCATTGCTGATGACGCTGCGCCGGGGCAAAAAGAGAGGCTATGATGAGGATCTCATCTGGGGCATTTTCTTTTGCGCCATCATCGGCGGAATGCTTGGAACCAGGATTTTATATTATATTGTAGAGATTCCGGAGATCCTGAAAGATCCGTCCATCCTCTGGGATTTCAAGAACGGCTATGTGGTCTACGGAGGAATCATCGGAGGAATTCTGGCAAGTTATATCTATTGCCGCACGAAAAAGCAGGCGTTTATGCCGTATTTTGATCTGGTGATGCCGGCGGTTTCGTTTGCACAGGGCTTCGGCCGCCTCGGCTGCTTTTTTGCGGGCTGCTGCTACGGCAGGGAAACCGATGCGTGGTACGGAATCACGTTTCATAACTCCTTATTCGCACCGAACGATGTGAAGCTGATACCGACACAGCTGATCTCATCGGCGGGAGATTTTCTTATCTGTGCGCTGCTGTTATGGTTTGCATCGAAGAAACCGAAGACCGGACGCGTTGCGGCGGCTTATCTTGTGCTGTACGGAATCGGAAGATTCGCCGTGGAGTTCCTGCGCAACGACTACAGAGGAAGTGTGGGTGTGCTGTCCACGTCGCAGCTGATCTCCATCGGTGCGGTGATTGGAGGAATCGTGCTGTATTTTGCCGCACCGAAGCTTGCGGGAGCGGGGAAGGCAGAGGAGAAGACTGCCGGTTAGCCGGCAGGAATTGCACGCGGGAAGTATACAGGATGTGCACGCTTTATGCACGACGAAAGGAAAAGTTATGGCGGGAAAGTTATATTTATGTGCCACTCCGATCGGAAATCTGGAGGACATCACGTACCGGGTGGTGAGAACCTTAAAGGAAGTCGATCTGATTGCGGCGGAGGATACCAGGAATTCCATCAGGCTGCTGAATCATTTTGAGATCCGGACGCCGATGACGAGCTATCACGAGTACAATAAGATCGAGAAAGCGTATCAGCTGGTGGGTAAGATGCGCGAGGGACTTGACATCGCACTGATTACGGATGCGGGGACGCCGGGTATCTCGGACCCGGGGGAGGATCTCGTGCGTATCTGCTATGAGGAAGGCATTGAGGTGACGTCTCTGCCGGGACCGGCGGCATGTATCACCGCACTCACGATGTCGGGGCAGCCGACCAGACGGTTTGCGTTTGAGGCGTTTCTGCCGAGGGAGAAAAAAGAGCGGGCAGCAGTGCTCTCACAGCTGGTCAATGAGACGCGTACAATCATTATCTACGAGGCGCCGCACCATCTGATCCGCACACTGGAAGAACTGTATGGGACGCTCGGGGAACGGAAATTAACCGTGTGCAGGGAACTGACAAAGCGGTACGAAGAAAAGACATTAACGACATTTTCAGAGATTCTTCAATATTATAAAGACAATGAACCCCGCGGAGAGTATGTCCTGGTAATCGCCGGAAAGACATTTGAGGAATTGAAGCAGGAAGAGCAGAGGAACTGGGAGAACCTGTCGCTCGAGGAGCATATGGAAGTTTATGAGAAGCAGGGGATCAGCCGGAAGGAAGCGATGAAGCTGGTGGCAAAGGACCGCGGCATCAGCAGGCGCGATGTCTATCAGGCACTGTTGTCTTAAAAAAAATACTTACATAAACGAAAATACTGTGTTATATTAGAAAACGCTGCAAACGGGAATGACCGTGTTGCAGCGTTTTTTACCAATATCATATTATAATTCGCAAAAACATTTTGGTTTAATTGGAAACGATACATGTGACGCATAAGCTGCGCCGGGGCTATTGGGGAGCCGCATCCGGCAGATAATAATCATCCAGATAAGTTTCAATGATCGAAAAAGGTGCAGGACCGATGGAGAGCAGAGCCTTATGAAAAGCGATATCGCTGTAGGCGCTTCCGTAGGTTTCCTGTGCCTTTTCTTTTAAATCCACAAATTCCATATATCCCACATAATATTTCAGATAATGGGCGGGTTCTTCCACGATCAGCTCATAGATTTCGCGCAGTGCGGTCTGATCCGTGATGCCGAAGTCTTTCCAGAAAGCGGTTGTGTCGGAAAAGCTCCAGCCGTCGTAGTGGATTCCCAGATCCGTCGACGCATAGAGACTCAGGAGGGCGGACTGATTCAGGGAGAGCAGCGAGGCGAGGTCATCGTCCAGCCCGGCATAATGGTACGAGATCATCTCCACATAAGTCGCCCAGCCCTCGACATAGCCCGGGTAATTCAGCAGAAATCGCACGGGATGCAGTCCTGCCTCATAGGACATCACGGTCTGATAGAGGTGGCCGGGAAAGCCCTCGTGCGCCAGCGTTGTGAAATACCGCAGGGAGGAGGTGTCGGTGGAGGCGTTGATAAATATGGAGTTCTGCGCATAATCGTCAATGGGCGAGGTGATGTAAAACGCAGGCGCCATATAGTCTTCCATGCACTCGTCAATAGAACTTACAGTAAATGTGGTCTCGGGTGGTGCAGGAAAATTTGCGCGCATTGCCTCCTGCAGCCCGTTTAGCGTTGCAATGGGATCGGCGGCAGGAAGCCGGACGGTCGTCTGGGATGCTTTTAACTGCGGGTTTTCGGAGAGGAGTGCTGCTGCCTGCTGCAGGTCGCTTTGCCGTTTTTCTAAGATCCGGTCCTGCAGCGCCGGAAGATCGGAAGCGCTCCCGGTGTTGTGGCAGACCAGGTAGCGGTAGTAATCTTTTCCGTCTGCAAAGTAACAGAGCCCCATATCGTTTTTGCCGCTGCCGAGAAGTTCTGTGAGCGCAGCGGCAAGATGGGTGTAGGCGGGAAGCACATGTTCCCGCACCAGAGCGGCATTCTTTTCCTTGTAGAGCGTCTTTTGTTCATCCGTCAATTCTGACATGGCATCGATTTTGTGATCGAAGGTCTGGATGAGATAGTGCTGCTCCGAATTCGCTGTGAAGGCGCTGCACTGTGAAATCAGCGTGTTGCAGGCATAGTCGGACATAAAAAGCCCGGACTGCGCTTTCTGCTGCTCGAAGCGGATGATCTGGTCGAAATAATCGCCGGTTAAGGCGAGGAGTGCGAGATAGTCGTCCACGTCGGCTGGCTGCCGGAAACGGTATTCCTCATACAGGACGGGAAGCTGCGACTGAATGCCGGTCGTGGGGCGCAGCGGCTCGTCGTAGAGAGTCAGATGGGAGGCGGAGAGCTCCGTCTTAAGATAATCCTGTAGGACGTCATAGGTGAGCTGCCCGGAGGGTGGAAGAGCAGCGCGGTCATATTTTTCCAGAGCCGCGAGCGTGTTCTCCAGAGATGCATGGGATGCGGCAAGTGCTTCTTCCGAGAGACTGCCGAGCGTGATCGGAGTCTCTGTAATGCCGTAGTTTTCCGGATGGGACAGTGAAAAATGAAGATTGACCGTGTTGGAGGAGACCTCCGCCCGGAAAAAATCGTCAAGAAACGTATCAAAGGAGGACGTGGAACCGGTGACGGAATCCGCCTGCATGGAGAAGCGGGAGCACCCGTTGAGCAGAAAAACGGATGTGATCAGTGGAAAAAGGACGAATTGCCTGGAAAATGTGTGGATAAACGAAGAATGCAAACAAACACCTCGGGAAACGCGGCAGCGGAGAAACCTCCTGTGCCGGAAAATTAACATATTCTATGTGGGAAAATGTGCAATTATTCAAAAGTTCTGCGATGCTTTTGCGCATCAAGGGGATGCTGTCAAGATTTATTCCTGGATGCATATATATGGAGAAACGATAAAAACGGGTGAGGGATATGAATTATCTCTGGGCATTTATGATTCTGACCGGCATCATCTACGGGGCGTTCCACGGAACCCTGCCGCAGATTACGACGGCGGCGCTCGATTCGGCAAAAGAGGCGGTTACGCTTTGCATTACCATGATGGGAGTGATGTCTTTCTGGGTGGGACTGATGCGGATTGCGGAAAAGGCGGGGATCATTGAGGGACTTTCACGGAGAATGCGCCCGGTGCTGCATTTCCTGTTTCCGGATCTCCCGCAGGAGCACCCCGCCAACGAATACATTGCGACGAATATGATTGCAAATGTCTTCGGACTTGGCTGGGCGGCAACGCCGGCGGGATTAAAAGCGATGGAGGCATTGCAGGAGCGTAACCTGGAACTCTGCGGACAAAAAGGAACCTCGCGGAAACGCGGACCGGATATTGCCACGGATGAGATGTGCACGTTTCTGATCGTCAACATCTCGTCCCTGCAGCTGATTCCGGTCAATATCATCGCGTACCGGAGCCAGTACGGGAGCGTCAATCCCGCAGCAGTAGTGGGCCCGGGATTTATTGCGACTATATGTAGTACCGCGGCGGCAATTATCTTTTGTAAGTTAAAAAAACGTTGCTGAAAGGAAACGAAAAAACTATAATAGTACATAGGAGAAACGCAGATCGTGTTTCAAGGTACGGGGGCTTGTATGGGTAGAAGAAAATATGTACTGATCGTAGATGACTGTCAGCAGGACCGGATGGCAGTGGCGGATGTTTTGAGATCGGATTACGACATCCTAGAAGCATGTAACGGAAAGCAGGCGTTGGAGATCCTTTCCAGAAAAAGAGCGCAGATTTCGCTGATTATGCTGGATCTGATGATGCCTGTGATGGACGGTTATGAATTTTTGGAGATGTATCGGAAGCGGAAGGAGTACAGCTATCTTCCGGTTGTGGTGTGTACGACAGAAGACGACCCGGAGAGAGAGCAGAAGAGTCTGGAGCTCGGTGCATGGGATTTTGTTCTGAAGAATTCCAGCCCCGGGATCATGAGACTGCGCGCAGGAAACGCCATCGAGAAAAGCAAGGTGCGGTTTCTGGAATATGATTTTCTTACCGGTATTTACGGACAGCAGAAGTTCTACCAGGCGACCCGCGAACTTTTAGACCAGCGCGCGGGAGCGAATTTTGCTTTTATCCATTTTGACATTGACCGTTTCCGGATTATCAATACCCTCTACGGCTCCAAAGAGGGAGACCGGCTGATCCATTTTGTGGCGGGAGCCATCCGCAAGGTCATGACAGCCTATGGCAGAGGCACATACGGGCGCCTTGGCGGCGATGTGTTCGGAATGTGTGTCCCTTACGAAGACGGTGCGGCGATTTATCACATACTGGAAGGAATCCGGGCAGAGATCCGGAAACATTCCGTACATTATTATCTGGAGACCTGCGCGGGCATTTATCTGGTGGACGATCCGGATATGGAAGTGGCGGCGATGCACGACAACGCGGAGATTGCGGCGGCACAGTGCAAGGGTCAGTACATGGTTCACGATGTTTTATATACGGAGGAGATCGGACAGAAAGTGCTCCGCGAACAGCATATCATTGACGAGATGGATGCCGCGCTGGCAGAGCAGCAGTTTATCGTCTATTTCCAGCCGAAGTACCAGCTGAAAAAGATGGCTCCGTACGGAGCGGAGGCACTGGTGCGCTGGAAGAAGCCGAGCGGTGAGATCGTGCTTCCGAACGAATTTATACCGATCTTTGAGCGCAACGGCTTTATCACGAAGTTGGACTATTACGTGTGGGAGAAAGTCTGCCAGTTCATAGACAGTGAGCTTTCCCAGGGAAGGAATCCGGCGCCGATTTCGGTCAACGTATCCAGAGTCAACCTCTATAACCCGGATTTTATGGATTCCCTGATTGACCTCATCCACCGCTATCATATTCCTCCGCATTATCTGAACCTGGAACTGACGGAGAGCGTCTTTTCCGAGGATGCGGAACTGATCCAGAGAGCGGTGAATTATCTGCATGACGCCGGATTTACGATTCTGATGGATGACTTTGGGAGCGGTTACTCCTCCTTAAACATTTTAAAGGACGTGGATCTTGATGTGTTAAAGATCGACATGAAGTTCTTCTCTAAGGGAAATACTGCGGAAAAGGGTGCAAAGATCATCGAGGCGGTCATCCGGATGGCGGAATCTCTGGACATGATGGTGATTGCGGAAGGTGTGGAGGAAAAGCATCAGGTGGATTTTTTAAATGATCTCGGATGCGACTATATTCAGGGCTACTATTTTGGTAGGCCGATGTCGCAGGATCAGTACGAGAAGCTGACGAATCATGAGGTTATCCTGCATCATAAGAGTTTTAGCAATCACGTAAGTGTCGACCTGAATATGAATATTTACCGTTCGGATTCCATATAGTAGAATAACGGAAGATTCTGGATGTATCATGGGCGTAATGATTTTTCTATCGGACATAATGATACCGCTTCTCATTTTCGGTATTGTCGGTTATGGAATTCTGAACAGGCAGAATATCTATGAGGAATTCATAGACGGGGCAAAGGACGGCTTTCAGACGGTCATCGGAATCATGCCCACACTGATCGGGCTTATGGTGGCGGTCGGGATCCTGCGGGCTTCCGGTTTTCTGGAGTGTTTTTCCGGACTGCTGGGACGGGGGATCGGCTGGCTGGGTTTTCCGCCGGAGCTGATACCGGTCACGGTGGTCAAAATGTTCTCGTCCTCTGCGGCGACCGGTCTTCTTTTGGATATATATAAGGAGTACGGCGCGGATTCGATGCTGGGGAAGATGGCATCCATCATGATGAGCAGCACGGAGACGATCTTTTATACGATGTCGGTCTATTTTATGGCGGCGGGGATCAAAAAAAGCCGTTACACGCTGGTGGGCGCGCTGATCGCAACCACTGCGGGAACCGTCGCAAGCATTATCCTGGCGGGATATATGTGAGCAGCCGGCGGCTGTGGCTGCGCCCGGGAAGGATTTTTTCTGCAAAAATGTCTGTGAAAACAGAAAATGAAAAAATCGGTTCTATAGGATGTCAGCTCTGCATATAATGATAGAGTAAGGCAGGAAAAAGCAGGGTGCGGAAGCGGATTTGACAAGTGGGTACGAAAGAGTTATAATACATTATGTTAACAAGCAACAGACATTGTGATACAGGAAGCAATGGAAGTTGTATATAGCGCGGGATGGAGCAGTCTGGAAGCTCGTCGGGCTCATAACCCGAAGGTCATAGGTTCAAATCCTATTCCCGCAACTCTTTAGGCAGCAGTCGCATGACTGCTGTTTTTTTGCTTTATCAAAAAGACCTGGATTCTGCTGTATCTGATGTTTGCGTTTTAGAAAACGGTTTGGGACTCTGTCGGACGGAATACCGATAGATTTTGGCGTGCGGTTGGTGTATGATAGAGAAAATCGCAGTGGGATGGGAGGCGCCAGTCAATGACAAATATCGAACAATTTTTGCAGATGGTGAAGGAATCGGACAATATTGTATTCTTCGGGGGAGCCGGTGTATCTACGGAGAGCGGAATTCCTGATTTCCGCAGTGTGGATGGTCTTTACAACCAGAAATATGACTATCCGCCGGAGACGATATTAAGCCATTCCTTCTATATAAGATACCCGGAGGAGTTTTACCGTTTTTACCGGGATAAAATGCTCTGCCTTACCGCAGAGCCGAACATCACGCATAAAAAGCTGGCGGAGCTTGAGGCGGCTGGAAAGGTAAAAGCCGTCGTGACGCAGAATATTGACGGTCTGCACCAGCTGGCAGGAAGTAAGCGTGTGCTGGAACTGCACGGGAGTGTGCACCGGAATTATTGCAGAAAGTGTGGCAAGGGATTTGACGCAGAATACGTGAGGGATTACCCGGGAAAAGTACCGCTTTGTGATGCGTGCGGCGGCACGATCAAGCCGGATGTGGTGCTCTATGAGGAGGGACTGGATCAACAGACCCTGGAAGACGCCGTGTTCTACATCAGCCATGCGGATCTGCTGATTATTGGAGGAACTTCGCTGGCGGTATACCCGGCAGCAGGGCTGATCGATTATTACCGGGGAAACAAACTGGTGTTAATCAACAAATCGACGACGCCGATGGACGCGAGGGCAGATCTGCTGATCCAGGCGGGACTCGGCGATGTGTTCGGGCAGATTGAGGTGTAGACGGGCACCAGGCAAATGAAATTTTTTCTACCGCAGCGGAGTGAAACATGCTACACTATCACTACATCAGGAAAGTGAGGAAGACCATGAACCAGTACCATTATGAAGTGGGAGATATCGTAAAGCTGAAAAAGCAGCATCCGTGCGGCAGCAGTGAGTGGGAGATCCTGCGCGTCGGCGCGGATTTCCGCCTGAAGTGTGCGGGCTGCGGGCATCAGATCATGATTGCAAGAAAGCTTGTGGAGAAAAATACCAGAGGACTGCGCAAGGCGGGGGAGACAGAATAGGCACGCTGCGCAGTTTTTGCACTTTTTTCAAGAAAGCGCTTGTAATTACGGAGAAAACGTGTTATAGTAGATGCTCGTGATATAATAATTATTCCTTGCTCATGTAATGAAAACGTGGGCCAGAGACCAAAAGGAGGAAATTCGCATGAATAAGTATGAGTTAGCACTCGTTGTCAGTGCAAAGATCGAAGACGATGCGAGAACAGCTACAGTAGAGAAGGCAAAAGAGTACATCACTCGTGCCGGCGGTACTGTAACAGAAGTAGAGGACTGGGGTAAGAAGAAGTTAGCTTACGAAGTTCAGAAGATGAGCGAAGCTTATTACTACTTCATTCAGTTTGATGCAGAGCCGACTGTTCCAGCAGAAGTTGAGCAGGATGTTCGTATCATGGACAACGTACTTCGTTTCTTAGTTGTGAGAAAAGACGAGAAATAAGAGATTCTTTGATCTGATAACGTTTGTTTGAGGGAAGAGAGGAATCGTATATGAACAAAGTGATTCTTATGGGAAGACTGACCAGAGATGCAGAGGTGCGTTACTCACAGGGTGAGAACTCCACCGCCATCGCAAGATTTTCGCTTGCGGTAGACCGCCGTTTCCGTCGTGACGGGGACGAGCAGACAGCAGATTTTATCAACTGCGTTGCATTTGGCAGAACTGCAGAGTTTCTGGAGAGATTCGGACGTAAGGGAACTAAATTCGTTCTGGAGGGACGTATTCAGACCGGAAGCTACACCAACAAGGACGGACAGCGTGTATACACGACGGACGTTGTTGCTGAGAATGTAGAGTTTGCAGAGAGCAAGAACGCTTCCGGCGGCGGAGATAATTCCGGTTTTACCCCTTCCGACAGACCGTCACCGAGCAGTGCAGCGGGTGATGGCTTCATGAATATTCCGGATGGAATTGATGAAGAGTTACCATTTAACTAATGGACGATAATAACAGGAGGTAATTATCATGGCTTTCAATAAGGCAGCAGACAAAGAAGGCGCTCCAATGAAGAGACGCCCGATGCATAGAAGAAAAAAAGTTTGTGTATTCTGTGGTAAGGACAATGTGATCGATTACAAGGATACCAACAAGTTAAAGAGATACATCTCTGAGAGAGGAAAGATCCTTCCTCGCCGTATCACAGGCAACTGTGCAAAGCATCAGAGAGCGCTCACTGTAGCGATCAAGAGAGCACGTCACGTGGCATTGATGCCGTACGTATGCGAATAAGTTTTACTTAATCGCAGCGAATAAGCTGATAAGTAAAAGACCAACAATCCTTCCGATTGCTGGTCTTTTTTATGTGATTGCATTTTCGTAATGCCACTGATTCTAAAACTTTCCTTAAGAATGGAAAAATGGGCTTGGAAATGAGACAGGAATCATATAATATTATGGGTATGTGTAAGAGCAAGAGGTGCAGAGGAGTGGGAACGCGGATGAGAGGACACTGGTACAAAACGGCAGTCATGCTGACAATGGTTCTGATGCTGGCAGGATGCGGCGGAGATGGCGCAGAGGCAGAGCAGACGGTGCAGACCGAGCAGGTGGAACAGACGGAGCAGACGCTTGAGCAGGTGCTGGAAGAGCATTTCCTTGCGGCGGAGGATGCGGAGGATGTGGCGACAGTGGTCTCGCAGTACGCGGAGGAGACGCCGGATCCGGCGCTGGCGGAGTTTCTGATCTCTTATTATCAGGTTCCGGACGAAGAGCAGAGCAAGACCCGGTATTACTATAATCATATTGATCTGAATGAGGATGGAACAGATGAGATTTTCGTTGTCGTGGTCGGTGAGTATACAAAGGTATCGTTCGGTGATCCGGCGCTGATCTTATCGGAACAGGCAGACGGAACGTTCCAGGTGATCGAGTCGTTTGAGGGAATCCACACGCCGGTGACGGTTAGTGAGCGCATGACGAACGGCTGGCATGATATTATTTACCAGGAATACGGTCGTGGAGCGGAAGATGGATACCGTATCTGCCATTATAATCCGAATGGAGGATACCAGACAGATCTGAGTGAGGTTGTGGATGAGGTGGAGCCGCAGGACGGCACCCAGATCATCTCCAACAACTTTATCGACGATATGGATAAGGGGAATTATATGACGCTCGCGCCGGCGGAAGATGGCGGAAGCGAAGCGCAAGGCAACTAGATAAAGCGCAAACCAACTAGATATAGCGGCTGAAATTTTGGACTGTCCAACTTGTTGTGGGCAGTCTTTTTTCGGGCAAAAAAGGCTTTATATTGGGCGGTCAAAATGGTATAATGCACGGTATGATAGTGTTTTTGTATAGAATGATGGAGGCTTGCTTGTGAGAAAAAGTAACGTAAAGATTAAAGGAAAGCTTCGTACATATTTGTATCTGCCGCTGCTGCTTACAATGCTTCTGATTATCATCAATGTGTTTGTGTATATGGAAGACACTTCTTCGGGAGTGCTTTTTTCTGGGTTTGTACTGCTCTATTTTGTGATCATGCTGATCGCTTATCTGCGCAATAAGCCGCTTCTGATCGATGAGCTGATCAATTTTGCGACGCAGTACGGTCTCGTGCAGAAACAGCTCTTAAATGAGTTTGAAATCCCGTATGCACTGGTTGATTATAATGCAAAGTTTCTGTGGGTGAATGAGCAGTTTACGGAGGTCACAGGAAAAGACAAGAAGTATCATAAGTCGGTCATGACGGTATTCCCGACGCTGACCAAGGAGCTGCTGCAGCGGAGCGAGCCGGTGGAGTCGATCAATCTGACATACAATGACCGGTATTACCGTGTGGCGTTAAAGCGCATTTATTTTGACACCATGACACACGACAGCACGATCGTATCGCTCGATGAGAGCAATGAATATCTGACGGCGATGTACCTGTTTGATGAGACAGAGTTGAACCGCTACATCCGCGAGAACGAGGAACAGCGTCTGGTGGCGGGGCTTGTATACATCGACAATTATGACGAGGCGCTCGACAGTATCGAGGACGTCAAGCGGTCACTGCTCGTAGCGTTAATTGACCGGAAGGTGAACAAATACTTTACAGAGATTGATGCACTCGTCAGAAAGATCGAGAATGACAAGTATTTTGTTGTCTTTAAGAATCAATATCTCGGAAAGCTCCGGGAGGATCGTTTCAGCATCATTGAGGACGTCAAGACGGTAAAAGTCGGCAATGAGATGGCAGTGACGCTCAGCATCGGTATCGGCGTCGGCGGCGATTCCTACACCAAGAATTACGAGTACGCCAGAATGGCGATTGATCTTGCACTCGGACGCGGCGGC
>ERZ773229.1570-NODE-1570-length-15311-cov-4.658429_pt1 | contig 15311 bp, 15 predicted proteins | sample MGYA00580992_ERZ773229 | MGnify/ENA primary metagenome ERZ773229 (study PRJEB29015, sample SAMEA2737795) | human gut metagenome | biome: human gut; feature: human-associated habitat; material: faeces | place: China | collected 2012 ... | reverse complement strand
GAATACAAAAAATGGTGTTGAAAAATCATCATCAACACCATTTAGTATAGACCCTTTATTTTTTTATTCTCTTACTGCTTTCACGAAAGCGATTCAAGCGTCCGTTCGGCTTCGTCTTCAATTTCTTTGATTGATTTTATTGCAGGCATCGGAACGACATGTTTTGAGATGAACTTCTCCATCCAAATCATGTCATACCACGTGTCAAATTTATAACCGCACTTTTTGAACCTTCCGACGAGTCGATAATCATGCTTTTTGTGAAAATCAACGCTTCCGTGCGTAAGATGCTCATCTTCTTGATCCGCATACGTGATGCAGGCATTGACGTTGGTGATGCCTTGAAGTTTCAGAATCGCTTCAAGCGCAGCATACAACAGCGTACCCGTCCCGAGACCTCGATCGTCTTTTGCAACGTAGATGGACGTTTCAACTGCCCAGTCATAGGCAGCCCTGGATTTAAACGTGCCGGCATAAGCATAGCCGATGATTTTGCCGTCAATCTCCGCAACGATGTACGGATACTTCTCCTTGGTATTTTTAATTCTTTTTGAAAATTCGGCTGCCGTGGGAACATCATATTCAAACGTGATAGCCGTTTGCTCAACGTACGGAGCATAAATTTGAAGCAGCTCGTTTGCATCATCGATTTCTGCAAATCTTAAAGTTGTTTTCGCCATATCAATCATCCTTTTTGATTTATGCGTCAATTTTATCCAAAAAAAGCGCTCCTGACAATATCAGAAACGCTTTATCTCAAAAATTATTTAGCCAGGCTTTCTTCTTTGAGCAAAATCTGAAGCGAGTTGAGCAATTCGTCAAGCTTGACCTCAAGCGTTTCACCCGTGCGACGCAGCTTGATTTCGACGATGCCTTCAGCAGCCTTTTTGCCGACCGTGATTCTGGCAGGAATTCCAATCAGATCTGAATCGGCAAATTTGACGCCCGGGCGTTCCTTGCGATCATCGACGAGGACTTTATACCCTGCATTTTCAAGCAATTCCGTCACCTTTTCGGAAAGTTCGACCTGTTCTTCCTTCTTGACGTTGACCGGGATCACGTGCACGTCAAACGGCGCGATTGAACGCGGCCAAACGATGCCGTTTTCGTCAGAATGCTGTTCAACGATTGCAGAAAGCAAACGGGAAACGCCAATGCCGTAGCAGCCCATGATGATCGGAAGCTGACGTCCGTTTTCGTCAAGCACGACGGCATCCAAATCCTTGGAATAGCGCGTGCCGAGCTTGAAGATATGTCCGATTTCGATTCCGCGCGTGAACTTGAGACGGCCTTTTCCGTCAGGCGAAATTTCCCCTTCTTGAACCGTTCTGAGATCTGCAAAATGAGTTACGCTGAAATCGCGACCAAGGTTGGCATTGAGGTAGTGGAAACCGTCCTCGTTTGCGCCGACGCTGGCATTTGCCATGTTTTCAACGTCAAGATCAGCCAAAATTTCGATTTCTTCGGAAACTCCGACGGGACCGAGCGAACCGAAGCCTGCACCGAGGTATTTTCTTGCCTCGTCTTCTTCGGCAGGACGCAGGAAGTCGCATGACAGATAATTTTTAAGCTTGACTTCATTGACTTCGTCATTTCCGTGCATCAAAACAACGACCGGCTTTTCATCAGCAATGAAAAGCAGCGTCTTGATTTCACGATCGGCTGAAGAACCCAAGAATTCAGCAACCTCATCAATCGTTTTGGCTCCGGGAGTTGCCACCTTCTGCAGTTCTCCCAACGTTTCATGCGACTTTGGCATCGTTCGCTTGTTTTGAGCCATTTCCAAGTTGGCAGCATAGTCGCTTTCATCAGAATAAACAACCGTATCTTCACCAATCGGAGCAATCGCCATGAACTCCTTGGAATTGTTGCCGCCCATTGCTCCGGCATCACCGATAATCGAGCGGAAGTTCAGCCCGACGCGATTGAAAACGTTCGTGTAAGCAGAGTCCATGTCGCGGAACGTCTTATCAAGACTTTCTTCTTCAGCATGGAACGAATATGCGTCTTTCATGATAAATTCACGGCCGCGAAGCAACCCGAAGCGCGGACGATTCTCGTCTCGATACTTCGTTTGAATCTGATAAAGCGTAATCGGCAGCTTTTTGTATGTCTTGACGGCATCACGCACGATCGTCGTAAAGGTTTCCTCGTGCGTCGGTCCCAAAATGAAGTCACGTTCATGACGATCTTGGAATTTGAAAAGATTCGGGCCATATGTTTCATAACGCCCGGTTTGTTGCCAAAGTTCTGCAGGAAGAGCAGCCGGAACCAGCATTTCAGCCGCATCGATATTCTCCATCTCTTCTCTGATAATTGTTTCAATATTGCGCAAAACGCGATATGCCAACGGAAGATATGCATACATCCCCGCCGTAATTTGCTTGATGTACCCACCGCGAAGCATCAATTGGTGGCTGATTGCTTCAGCATCGCTTGGCACTTCCTTTAAAGTAGGAATCAACAATTTTGACTGTTTCATAGAAAGCAGATACCCCTCTCAAATTTTTACTTGTATATTATACACCATCTTAGCGGAAGAAATACCGCTGAATATCGTTCCACGTTACCAAAAACATTAAAATCAGCATAAATGCAAAACCGATCAAAGTCAAAACGACTTCCTTATTCGGATCGATTGGCTTGCCTCTGACAGCTTCAATAACGTTCAGCAAAAGCTTGCCGCCATCCAAAGCAGGAATCGGCAGCAGGTTGACGATTCCAAGGTTGACCGATAGAAACGCGAGCAGCGAAATAACGCTGACAACGCCATACTGAGCCGCTTTTGAAGTATATGAATACATCGCGACGGGTCCGCCGAGATCATTTAAGCTGAATCCGTGAAGCATTGCTCCCAAAGCCGCAAAAATCTGTTTCATGACGTTCCACGTTTGAACGAACCCGTACTCGGCAATCGCAATCGGAGAGCGGTTGACTGCTTGTTTTGCAACCACCCCGATTTTACCTGATTTTTTACCTTCTTCCGTCACCGTCTTTGGTTTGAGGCTGATGTTTAGAACCTGATTTTTGCCGCGTTTGACCTTAAAAATAAGCTTTTTGCCCGGGTTGGCATCAATTTTTGCAGCCATTTCCGAAAAATCGGCAACCTTTTCGCCGTTGATCGAAACAACCGTGTCGCCCTTTTTCAACCCGGCTTTTTGCGCAACGGAATCGTGCTGCACCTGACCAAGCGTCGTCGTATTGGTAATGACTCCGCCCTGCATTATTGCCACGAGCGCAAACGCAACGATTGCCAACAAAAAATTGTTCATTGCTCCGGCAAAGTTCGTCATCATCCTGTTAGGAAGCGTCGCCGATTGAAATTGAACGTCAAGCGGTGCGATCTGAACCTCGGTTCCGTCTGATTCGATAATCATCGCATCGTGATCGACCTGATAGGTTACCTCTTTTGTTTCGTCACCGTTTTCGTAACCTTTGATCCATAATTCCTGATCAAGATCCCATGCAGACACCTCAAGCGGCACTGCATTTAACAAAGTCATCTTGGAAGATGCGTTGATTTTCCTGACGATGCCGTTATCGTCCAACAACAGCGAAATCGGCTGTCCTTTTTTCAAAGAATCTTCCTCATCTTCAAGTCCGGCCATGCGAACGTATCCGCCAAGAGGCAAGATCCTCAGCGTATAAGTTGTTCCGTTTTTGTGATACGCATAAATTTTCGGCCCCATGCCGATGGAAAATTCACGCACCAGAATTCCGGAACGCTTGGCGAAGAAATAGTGCCCGAATTCATGTACGAACACCAATACTCCAAAGACGATGATAAAAGTTATTATTGTCGTAATCACGGACAGATTCCTCTCTGGCCTAAATCAGACCGAACAAATGCATCAATGGCAACACAAACAACAATGAATCGAAGCGATCCAGAATTCCGCCGTGTCCCGGAAGAATTTTACCGGAATCTTTAACGCCGTAATGACGTTTGAAAGCAGATTCGATCAAATCGCCGATCTGACCGCCGACAGACAAAACAACCGTCAACAACAGCATGATCGGAAGGCCATAGGCAAATTTGACCGGTGAAAATGCAAGGTAAAGGCCAACGACGATTACGCTCACGAGACTTCCGCCGATTGACCCTTCCCACGTCTTGTTGGGGCTGACATGCGGCGCAAGTTTGTGCCTGCCGAGCTTTCGACCGATCAGATAAGCACCGGAGTCGGTAATCCAAACGATCAAAAGCGCATATAAGATGACCCAAACGCTTTGGGCACGAGCCTGCATCATCAAATGAAAGCCCATCCCGGCATAGAGCGCACCCAAAGCTGTAACGCCCGCATCATCGAACGAAATGCGGTTTTTTGAAAAAACGGTGTAGATCAAAAGCGCAAGCATTACGAAATAAAAAGCGTCAAGCGTCGTGACGTTTTTCGGCAAAAACCTTGCACACTGGCCAGGCGCAAGCAGCACCGCAATACCAATAAAACTGAGCAATGCTTCAACGGAAACGATCAGCTCTTTTTTCATGATTAAAAATTCAGACATTCCGACAATGCCCATTGCAAAAACCAAAACATTAAACGGCACGCCGCCGATCAATAATAACGGAATAAAAACGGCCAAAGCCACGACTGCCGTAATGACACGTGTTCTCATTATTTTTTGTCCCCCTCGTTCAGACCGCCGAAACGACGATTTCGTTGTTGAAATTTGCTGATATCTTCCGCCAGATCAGCCGGAGAATAATCAGGCCAAAAAGTATCGGTGAAAACCATCTCGCTGTAAGCAAGCTGCCACAACAAGAAATTGGAAATGCGTTCTTCACCGCTTGTCCGAATTAAAAGGTCCGGATCGTCATACGGATAAACGGATGCCGTCATCAGACTCTTGCGGATTGTTTCTTCATCAATCTCATCTGCAGCAAGCTCGTTATTTTGAACCTTCTCGGCAATTTTTTTGACGCCGGTCACGATCTCTGCTCTGCCGCCGTAATTCAAGGCAAAGTTCAAAATCATTCCCGTGCAGTTTTTTGTTTGCTCAATCGCATCAAAAACGGCTTTTTGCGTCTTTTCCGGCAATTGATCCGTATACCCCATCACGTTTACCTTGACGTTGTTTTCAATCAATTCAGGAACAAACGTGTCAAAAAATTTTGAAGGAAGATCCATCAAAAAACTGACTTCAGACTTGGGCCGCTTCCAATTTTCAGTTGAAAATGCATAAAGCGTCAAGACTTTGACACCGAGATTGCTTGCTGCTTTGGTAATTTCCTTTACGTTCTCCATCCCTTGCTTATGTCCGGCAACTCTCGGCAAACGTCTCTTTTGCGCCCAGCGTCCGTTGCCGTCCATGATGATGGCAATATGGTTTGGAATCTTATTTTCATCTAAATCGACTTCTTCAGTTTCATTTTCTGAATTCGTCTTAAATAATTTCGAAAACATCTTTTCAAAACCTCCGAATATTGTTTCAGCAGATACAAGAATAACGGGGCAGCTGAGCGCATTCTGCCTGAAATTGCGCCGTTTGCCCCGTTATTTCAGAAAGCTGACTATTCTGCCAAAATTTCTTTTTCCTTAGCAGCCGTAATTCCGTCAATATTCTTGATCGAAGCGTCCGTAATCTTTTGTGCTTCGTCTTCAAGATCATGAAGCACGTCTTCGCTCATGTCACCGTTCTTTTGTGCCTTTTTTAATGAATCCATCATTTCGCGCCGAACGTTTCTGACCGCAACCTTGCCCCTTTCAGCCGCTGCACGAACCTGCTTGGCAAGTTCCTTGCGTCGTTCTTCGGTAAGCTGCGGAATGACCAAACGAATCGCGCTGCCGTCATTCATCGGCGTCAAGCCAAGATCTGATGCCAACAAGGCATGTTCAACGTCTTTTAAAGAAGACTTGTCATATGGCGTAACAAGCAAAACGCGTGCTTCAGGGACTGAAATCTGCGCCATTTGATTAAGCGGAGTCGGAGCACCGTAATATTCAACCATCACGCGATTGAGCAGGCTGGCATTGGCGACGCCGGCACGAATCCCGCCAAGCTCATGCTGCAAAGCGGCTTCTGCTTTTTGCATCTTTTCTTGATATTTAACTAATTCTGAACTAACACCCATTGTTATTTCTTCCTTCCTGATTATCGATAAACCATCGATCAAGTATTTAAGTATCCGTTGCTTTTTCAAGTCAACCTTTTTGAGGAAATTATCATTGATATCACGAGATAATTCCAAATCATTACCAAATACTATGTTATCTAACCAAAGTAAATTTGTCAAAAATAATCTGACATCAAAACGAAAAATTCAAAAACATTTTCATCGTCAAAAAGACTGCATCAAAAAAGCCGGGAACTGCGCACCCGGCTTTTAAAGCTGTCAATTATTTCGTAACCGTCGTACCGATATTTTCACCGACAACAACTTTCTTGATGTTGCCGTGCTTATTCATATTGAAGACGACAAGCGGAATATCATTATCCATTGAAAGAGAGGATGCCGTCGTATCCATTACGTTAAGACCCTTGTTGATAATATCAAGATGCGTCAAATTGTCATACTTGACTGCATTTTCATCTTGACGAGGATCTGCCGAATATACCCCGTCAACACCGTTTTTGGCCATCAAAATGACGTCAGCGTTGATTTCTGAGGCACGTAACGCAGCAGTCGTATCAGTTGAGAAATATGGAGAACCGGTCCCAGCGGCAAAAATCACGATGCGGCCTTTTTCGAGGTGACGCACGGCTTTTCTTCTGATATAAGGTTCAGCAACCTGGCGCATTTCAATCGCCGTTTGAACACGGGTCGGAACACCGACCGATTCCAAATTATCCTGTAATGCCAAAGCATTCATCACCGTGCCGAGCATGCCTATGTAGTCGGCTTGCGCACGTTCCATTCCCATCGCTGCGCCTGCTTCGCCGCGCCACATGTTGCCGCCGCCGACAACGATTGCGATTTCGACTCCGAGATCATGAACTTCCTTGATTTCTTCGGCAACTTTACGGATTTCGGGTGGATTGATGCCATGGCCTGCTTCACCGGCCAATGCCTCACCGCTCAATTTCAAAACAACGCGTTTGTATTTAATATCCGCCATCTAAGTTAATTCCTCCTAAATCTTGATTCATTATAGGCCATAAACCATTCTAAGATATGATACCATTATTTTCATATGCTTTCAAACTGCTTTTCCAAAAAGATTTCCACCGTAAAATTCAGAGTTTTACGACATCATCGTCTTTATGACCCCAACGAAGCGGATCTACCAAATTTTCCAACATGAAATTCTCGGTTTCAGACTCGTATTCAAAAACCGCAATGCCGCAGTTCGGAATTCCATGCTGATTTCTGATCAATTGCATCGTATCCGGTGCGAAGCGATCCAAAAAAGTTCCGATCGTGCATCCGTGCGAGACGATCAAAATATTTTCTCCCTCTTCTTTTTTCATGATTGCCTTAACGCAATTTTCAAATCTTTCAGCCATTTCCTGAACCGACTCGCCTCCGTACGGAACAAACGCATCGGTGTTGTCAACGAACCAATTTTTAGGCTGCGTGAACTCGCGCTGCCCTTCATAAAGTCCGAAATAAATTTCTTTCAATGCCTTGAGTCTAGTATAGGGCTTGTCCGTGATTAATTCCGCAGTATCTGAAGTTCTTTCCGAAGTCGACGTGTAAACTGCTGAAAAATCAACGTTTCTGAGCGATCGCCCCGCTTCTTTTGCCTGTTTTTTGCCAAGTTCGGTCAGCGGCGAATCACACCATCCTTGAGTCATGTGCAATTCGTTAAACAACGTTTGACCGTGGCGCACCAAATATAGTTTTTTCATGTCTCTCACCTCAAAATTTATCCTGTCTGTTATAGTATGCAAGAATTTTAAAAGAATGAAAAGAACTTCTTATGGATATTTTGCGATTTTTTTCACTGCTTCTTTTAAAATCAAGCATACTCTTGCTATAATTGATAATGTTGAGATATAAAGAAAGGATTGAAATTTCGTTGACTAACCAAACTCGACAAAAAAGGTCTCAGCCTCAAAAGCGAAGCCCGTTCTCCAAAAGCAGCCTGTTGCTCATGCTGCTTGTTCTCGGACTCGGTTTCATCTTGGGCTATCGAACCAGGACTTATATGAATCAGATAGTTGTCGAAACAACTGATGCCGTGTTAAAAGAAGGTCCCGGCACTGAATTTCCGCAAAAAAGCTTTCTGAAAAAAGAACAGCGTCTGACCGTTTATTCAAGAAAGAATCACTGGCTTCACGTTAAAACGGACAACGGCAAAACAGGATGGGTCGCTGATTGGATGATTGCCGATGGTTATAAGAACCCGATCGAAAAGCTCAGCGATGCGACGATCGTCATTGATGCCGGTCACGGCGGCGCAGATTCGGGCGCATTGTCAATCAAAAACAAGATGGAAAAGAAGTACACGCTCCTTTATGCCAAAGAACTTGAGCAAAAGCTTGAAGATGCCGGTGCCAAGGTCTACATGACGCGTTCTTCAGATAAAACGGTCAGCCTTTCTTCAAGACCGATTCTTGCCCAACAGGTTCATGCCGATGCTTTCATCAGTATTCACTTTGATTCTTGCGATCAGCCGAATGCCGCTTCGGGATTTACGACATATTACTATCACACCGGCAAATCGCTTAAACTCGCACGCTGCATCAACCAAAGCTTCGGAGCCCTGGGACTTGAAAATCGCGGTGTTGACAAGGGAGATTTTCTCGTTATCCGTGACAACACTCAGCCGTCCGTTTTGCTTGAAATGGGCTACATCAACACCCAAAAAGATTTCGACAACATCTCCGATCCTTCATATCGCAGCGAAGCAATGGACGACGTCGTCAAAGGCCTAAAGAAGTTTATTGAAAATAATGATTGAAAAAGAGGCCGCCTCAAATTAAAAACCCGGATAAGGCCGGGTTTTTGCGGATGTGTGACAATCGCCTGCCATGGCGGAACAACCCAAAAACAAAACGTGTCTGTAAATTTTAAATGAGATCTTGCCTTGAGCAGCACTGTATTTTATAAAATAAAAAATGCCGGACAAAGCCAGTCGCAAATCGACCGTCTTCGTTCGGCATTTCGTTAAATTCAAGCAGAAAGCAGGAATTTTTGCTGTCAACTATTTGTTTTCCGTTCTCAGATACAGTTCTTCCAACTGCTTTTCGGCAACGGTGCTCGGGGCATTCGTCAATGGTTCTGACGCCTTGGAATTCTTAGGGAAGGCAATCACCTCACGAATGTTGTCTTTGCCGGCAAGAAGCATTGCGAAACGGTCAAGGCCAAGAGCCAGGCCGCCATGAGGAGGGAATCCGTAATCAAGTGCTTCCATGAACCAGCCGAATTGTGCTTCAGCGCTTTCCTTCGTAAATCCAAGCGCTTTGAACATCTTTTCCTGGATATCGCGACGATGGATACGAATCGAACCACCGCCAAGCTCATACCCGTTCAAAACGATGTCATAGCTTTGAGCATGACATTTGTGCGGATCTGTTTCAAGCAGATCCAGATCTTCTTCGTTTGGCATCGTGAACGGATGATGAGCTGCGATATAGCGTTCAAATTCCTCGCTGTACTCAAACAACGGCCAGTCGACGACCCAAATGAACGCAAATTTGGAATTATCGATCAGATCAAGTTCCTTTGCGATCGAAACGCGCAAATATCCAAGAGAATCAGCAACGACCTTGCGATTGTCGGCAACGAACAACAACAGGTCGCCAGCTTTGGCACCGGTTGCTTCTTTGACTTCTGCTTCCTTTTCTTTGAAGAACTTGGAAACGGGACCGGCCAAGCCTTCGTCCGTCACTTTCATCCAAGCCAAGCCTTTGGCGCCGAAACGCTTGATGTACTCCTGCTTTTCTTCGATCTTTTTGCGCGAATACTTGTCAGCACCGCCAGGAACGACGATTGCCTTGACCTGACCGCCGTTTTCAAGCGCCGAATCAAAGACCTTAAAGCCGGCACCCTTGACGACTTCTGCCATATCCTGCAATTCCATGCCAAAACGAATGTCCGGCTTGTCTGAACCGAAACGATCCATCGCTTCGTTCCAAGTAATCTGCTTGATCGGCGTTTCAATTTCGATTCCAAGAGTTTCTTTCATGACTGCTTTCAGCAAGCCTTCCGTCATTTCGCGAATTTCATCAGCCGTCATGAATGACATTTCCATATCGATCTGAGTAAATTCAGGCTGACGATCACCTCGCAGATCCTCATCACGGAAGCAGCGCGCAATTTGATAATAGCGATCATAGCCTGCCCCCATCAGCAATTGCTTAAAGAGCTGCGGTGATTGCGGAAGCGCGTAGAAATGTCCCGGATAAACACGCGACGGAACCAGATAATCACGGGCACCTTCAGGAGTCGAGCGCGTCAAATATGGCGTTTCGATGTCAAGAAAATGGTTTTCATCCAAATAACGATGAACGGTTTGCGTGATTCGATTTCTGATCATCAAAGAACGCTGCATTTCAGGACGACGCAAATCGAGATAACGATAACGCAGACGAGTGTCGTCAGTTGCCGTCGTATCGTCTTCGATGCTGAACGGAGTCGTTTTTGCTTCGTTTAAAATCGTGACCTTGCTTGTTTCAACTTCGATTTTGCCGGTTTTCATATTCGGGTTGACGGCATTTTCAGCACGACCGACGACCTTGCCGACGATTTCGATTACGTATTCGCTTTTAAGCGTTTCGGCAATTTTGAATGCTTCTTCTGAAATTTCATGACTGAAAACAAGCTGAACCAAGCCTTCACGATCGCGAAGGTCTGCAAAAATCAAATTTCCCAAATTGCGGCTTTTTTGTACCCAGCCTTTCAAAACCACTTCTTGACCGAGATATTTTTCATCGACCAATCCAGCGTATGTCGTTCGCTTCATTTAATATCTTCCTTTCCTACTTTGCAAGTTTAGCAAAGTCTTCATAAACATCATTTAAGGAAACGCTTATTTCTTCGCCTGTTTCCATTTTCTTCAAATTAGCTTTTCCTTCGGCAAGTTCCGTTTCGCCGATCGTCAAGGTATACTTGGCATCAAGCTTGCTTGCCGTCTTGAATTGCGCCTTTGGCTTGCGCGACAGATAATCGCGATCGGCACTGAATCCCTGGCGTCTCAATGACATTGCAATCTTAAGCGTTTCAGCATTCGTGCTTTCACCGATGCCGACAACGTAAACGTCAAGATCGTTTTCGATGTCAAATGCATCCTCTTCTGCCTCCAAGATAAGCAGCAAACGCTCAACGCCAAGAGCAAAGCCGATGCCCGGCGTTTCAGGTCCGCCAAGCTGTTCAACCAGACCGTTGTAGCGTCCGCCGGCACAAACGGTCGTCCACTTGCCTGAAAAGACCTTGGAATCGCTCATGATTTCAAAAATCGTATGGTTGTAGTAATCAAGGCCGCGAACCATGTTTGAATCGATTTCGTATTCGATGCCAAGGTCGTCAAGCAATGATTTAACCGTTTCAAAGTGCTTTTTTGCATCGTCCGTCAAATAATCGAGAATTGACGGTGCTCCTTCAACGATTTTTTGATCGCCTTCATCTTTTGAATCCAATACGCGCAACGGATTTTTGTGAAGACGTTCTTTTGAATCATCTGAAAGTTCTGCTTCAAAAGGTTCGAGATAATCAATCAAAGCTTGTCGATAAGCCGCGCGCGACTCATTGTCGCCAAGCGTGTTCAAAGCAAGCTTAAGACTGTTCAAACCAAAACTCTTGAGAAGTTCGATCGCCATTGCGATGACTTCAACGTCAAGCGTCGGATTGTCGACGCCGAATGCTTCGACGCCGATTTGGTGAAATTCGCGGAAACGTCCGGCTTGCGGTCGTTCATAGCGAAACATCGGTCCGATGTAATATGTCTTGAACGGCTTTTGAATTTCTGGTCCGTAAAGCTTGTTTTCCACATAGCTGCGAACGACTCCAGCAGTTCCTTCAGGACGAAGCGTAATGTGACGATCGCCTTTGTCAAAAAAATCATACATTTCCTTTGTCACAATGTCTGAAGTTTCGCCAGATGTTCTTGAAAAGACCTCAAAGTTTTCAAAAATCGGCGTTCTCATTTCCTGATAGCGAAATTTTTTGAATAATGCACGTGCCTTTTTTTCGATAAATTGCCATTTTTCGGAATCTCCCGGCAAAATATCGGCAGTGCCCTTTGGACGTTGATACTTCATTTTTAATTCCTCCTGTTGATTTTCCGGCAACAAAAAAGCCCCTATCGATCATCTCTGATCGACAAGGGCGCAAAAGCACGGTACCACCTTGGCTTATAAACTCAGGGATAACGCGCCATGTCGCGGTGCTTTCATCAAGCACGCCTCGAAAGTGTCTTTCGAAAAGTCGATCCGTTGGACTTTGCAGCACCCGTCCACTCTCTGTGCGGTCTTCTTTTCTACTCCTCTTTTTCACCGGTTCATTTATGATAAATACAGTGTACTAAATATCAAATGTTAAGTCAAGCGTTGTTACGGCTTGTTTTTATTGAACAAGCAAACACATCTCACCTGATCGGCAAACCTTTAGCGTACGTTTCTTTAGCTTCCGCCAGCGTCATTTCATTGGGACCGCCATCAAAGCCGCTCAAAGACAACCACATCATAGTCATCTTTAGCCATGTTTGTACCTCTTAAACACGTTATGGAAAAATAAAAGCACCCTTACGAATGCTTAGATTTTAATTCTTCTTGTTCTTCTCTACGCAATTTTTCAACATAATCGTCCAACTTTTTTGCTCTTTCTTTTTGAAGACGCAGCTCTTCTTCGGTATAATCCGGCTTGCGTGATTCTGCATAGATTCGCTCCAGATAATATTTTCGAGCCAATTCCTTACTCAACATAAAAATATCACCTCAATTTATAAATATACAAACCAGCCTCTTTTTTCACTAACTCTAAATCAGCGCCAATGTTTATAACAAACTCTCGCTGCTTTCTATATGCTTCATCAGCTATCAACTCAACGTAACCGCCATTACTTCCACTGGGAACAATAATTGTCACATTGGGTACCTTTCCTATTACTGCCTTTGGAATAGCTGAGGTGCTCAAAAACTTATTCAACCGCTGATTAAGTTCTTGGGGTAATTTATCATTCCCGTATACTATTATATCATCTTTCAACCTAAGTTTCGATATGGCGGCCTTGATATTGTCTGCGTTTCTCAAAATGATTTCCTTATCTAAAGTATGCTCTTATTTAATCGATAAAAATAGCGGTTAACTTAATTAACCGCCAAATATCATTTCTATTAAGACAACAACATCATAGTCATCTTTAGCCATGTTTGCACCTCTTAAACACGTTATGGAAAAATCTAAGCACCCTTACGGATGCTTAGATTTTAATCTTTCAGGTTTTTCTCTACGCAGTTTTCCAATATAATCGTCCAACTTTTTTGATCTTTCTTTTTGAAGACGCAGCTCTTCTTCGGTATAATCCGGCTTATTGGATTCTGCATAGATTCGCTCACGATAATACTTATCTGCTAATTCATCACTCAACATAAAAACATCACCTCAATTCATATATATACATATCCTTTTGCACACTTAATAAATTCAAATCAAATTTACGATTAATAACAAATTCTCGCTGCTTTCTATATGCTTCATCAGCTATCAACTCAACGTAACCGCCATTACTTCCCCTGGGAACAATAAATGCCACATTGGGTACCTTTCCTATTGCTGCCTTTGGCATATCTGAGGTGCTCAAAAACTTATTCAACCGCTGATTAAGTTCTTGGGGCAATTTATCATTCCTGTATACTATTATATCATCTTTTAACTTATGGCGGCTTTGATATTGTCTGCGTTTCTCAAAATGATTTCCTTATCTAGAGTATGCTCTCATTTAATCGATGAATATAAGAATCGTGCCGATAATCAAATATCTAAATTTACCTCAAATTTATATGATAATTCTGATGAAAACTCAGAAACAAAAAATCGCCTATAAACGTTATTATATCAACGTTTATAGGCGATTTTAAAATTATTTGAACTATAACACATTGTTTATAAAAAGGAGAGTACAGGATTTTATATTGTTGATATATAAACGTTTATAAGGGTTTTGTGTGTTTAAAGTGGGTATTTGATTTTCTTGCCATGATGAATATTTTTAGACAAAATAAAAAAACCAGGAAATTAATCCCGGCTTCAACAATCTATATAGTTAATCTTTGGCCTGGGTAAATCCAGTTAATGTTGCTGATGTGATTGCGACTAGCCAGTGAGCTTACCGATACGCCAAGCCGACTAGCAATGCTGCTCAACGTGTCACCACGGCGCACTGTATACGTGCGTAACATCTGCCCACTGATAGCCAACTTGTCGCCCGGATGCAGCATACTGTAGATAGTCTTGCCGTTGCGTGCCGCTAGTGTATACATGGACATGCCGTGACGGGTGGCGATGCTCCACCAACTATCGCCCGACTGCACAGTGTAGGTGCTACCGGAAGTCTGCTTGGCTTGCGCCGACGTCTGCAGTATCTCGACGTCAGCCCTGTTGATCCAACTCATGATGCCGGCCAGTAGCACTCGGTCACCTGATACCTGTTGTACACGATAGGCCTTGCCGTGTACCCACGACGGGATATACTGCCCGCTTGCCCACTTGCTGGCACTGAAGTTGACCTTGACCGTGTAGCCGGCCTTGATGTCGGTCTTAGGCGTGTTATCTGCCTTGATACCCTGCTTGACGGCTGACGGCTTGCTTACAGGCTTTGCAGCATCTCCTTTACGGTAGCCGTTTTGCGTGATACCCAGCAAGTCAACGTTCCCGTCGAGCCCACCGGACCTGTACATGCTAGTGAACTGCCACTGTGCCACGCCGTCCATGGTCGGAAAGTATGCATAGTCTGGTGTAGTTGTGATTTTGTAGTCCTTGTAGGCGGCAATCCAAAGCGAATTGGGGAACTCAGCTAAAATCCGCTTGTAGTCAACGTGTGCCAGCGTATAAGGTTTATAGGAATAATAGACTGGTGTATAACCGGCCTGTTTGATTCTGTTCATGCCGTACAGGATTGCGTCTGTATTTGCGGATTGATCACAAGAAGCACCATCTTCATAGTCAAGCGCTACAATTGACCGCTTAGGTGTTTGCACGCGTGGTAGGAAGTAGTCCATGCACTGCTTAGCCGCTTGCTTGTCACCGCCCACCTGATACCAAATGTACGTATGCATGCGCAGTCCCTGTGCGATACCGGAAGCGACCTGTGACTGGTAGGTGGCCTGCGTGTAGATACCGCCGGTGTTGATGCCGCCGATTTGCGAGATAGCGAACTCGTCACTGGCTTGACCTTTAACAGCCGTATACCCTTGATACCGTGATA
>ERZ773229.1567-NODE-1567-length-15337-cov-3.313572_pt1 | contig 15337 bp, 20 predicted proteins | sample MGYA00580992_ERZ773229 | MGnify/ENA primary metagenome ERZ773229 (study PRJEB29015, sample SAMEA2737795) | human gut metagenome | biome: human gut; feature: human-associated habitat; material: faeces | place: China | collected 2012 ... | reverse complement strand
AAAAACCGTAAGCGTCACCTTTTTGTTTAACAACCTACTCACCAATAGCTTGTACTAATGTTTCTTCACTATCATACTTTTGTATAGCTTTTTGTACTATAGGCGTTTCTCTAAACATTTCGATGTATCTGTGAGCATATTCGTGTGGAAGAGTATCCGCTTGATAGTTATCAGATAACATTATAGTAATTGCTTCCAAATCAGTAGTATCTATTCTACCGTATTCACCTTCTGGTAAATTCTGATGCCATAATACAGTTATTTCTGGAAATAATCTTGCCAAAGTATCAGCAATATGTTTAAACGTTCTATCTGTTATAGCATCTCTTGGAATATATGTTTTATTTTCTTTTGTTTGATGATAAACTTTTTTATTAGAATCTGGTATAATATTACTATATTCGATCAACGGCTCTCCATTTTCATCAACGGTTTTGGATATATTACTGTTTTTCTACCATATAGGAATATTGATTTTATCACCAGATTTTTTCTTAGATACTTGTCTTTCACCAACTTTAGAAAACTATTCAAATTTACCAAACTTATTTAAAGCGTATATACCATCTTCTGATAATTCTCCCCAAGTAGAGACCATAGAACCTCCAGGAATAAGATTTATTAACTATTTCCAAAGTATTTTACGTTCTTCGTAAGTAGAAGGTATTGAAGTTTCCCCTCTGGATGTGGTTAAACTTCCAGTTTTTTCAGTAGATGTTTTAAAATGAACAGAATAAAAATTATCTTCGTTGTCTTTAACCAATTCAAAATAACCTTTTTCATGTTGATCTTTTAGATAAATTTTAACGGCTCTATTTACTTTATTCGGATCATTTTTCCAAGGTTTTGGATATTCTTCAATATCAACTAAATTGTAATCAACTTTATTTTTATTAAATATATCATTAGACACATTCAACCAATCACCAAACCAATTTCTAAACTCGTCTGTAAACGTTTTAGCTTTAGCCCGAATAGCTAATACTCTATCACCGTTAAAATGGTTTAGAAGGTCTGAAAACAGCTTAGAAGGCTATCCATTGGGTGCAAATTCCAGACCATAACCATTATTTTCTGACAGAACATAGTAGGCAGCGCTTTCGCTGCCCAATATGTCTGTATATTCATCCAGTTGTTTTTTAACTTCTGGATTTTTTCTTAATAAACATGTTGCCATAATTATTTACACTCCTTTTCTCTTTTCTTACCATTTTCAGTAAGGTTCTTCTAATCAGTTTCAGTAATAATATTAGATGTTTTATTATTGGTAGTTTTATTATCTGCTGTTTGCATATCATCGTTGTTTGCAGTAATTAATAATACCTATGCACTAAACGGAGAATTACCATTTTCATCATTGTATTTTGTATCCATTGGACTTACAAATCCTGCAGGTTTTGCACTTTCTAAGAACTGAACATTTTTTGGGAACGCGTCTATAATTTTCTGCATTTGCTCTTTAGATGCACTACCGATTACTGCTACTTTAGCTTTAGGATAATTCAACTTACCTTTAATAGAATTAAAATGTATGAATTGTTTATCTTTAAATTCGCTATACTTAACCATATTAGAAGCTTCTCTAGACGCATTACCATCATCTACATAAACAACAATATCAGCAGCATCTATTGTAGCTAAATCAGCTTTACCGTTTCCTAATTTACTTAATAATTGAGAGAAATCCATAGAATCAGTAACAGGTATAGCTTTGTTTACTAATGTTTCATACTTCTTGTTTTCTTTCAAAGTAAGATCGATATCTTGTGAATTACTAAAGTGATCTTCAGATTCGTATAACAATGATTTTACTTTACCATCTTGTACATAACCATCTGATCTTACTGCATAAGCTTGGAATTTAAAATTACGATAACCTAATCTTCCTATTTTGTAATATACTGGATTAACATAAGTATTACCATCAGCAGATTTAGATGTTATCATATCTCCAATCTTATACAAATCATATAAACCAAGTTTGTTTTTAACTTTAACGTATTTTGCGTATAAACCAGTGCTAAAACTTACTAATTTATTAGAACCTTTCTTAATAATAAGAATATTATTATCTCCACTTACAGGGAAAGATCTATTATATATCTTACTATTAGAAATATCTTTAGCAAAATCATCATCGAATTGAGCCATCATTAACTCAGCAACTTCGATTATGTCATCGTTAACAACACTATCTGGTTTAGATAAGTTATTCATAAGATTTTCAACATAGTTGTTGTACGTTACTCCATTTACTTCCAAATTAGCTAACAACCTAGGTGGAACCAAATCAAATATACTTGTTTTAGTTAAACCTGATGCATTAGTATCTGTACCACCAGTTATAAAGAACATGTAAACTGCCAAATCTTTAGCGTATTGTTGCAATTTAGCATCATCACTCTCATACAACTCTTGCCAAGCTTGAGTTATGTTTGCTTTGATATCAGTATCATCGCTAACTGCGCTATTAACATTAAAGAACTTAGGCGACCCAGTAGTTGTTCTAGCTGGTTTCAACATATCAAACAGAATTTTACCTGTATTAGTATATTCAGCTAATTGTTTCATTTCGTTGAATCTATCAACTACTGTGTTATCTCCAGCAAGAAATTCTTTTAACGGTAATTGACTATTACTAAATTGTTTAGCAATATAAGCATTAAAGAATGTACTCAGTAAAGCAGTTCTTAATCTTTGACTAAAGCGTTTAACTTGCATTTTACCGTATGCTCCATAAATACCATATCGTTTAGATATTTTATCTATAGTATTCACATAACCTGGTGAGAATTCAAGTAATACTTTACTAAATATATTAAACAACGCTTTTACACCGAAATCGTATTTCTCACCTAAGAATGTTTTATCAAACAAATCTTGAGGATTACTGAATGTAGTATTATATTCAGAAGAGAATTGTTCATGAGATTGCATAAACTTAATGATATCATTTGCACTAATACCGTATTTACCAGTATCAATCTGTGCGGCATTTACCATTGTTCTATAATCACCAGACATTCTCTTAAGATACAAGAACGTATTCAAATATCTAATTTGTTGTTTATACCATTCTTCAGAGTCTGTTTTCTTGATATTGTTTCTAAGATTCTAAGCGCTCATTTCTTCTGGAGTAGCCTTATCGTTAGGATCATATACATAATTGTCTGGTAATTTATCCACGTAATTATTTATAATTTCCTGTAAATAATTTTCACCAGAAGCTCGTTCAGCATCAACACCTACTTGACCTTTCTTAAGATCTACGTAATTGTCTGCAACTTCACAAATTATAGGTTGTCCTAACAAGTAATAAGTATCGTTACCCATACCGCAAGATATTAACATTGATACGATATCAAACGTAAAGTCATTTACATTCATTCGACCAATATAGTTATCCTTAACGGCATCCACGAACGCATTAATCAATGCAGATGTACTATCTACAATACTTTCACCATTTCTATCAAATATTCTAGGAATACCATTATCTTCCAAAGACAATCCTAAACTATTCAGATAATCGTTATCTTGTAATTTTATAGATGCCATCTGTATAAACGCTCTAACAACGTTATTCAACGCCATAGGACCGATACCAGCACTAGAACCTGCATTTTTAGTACGTTGCTCTATCTAGAATACAGGATTTAAGAACCATCCACCTTTTTTAGTTCTAGGATCTTTTGATACACCTTTCAAGTTGTCTATATCGTCTTTGATTGCTCTCAACGGGTCTGTTGTAACATCCAAAGGAGTAACAGTATCAACTCTATGATGTTCATTGGTAAGTATTAAGAAATATATATCAAGTAGCACGTTCTGTAACTATTCGATTGACACAGAATCATCATTTAAATGATTTAACAAATTATTCAAATTATAATCTATTTTCTGTGCTTTACGATCTTTTATTTTAACATTTGGTCTAGACAAGAACATCTTATCGATATCGAAGTCAGAACCAGTTAATGCAGTAATATCTGATGGGAACATTATAATATCACCTCTTTGTGGTTCAAATACGTCTACTATCTTAATAGGAATAGTTGAGTTCTGACCCTGAGTAGGTACACGATATGATAAAGCAAACAATACGCCTTGATTATCCAAAAGGAATTGTCTTTGAACGTCAAATGATTCGTTCTGTAATCCTGCTTCTTTTATTATATCCTCAAACAAACTTATAGATAATTTTACTTCCATAAAACCATCCTCATTATACGATTTAAGTTTGCTATCAGCAGACATCTTATTCTTCAAGATGTTATCATAACCTACACTAGATACCTGGAATAATGGCTTACCTGGAGTCATAATCTTAATGACTGTCTTTTCCATCAAAGCTATAATTCGAGACTATATCCAGTTTATATTAGGTAATGCTGAAGGATGTATAACGTATTCACCATCTACAGCTGATAAAGCGTCCATCATTTCAGGAGTAGCACCTTGAGTAGAAGCCATATCTTGTACAGCAGACATGAATTTTTCCTTATTTACATCAAAAGTATTAGGATCAATACCAAATTTTCCGCAGAAAGTTTTATAACCTCTTAATGTCAAAGCATCCAATACTTGCTGATAAATTCTTAACAGTTTATCTCCTTTTACCTATACACCGTTAAGTTTATAAGTATGTTTACGGTCAGTATTTAATATAACTACTTTCATAAACTGGGTAAGTAAAGCAGCTTTGTTATGCTTATGAGGATCAGTATTCAACTGTTTACCGAAGTTTTCAAATTCCTGCATTTGTTTTGGAGCATTTCTAAATGCTTCTTTGTCAATTTTACCATCTTTATCATATAATTCAAAACTAGGTATATTTCCAGTCTTAGTACAGCTTTCCATCTTCATGAAATCAGTTTGTGTTTCTTTCATTAAATCATAAACATCTCTCATGTCATGTTCATCTGCAAATATTTTAAATATTGGAGAAGCAGAAAGCTTATCGTATATTTTAAATATATCTTGACTAGAACTATTAGCGTCATTACCAAAGAATACATATTTTAATGAACCCCATATATAATTTCTAGTAAATCCTAATATTTGACCACGATATTCTTTTGGAGAAATTTCACCAGATTTAAATTTGTTAAATAAATCTTCAATAGACGCAGTATCAATGCTTAATTGTTGCATCATATTTGCATATTCTGTAGGATTTATTTTCTTTATTACATCTAGTTCATCATAATGTTCCAATAAGTCATATGCGTATTCATCTTTAATGGACCATTCTCCTTGACGCTGTTTTAACTATCTGTACATCTCAGCAGATACCCACGATTGTGCATCAGTCGGGTCAATACTACGATACTTAATCAATCTGATATAAGCGTTATCTGTAACTGCTTTAGCCAACTGTTCGTCAGTAAGTGGTTCACCTTTTTCGTTTACACCATAAGTTCTACGTTGATCTCTATGTTCTAGATATCTTTGAACAAGCTCACCTTTTTTAGCTTGTGGTGTAAGATTTCCTTTACTGTCTAACAGTTTCTTATAATTCAAACAATTATATTTTACTTTTCCATCAAGTGTTTCAGGAACATTCAAACTTTCATCAAATGCATCTACACCTAAGAACGTTTTTGCTTCACGCTTAAATTTATCCAAATCGTCCACAGGAGTAGTATTTACTTCTATAACACGATACTCTGAAGCATCGTACAATCTATCTTCAGCGAAAGCATTAACTATTGTTCCTTTACCGTTTTTCATTGCAACTGTAGATGTTTGCGCAGAATAACGTTTGTTTACAGCATCAATATCTTTATATTGAGCTTTATCACCAGAAACAAGTTTTTCAAATTCTAGGTTATCACACATGTTGTTCATAACAAAGTATGCTACAGCTCTCATTATGTCAGAACTACTTAACTTCTTATTACCTGCTGGATTTATCTTCTTATTATCAAGAATTACATTTTCTGGTAATAACAAATTTTTTAATTCCATTTGACCTAATGATTCGGTAGGATTATAGCCGTGTATTATTTCTTTTGTATCTAAGAAATCCAATACCTGACGTATATTCCATTCCAACATATTTTCGATATACTGCTTTACTTCATCACGATTTAACCATTGTTCTATTTCAGTATTAGTAGTTGATGCTGATATCTTAAAGCCATCTAACAAGTCATTGAAATGTCTTGATTTATACCCGTTGTTTTTAGGAGAAACTAAATTTATACCAAAATTACGAACAGTAAATGTTCCATCTGGATTCTTTATAGGATCACCACCTTTTTTACTATAGTGATAAGCTAATCGTAAATTTACAAGAAGTGGAGCAACATCTGGTCTCTTAAACAAAGCTTCTTGTTCTTCTTGATTCATAGCAGATATAGATTCTGCTGTGTATTTTTTACCAGTAGCTTTATTTACAGCGTTAACGAAGTTATCTCTAACGATATATGCTTCCCTTATGGCTTCTAATTCAGATCTAAAGTATCCTCTGAAAGTATCAACAGCATTCTGAGTAACCATGAATTTATAACCTATCTTCTGAATAGGACATTCTTCCATAGGAATACTATCTATGATGTACTGTGTCTTTTTATTAGCAAGTTCAGGTATACTATGGTAATTAGACAATGCTGTCGTGAAACGATTTAACATATCTTCTGTACCAGTAATACCCAAGAAGTCATTACTATTAAAATAATCACTATCATTCACTGTACCAACAAAAGTACGCAATATAGGATAATTCTTCTTAGCTATAAAAGATAACCATTTTGAACCACGATATTTAACTTTCTTTCCATCCAAGAACTCCTTGGTATAAGGATTATTTGTAAATCTTTTTATGAAATCATTGTTAAATATTAATCTGTTAAAGAATCTAGTAACGTGATTATACTGACCAATAATATATGCAGTAGCACCCCCTGCTATTCTTACTGTGTCGTTTTTAGCACTACCTAAGCCTTCACTAGCTAATTGTTCCATTAATAAGAACAATAAAGTATTATTATCAGGATTAAATTGATCATTAACGATACTACTTATTTCTTGTTTAGATGTTAACAATTGTTTAGCGAATAGTGAATTCTTCATTTTAAGTAAGAATCCGTTATATGATGCTAACAATTTATCTTTTTCTTTTCTATCAAGTTTTGATAGCATTTTATCTACTTCTGTAGCATCTATATCCAATCCAAAGAATTCAAGAGCTTTAGCTACGTTTTGACCATTTAATACTGCAATTCTAGCTTTCTTACTTACGTTTTCAATATAGAATTTCTAGCGATCTTTTTCATTCAACTAATCAAGTTGAACTTCTATTCCAGATATTACATCTATTATAGATTGTTTCCACTTATTTTTAGCTATTTGATTACGCTTATTCTGATTTGAATCTTCAATACTAGCTTCAATACCACCTTTGTCATTAATACGATAATTCATAAATATGAAATTATTAACGTATTTAACAACATTACCAAACAGTCTTGCTTTCAATTGTTCTGTTGTTTCAGGGTCTTCCAATATATCAACAACTTGTTTTATAGTCTAAGGTTGACCATCACGTTTTTGTTGTCTAGCTACTTTCTTAAGAATGGAAATCATATCATCTACATCCTTAGCTTGTTGACAAGCATGACACAACTCATGCCATAATTGGTATACGTTTGTATACTTTTGTAAACCTTCTGGAGTAAGCTGAGTATCATCAGTAATAGTATAAAGGAATAATCTTATATCTGCATCCAATGATTTATATTGGTTACGCATATATGCTGCAACAATAGAATCATCATTCTGAATGGTTTTAGTCATACCGCTTTCATCTTTTGGATTCTTTTCATTTTCTTTCAACCATTCTTCATAATCTGAAAAATCTAAATCGTTAGCATCATCAATAACGTCTAATGAGAAATTCATACGAACGACTCTCTTCATATATTTTTCCCAACTCTTCCAATTAGTAACAATTCCTTTTGTTACTTTTTGATAATTGAGCGCTGCCACTAAAACAGATTTATCTTTTTCACCAGATTTTAATACAGCCTTAACCATATCTTCTGCTGTTTTAGCTTCATCTTCCCAGTATTTTCTAATTTGTTTATAATCAATATTAGTAATACCTGCTTCATTGGTAGTTATTCCTGATGATCTGATTATAGAAGCTAATATATTTCTATAAATATCGTTAAACTGTTGTTGTGTTGTAGCAATTTCAACGCCATCATATTTATAACCACTAAATAATGGGTCATGACCAAACACTAAATCAAAATATTCTTTATTTTCTTGGCTTACTTCAGTATATGCATATTTTCCTTGATATATGTCATTAAATATAGAATTTAATGAATTTATACCATTACGTTTAGTTCTACCATATAATCTATTTATCAACTTATTCAATGATTGATAAATTCTATTAAAGAACTTATAAAAAGAATTATCTTGATTTTGTCTTAGTACAAATTTAGCAAATTCATCTGCAAGATATTCTTGTTTTTCTCTTTCAGATTTATTTCTAAATGAAGGATTGCTATCGATCAACGCTTCATACATAGCTTGTCGTTGATTTTTAGGCATCAACAGCATTGATACTCTATGGAATGCTTCATGATAAGCAACACCTCTCTTTATTTTGTTCTTCTTAGCATCTCTAAACAATCTGATACCATTTGATGTACAAACACCGTATACATATACCATAGCGTGTTTAGCAGCGTCAAATCTAAACGGTAACGAATTATCAATACTAAAATCAAAATCTTCACCCAATATTTTTTTAGCAGTGTTTATTGCTTTATCGGCATCTTCCATTCTAACGAAGTTTTTAAAGAATGAAACTACTGCTTTTTCTAGTTTGGATTCAGAATCTTTTTTCTTATTATCATAATTCTTTAATACTGCACCAATCTTATCAGAATTCTAGAATAATTCCGCAACTTTTTCAAAATTATTAGGATATCTATCAGTTATTAAACCTGTATATGTTTCTTTTAGTTGATTAATTCTCTTTGAAACATCATCTGTAGAATCATAATTAGGTGTAGATAATATTAACATTTGAATAGTATCTTCTGTTATATCCTCTAATAATTTATCTATTTGTTTGTCATCTAATTTTTCTGATTTTTTATCAGTTTTAGCTTCACCTTTTTTATCAACAACATTACCAGTTAAATCAAATAACGGTGATGCTTGTTTTTTATCCTAAGCATCTGGTGTAATACCCAAACCAGGACCATTAGTATCAGGATTAGAACTTGCTGTAGGATTAGGATTTGTCAAATCTACAACATAGTCTTCTTCATCGCTACTGTTATCCATCCAATCGCTATAAGTATCGTCAACGAATGAATCTGGTAGATTTAATTTATCTTTATTATCTTTATAATACTTTTCAATTAAATCAAATACTTCATTCATATCTGTAAAATCTTTCGATATTACTAATGGAGTTATCGCTTTTTCTTTATCGACCTTTGGTTCTATTTTCTTTGCTGTTTTTTTAGTAGATTGAGCCGTACGCACTGGTTCTTCTTGTTCTACTTCATCCGAATTATATGCAAATGTTTTTTGTTTCTTGCCGTCTATAAATATTTCAACAGTTATAGGTTGTTTTTTAACAGCCATAACAGACAATTTGTCATTTATAGCAATTTGATTATATACACTACCGTTTTCATCGAAATCAATATCATACTTTTTACCGTTTATTTTGATATATATATCATCTGGTTGTTGGTCCAATATTATTTGTTTTATTTCTTGTGTATAATCAGTAAGCACTCTAACGTTTTCTTCACTATCACTTGATAATTTGATAGTCTTTTTTATCTTGGTTTTTGCTTTTTCAGCACTATCTGCCTTCTTAGTAGTAGCTTTTTTAGCATTCTCTTCGGTCATGCCGTCGAATACATCATTAAACTCGAAATATACATTAGGATTACCACCAAATATAGTAGAATCCTCTTTTGTACTCATATCAGTTTTAACAAATCCACTGTTTACTACTTGAGATATGTAATTATCTCCATCTACTTGTTCATAAACAATATTTCCAGAATCATCCAATATAGTAAAAGAACCTTGTACTAATCCAGAATCACTAGATAATTTATCCTTATCTATTCTATAATTCTTAGTAGTAGCAATCCAATTTGCAAACTCTTCTATATTATCAGTTGTTACTTCTGTACCTTTACCATCTAAAGTATTACCAAAATAAACACGACCATCTTTTATATACACAAGTCTATCCAAATTGTGATTACTTGGATTTCGTTCGATTGCTTCTGTACCATAGTACATGAAGTTTCTGATAAATTCACCAACAGATATCTGTTTGTCAACTTTCAAATTCTTATTCATTCCAGAATTAATCATCTGCTCTTCTGAAATAGAACCATCAGCAACTTTAACCATTAAATCAGCAATAATTCTGGCAATGTTTATATCTATCTTACCAGGGTTTAACTTAACTAAAAGTCTTTGTCTGTTAGGATTAAAGAATGATGGTAATAACAAGTATACAGATCCAGCTGTACCGGTAGCGCCTTTAACTGATTCCATTTTTCTAGAATGTGTATCAAAACGCATGATAGTACCATTTGCTGTAGCATAGGCTAATACCAAAGGTTCAGAATCTTTCCCTTCAAAAGCATCTTCTATTACATCTTCTATATCTTCTTCTTGATCAGCATATTTCTGATATAATTCACTTAATTGCTTTTCTTTTTGCTGTTCTATAAACCATTCTACAACTGCTTTACTTTGTCTTTTTACAGCAGGTTGATTTGGGAAAGATTTATTATAATCATTCAATACTGTCTAATAGTCAGTATCATAAGCAGACATTAATTGTGATATTTTATCAGATAATTTACCTCTACCGTTCAATATAGATAAAGCGTTATTAGCAGAATCTTCTACTTGTTTTTGTTCAACTGTTAACAAATCTTCATCTTCAGTATCTTCATCCTGTTCTTTATTTCTAAGTTTATCTATATACGTACGGTATTTATCCTTAGAATAATAGAATTTTCCACTAGCTTCATCATATATTAAGCCTAAAGCTTGTACTTCATCAATATTTGAATTGATGACTTGTTTTCTACGATATGATATCAAGCTGTTTCCTACAGGTACACTATCATTACTTGTAAGTACATGTATTATATTACTTGGGTCAGTAAGTCTATTAAACTTACGATTAATGAAATAATCTCTTAATATTCTTTCAGTAGATTTATTAAAAGATAAACCTCTATTATTAAGATTGTCTATGAACTCAGATACGCTCTAATAGTTTTTAATATCGTCTTCAATTTGTTGACATATTTCAACTATTTCATCTCTTGTTCTATTATCTAATACTAACTGTTCACCATTAAGTTTAATAGGTAAACGTATTTTCCATCTATTCTGTAAAGCATCTTCTACTTGTGCTTCAGTATTCAAAGACTGTCCACCATCTTCATTATAATTCATGAATAAATTTGGAGATTCTGACAGCATTTGTTCTACTATAGAATTAGCTAATTTTTGATTATTACCTGCTTTTTTGGTATCAGATGATAAACCAAATATAGGTTTAATATAACTTTTTATAAACGTTTCAGGTAATATTACAGAATCACCTAATTCTGATATACCACGTAATAGATAATTTATCGTACCGTATTCCTATTCATTTACTGTTATAGTTTCTGGTAAATTATCAACATCATAACCATACTTTTTAACGATATCAAGTATGTTGTCTATATTTACATTTTGCTGTACTTTTTCTGTCTATACGTGATTATCGTAGATATCATTTATCTGTTGTCTACTTACTAATTCATCATTCTCGTCATACAAAAGAGGATTATTTGGATTAGCTTCATCTCTAGTATTCTATAAGAAAGTGCGCATATAAATTCTTACAGAGCCTTCTTTAATGTTTAAAGTTGGCTGAGCATCACTATCATCCTTCTGTCTTTGAGCAAGATTCATTATCATGTTCTCGCGAAGGTTGAATTCTAATTCAGATAATACATTTTCTCTATTACGTGATGTTTCATCAGGCATTACCAATCTTGTAGGAATCAAAGTACCGTTAACAGTACGTACTCTACCGTTAAATAATACGGTATTTATTGGTAAAGCTCTAACCATGTTCTAATATTGAGCCTTAGTTATAGTAGAATGCTTTCCAGACTTAATTTGATTGAACAAATTAAATATTTCTTCTTTTGTCTTACCCTTAGTAAGACGAAGAATTCTTTCATAGGTCTTATATGCAGCAGGTCTATCCCACTTTATTTTACTACCTTTTTCACTCTTCTTATTAGCAAAATCGTAGTCTTGTACTTCTTCCCATTTTTGAACAGTAACGTATCCTCTCCACTGACTTGATTGATTATATGGGTCCATCAATCTGTTTGCAGCAGTAACTCCACTCTTGGTACCAGTAAAAGCATATGCGTGGCACTTCAATCTTTTCTTATTTTCTTGTGCAGTTATTTCTGCTTTTTCAGCATATTCTGGAGTAAGGTCTTGTGTACCAGATGTAGAATCAGGTACTTCTTCTACTGCTCCTTCTTCAGTAGAATCTTCTCTTTTCTTGTTAGCAGATTCAATCGCAGCATCTACCGCCTTTTGAATGTTTTTTAATTTACTTTCAAAAGTTATTGTTTTTCCTTTATTATCTGTTCTTTGTAATTTACTCAGATAATCCTAATCTTGATTCAATCTGAATTCTACTATTTTAGAAGTCTAGGCATTCAATAAATCCTACTCAAGATTTTGAATATGATTGTTTGTTGTTTGTAACTGATTTTGTAAATCTTTTATTTCATCTTCTTTTAAAGAATCATTTACTAACTGTTTTACAATCTTCTTACGATCGTTTTTAAGATCTTTTATGTGTTTTCTGATATTATCGATATCCGATGTATCAGTAACATCCATTGCTTTAATTATACCACCTTCGTCAATAGAAAATTCTGAAGATCTAGGTAAAAATTTATATTTTTTACCATCTGGAGCAGACCATTCTTGAGTATCTATAGGTAAAGTAAGAGTATTACGCTTTGCATTATATGCTCTATCGCTAGCTCTTTTGTTAATTTCGTCAGCAATGTTTTTAGCTTGTGCAGCAATAGTTTTTAATTCGTTATATACTTTCTAATCTTCTTCTGTAAATGAGTCTTTAGGCATTTTTTCTAATTGTTTAGTAAATTTATCCAAAGATCTATTTACATAAGATACTTTACCTGCTGCGCTACTAATGGTATTTAAACCATTTGTTAATCTACTAACAAATTTTTGTAATTCTGTATTACTTACAGCATTATTTAAAGATTCAACGAGAGTATTTACAGAATCGTTTAATTGATTTTCAAGTTCTTCATCAGTTCTAGCTTTAAACTCCTGTGTTGTTTCAACAGTTTGACCATTAGAGTCACTATTAGCGCCATCTCTTTCTTGAGACTGTGTACGAACACGATCTTTATACTTCTCAATTAAAGACTTAGTAGATTTGTCACCTTTTTCAAAAGGTTCATACAATTTAGTAAAATAATCCAAGTCGTTCAATTCAGCAATATAATTATCTGATGCTGCATTAACATCTGAATCGCTAATTTGATTATTACTGAGTTCTGTTACTATATCTGATGTAGTTTGTTTAAATCTATTAATCGCACCTGTTTGCGATTCTATATTCTTTTGAGCTTGATTTATTTTACCTTCAAGATACGGAATCGATAACAATTGTCCTTTTGATCCAATTGCATAGCCTTCTTCTGATTCTCTAGCTTGTTGAATAAGATTATTATATACTTCTAATTCAGAATTATACAATTCCAAAGTATCATTTAATTCATTCAGCTTACCGAATGCTTCCAATTGTTCAGCAATTTGATCTTGTAGTATTCTTTTTTGCATGAGCAATTTAGCTTTTCTAGAAGACATTACACCTTGTAATTCTGCCATTGCCACAGAATTATTTGCGTAAGACATATTCATCTTCTTAAGTAACTGAGCTCCATACGCTTGGTTAGATAATTGTTGCGATTGTCTTTCTATAGAATTAAGCTGTTGATTAATCTTTGCTAATTGTGTAGTAAGTTTATGTATACCTTCTATTTGAGAATCTTCTAAAGCAATACCGTGTTTGGCAACAGCGTTTTGAATTACATTATACATAACATCACTAAACAAAGATGATTCTTTAGATTTTTCATCAAATTGCCTATTAAATTCTTTTCTGGCTTCTTCTTTTTTGTCATTCTGTTCAATAATATTAGTTCTAATATTATTAGCTATTGCTGTATATATATCAGAATCCCTTTCACTTAAGCCTAAAGATTTTGTTTTTTCTAATAGTCTTGCTCTAGTATCTAGCAATTGATTTACATTGTTACGCTCTTCATTTATATAATTATCTATTTGTTCTTCAGTTGTTTCACCTTCAGCATCTGATATCACCCCTAAATCGTATTTACCTGTTTTTAGTGCTTCAGAAATATTATCTAATACTTGACCATAGTTTTTACCATTTGCTTTTAAGTCACGCATTGTTTGCAATAAATCTACCGATCTATCAACAAAATCTTGTTCTTCAAGAGCTCTCTAGAATATATCTCCAAATCTCTTATCATTCTTCATCTGCTTATGAACATCAACAAGTAAATCTTTACCAGACATAACCAATGCTCTTGGATCCAAAGATGAAAGTATTGCACCAGACATATAGTTTTCTTGTAGTTGAGCGTCGTTAGAATAAATAGGATCAAACGGAGTAAATACAGCAATGGTAGATCTTTGTCTATCCAACCAGTTAGATGACATATCATCAAATAACTGACCGTTAGTCAAAGCATTCCAAAAACTACCACTAGCACTCTAATCATCAAATTCTCCTTTTCCTGCTTTGTCAGCCATTATATACTGAGCACCTTCTTCAGTTGCTTCTTCATACATATTAGCTAATTGTGCAGCACCCCATGATTTTAATGCTTTATTTCTAGTTATTCTTGATAATTCTTTACCAGTAAGAGCAGCTCTGGCTACATCTGCATTTGCTGCAGCTCTGCGACTTAATAATGATTTGATTGGATTTACCGCCTTCTTGCCTAAAGCAAAAGCGCCCTCCATAGGATTTAATACACCTCTAAACACTTGACTATTTCGGAAGAATGGTACATAGAACAACATATCTGTTGCTACTTCACCGGCTCCTAAAGCCATATTACGTTCATATAATCTAGGTATACCTCTATATGCTCTACGTCGTGCATCTTCAAATTGATTACTATCTGAATCAATAGTACCATTTGCTGCTAATTCTAAAGCTTCTTCATCA
>ERZ773229.1566-NODE-1566-length-15341-cov-3.666819_pt1 | contig 15341 bp, 11 predicted proteins | sample MGYA00580992_ERZ773229 | MGnify/ENA primary metagenome ERZ773229 (study PRJEB29015, sample SAMEA2737795) | human gut metagenome | biome: human gut; feature: human-associated habitat; material: faeces | place: China | collected 2012 ... | reverse complement strand
GTGGCAAAAACTGCGCTGCGAAAATACAATATTTTTTCATTTCAAACCTCTGTACTTTTATTTTTATTCACATAGTCTTTAACAAATATAGCACATCCATTATTATATAGCAATTTTTCTTTCCTATAACGGATTTAAACTCTTATTTATTATATATTGGCTCTTCTCCCTCAAATTGTATTATATACGGCATATGATTTACTCTTTGATCTTCCGGTGGAAGTTTCATATAATCTCCATAAACTTTTCTTAAAAACTCATCATTATTTGCAGGTATATTTACTTCAAGATTTTCAAATTTAATTTTTTTCATTGGGAACAAATCCTTTTCCTTAATCTTATCTTTCAAACATCCTGTATATTCAAAAGACGTAACATAATCACTGCCATTTTTTTCATTATATTCTGTAGCAATTTGTACATATTTTTTATATAATTTGATAGGTGTTAATCGAAAAATTTTACAAACGGCATGTACCATTTTACATCCCAATGCAATTATTTCTCCTTTTATTCCATCATAAGGAATTACCGGATATGCAGTTCCTGACAGAAATAGTAATTTTCCCAAAAGATTAGCTTTGTTTCCTTGTTGGATCTGTTTTTTTCTATCATCTGCCACCTTGTCAAAAGGAAATATATCCATAAAAATGCTTTGTTCGTATTTTTGATTTTTCGATACTTCTGTAATAAATTTTGTGCCCTTTTTCTGTATGTGTGTTACTGTGCATGCATATCTTCCGTCTATTTGTGGAGTTAATAAATTATACTTTTCGCTCAATTCTTCATAAAAAATTTCGCAAAATTTATCAAAATCTCTTCTCAGCATCGCAACATCTATATCATCATCCCATGGAATGAAGCCATGATGTCTTACAGCACCAATTGCTGTTCCATATACAACAAAATACGTCAAACCATGTTTATCACATACACGGATAAAATCATTTAACATCTCCAATTGTACCGTATGTAATTTTTTCAACACTTCCGGTTCATAACTTTTGCTCGTATCATATTTTTTCATTTCTCTTCTCTCCATTTTTCATTTCTACGTAAAAACTTATTATAAATAGTAACAGCGTAATTACGAAAAAAATAATCATAGTCGACATATATGCAATACTCGCACCCAACATTTTCCATTTTATAACAAATATGTCTGTTACAAATTTAATGTATATCCAACTCACAACGTATGAAACAATCAACAAATATTGTTTTCGTATCACAACCAATGCATTATCAAGAACCGCTGCAAATGTATAAAAGCACCCTCCTAAAATTATAGTAAGCAACTCCGCTTTATATTTTTCTAGCCTCAATCCATAGATAAGTGACAACACCGGAAGTCCCAACACCGCACTTCCTGCCATCAGTAACACAGCCATGGCCATCAGGCAAACTATTATTTTCCCTAAGATTTTCAGAAATTCCTTATTTTTCTTCTTCTCCCAAAGAATTGCCATTTCTGTAATTAACGGTCTAAAAACTATATATGCAAGAGATAAAACAGATGCAGGCATAAATAATATATTAAATATAGTCTGTGTTCCATCGTTCATTATTCCTTTTGTAATTGAATTATCCAATACAATTTTAGGAGTATTCATAATTGACATGATAATAAACGCATTGACAAAAAGCGGAAGTCCTTCCTTTGCAAGTTCTAACACCCACCATTTAGTTCTGGTTTTTCGTCGTATTTCTTCATATAATTCCAATCCTTTATTATATCTGACATCAAACAGGAAAAAACATATCACATACGAAGCCACAAGACTCCAACAAGCATATTCCATATTGTTTGTAAACTTCAAGGTTATTCCAAAACCGAATACTGCAAATATAATTCGATACGTCAACGCCTTTCCAGCCAGATCCAAGCGTTCTTTTTGTTGAAACCACCCCTCATACACATCAGCCAAAGAATCAACAGCTCGGTATATACAGACAATAAAAACTATTTTCGCCTTATTTCCTTCATACCCTCTTCCGACAATATAACCTGCACTTATTATCATCATAAAAAATAGAGTTATTAATCGGAACACCCAATATTGCTTAAAATTAAATCTCTGTCTAACATCTGTAGCTTGATACACTCTGATTTGAAATGTGCCAATTGTTGCCATCAACTGACTGATAGACCATGCAATACTAAAAATATCCGCTTCTCCACTAGAAACCGATCTCGTAGTAAGCATTAGCACCACCACTGACAACAATGCATTCGCTATGCTTCCAGTTATGTTCCATATATATATCGATTTTTCTGATGGTTTTTTACTAATTGCTTTCATTACACACTCGTTTCTATTATATTATTTTGCTTATTTCATCTGTCCGTTTTTTCCTAAATAGTATTTTCCAATCCGAACATTATATGCCATTGTTCCATTTTTGTATAAATAATACCATTTTTGTTCTATACGCTGCCAACCAATCTGCATCTCGCCTGATTCGTTCATATAATACCATTTATCTCCAATTCGTTTCCAACTGATCTGCATCTCGCCTGATTTATTCATATAATACCATTTATTTTCGATTTGTCTCCAGCCAGTCTGCATCTCACCTGATTTGTTCATATAATACCATTTATTTTCGATCTGTTTCCAGCCAGTCTGCATCTTCCCAGAATCATCCATATAATACCATTTTCCACCTATATACTGCCAACCGGTCTGCATTTCGCCCGAACTATTCATATAATACCTATTGTTTTCGATTTGTTTCCAACCAATTTGTACAATTCCTTTCATATCAAAATAGTACCGTTTTCCATCTATATTATTCCATCCTCGTACCGTTCTTCCGTCCTCATTAAAATAATACCATTCTTCATCTATCTGGCTCCATTCAGGTTCTATTTTTATATATCTAGTTGTCAAACCATTCTCCGCCGAAAATTCCGAAATAACTGCCGCCGAATCCGTTGTAGTCCCAAATACTTCCGTATTAGGCAAACATTCTTTCATCCTCTCATTAAACCAACTCATATAACCCGTTACTATTGCAGTTTTGGGATTTAGTGATGTCAAAAAATATGTAGTATTATTATAATCCAGACTATGATGTGCCATTTTCATTAAATCAATTCTAATTTTTTTGCCCGAATTGGGTTCTGATTCATTTCGATTGGCTTCCTTCTCATCTGGCAATTCTGCATTTGCATCTTCTTCATTCAATGTATATGGAATTTGATAGTCGATATTCTCTATCTCTTCTGCCGCATCGCCTTGGATTCCTTCCGTATCCCACAATTGTTCAATCAATTCATCCGCAAGCTTACCTGTTGCTCCTTCTGTAGGATCTATATCTGATGTTAAAAGAGCATTCTTTCCATATGCACTTACTTTTACAACTAATGAATTTTCATTTTCCATAATAACCGGAACAAATTTTCCTTCAGAATCTCTTTTTCTTTCATAGTTCATAATACTGATTTGCATTTTGCCCATTGTAAAATTCCGATATTGAGCATTCTTATCCAAATCAAGATCAGAGATAATTTCCACGCCATTTCTCTTCGCCGATGCAATCAACTTATCATACACATATTGATTATCCCAAAGTCTGTATTCTTTTGCTTCTGGATAATAATATGGATCTGTTGGATCTTTTCCATGTGCATCTAATTGATACGAATCATCATATTCACTAATATATAATCGATCTGTCGGGAAATGATCCAATATCTCATCACCACTTCCTATATGATCACTATGTGCATGTGTACCTATATAGAAATCTAATTTCTGTACTCCCATCTTCTCCAGATAATGTATTACCTGCTGTTCATATCCTACATTTTTGGATATCCCATCCCGCAATGGATATTTTGGATCTTCACCATTAGGATAGTCCCAATCTTCACCCGAATCTACCATTCCATAATGTCCATCACTTTCCAATAAAATAGCATCTGTGCTGCCATGTAAGGAAATAAAATGTATTTTTGTCGTTTCTTCATACGCCTCAACTTTATTCCCCATCCCAAACACAAAAAAGAAAGTGCTTACCATTATAATCATATATCGTGTTATCTTCATTTTCTTACCTTTTTATCACTGTATATATTTTGGTTTTTATCTATGTCTCTAACTGATTTATTATATCATCCTCCTTATCCAAAAACAAGTTATTCACTTTTTTTCTTTCTTTTAACTGTGTTCATCTACAAAACCGTCATTGACAACTTCTTTCGAACATATGGCGATTAAAAAAACTCTCTTATGATCCTTATTTAAAATCATAAGAGAGTTTGTCTTATTCTATTGTTGCTGTTGTCTGTGCCACACAATACGAGTTATCTTTTCCATCATCAATATATGCACTAATCTTATACTCTCCGTTTAGATCTTCAAATAAACTCATATCTGCGTCTGCTTTCCAGACATTATTATCAAACAATGCCAATGAAAACCACTGTTTATCACTTTCATCTTCATTTTTCCATATTGCAACCTTTACGTCTTTAACCCCATTTTCAACATATTGAATATTTTTCACACGTAATGGTAATATTTTTTCTTCCGCCTTATATTCTTTTATTTTTATTTCTCCTTCTGGCGCGTAATTTTCATTTGCATACTTATTATATTTTTTCTTATCTATCTTGGCTAATTTATTCAATAATTTTGATTTTTTCAATAATTCACTTTGTTCTTTTTCTACCCCTAAACACTCTGTTAATGTTTGTTTTGAGGAATATAAGTTAGTTCCAAGACCGAGCCTTTCTCCTTTTATTTCTGCTCCCAATGCTGCAATTGTCGTCGGGAAATTATCAAAAGTTGAATATACCCTTTCTCCTTCTATTTCTTTCTGCGCACTGGCATTGATATAAGTTGTATATACTTTTCTTTGATAATCAGCCGGAACATCCTGGCAAAAATCTTTATCCATTGTCGGATGATCTCCCGATATAACAATCGTGGTATTATCTGCAAAATCCTGTTGTTCTACCCAATCGATGAACGCTTTCACCTGCTTACTTGAACATGCCATAACATTGGCATATTGATTATCTCCAAATTTATCTTCACACAAATCACATACATATCCATCTTCGAAATGTGTATCCACTGTCAACATTGTCAGATTAAACGGTTCATCCTTCTGCGAGAGTTCCTGTAATTTTTCTTTCGCAAATCCGAATAACTTTTGATCCTCATATCCCCACCAGACTTTATAACCTTCCGGGATCTTATTATTCTCAAGAGCATAATTGTAATCTTCAATTTCATACGAACCATGATCTTCAAAATACAGACGTCGTCCACCGAATGTAGCATCCGATCCAATTAAAAGTGTCTGAGAATAACCTTCCTGTTTCAAAATATCTCCCAGTGTTGTTACTCCCGGGAAGAATGAATCCTGACTTGACATAGCATTTCTATCAATCGATATACTGAGTGGCAATCCAGAAGTCTGCCCAAACATAGCGCCCATTGTCCACCCTGTACCACTTAAACTTATTCCTCCATTTAACTTTTTATTATTTTCCGAAAAATCTTCATTTTCTTCCGCTAATTTTGTCAACTCCGGTATTGTATTCTTTTCAAATGCGCCTCCATTTTTTTTATCTGCATATGTCATTTCCATTGATTCCAGAAAAATATAGATCAAATTTCTTTTCTGTTCTGGAAATGTAATTTTTACCGATGCCGGATCCACATAATTCTTATCTATAAAAGTTGAATATGTATTCTGTCCTTTCATATATCCGCTTACATCTAATTTGCTCCATGTTACTCCAACCGTAGTTACCAATATTCCTATAGCTGCAAGCGCATATCCTAAGCTAATTATATTTTTCTTTTTCGATTTACGATATAACAAGAACACTGATAACAGCAAAATAATTACAGTTGGCACTATACTCTGTAAACAATATGTCTTTATCATGTCCGTATTGGTTCCTTCCAAAGGAGCCTTCAGATGATATACCAATTCATCCATAGACAAGTTTGCCCATGTTGCAAACATCCATCTGGCACTAAACAACAACAATGAAGCTATTGTCAGCAATATAACCGATAGAATATTTCCTACTTTTTTTAATCTTCCTTTTGATTTTTTTCTTTCTTGAATCTTTCTCTTTTTCATCCCACATTTTCTCTCTTGTAATATATTTTCAAAAATATTTTATATAAATGTACAAATACAATATATTATAAACAATCCTTATTTTTATTTCAATAAATTCTCTTTATATTTTTTGTTATATCAATGTAATCGGTAAATTCTCTCCTCACCTTGACATTTCCCTGTCCCAAGTATATAATCCTCTTATGTTCATATTCTTTCAAGGGAGGTAAGTACATGAACATTCAAGAAAGTGATATTTTGAACTTAATCATAACAAATACATACACCAATCAGCGAAAGCTTGCCGAAGTGTCCGGTCATTCCCTCGGAATTGTCAACCGTTCCATCCGCCAGCTTATCATTGAAGGTTATCTGGATGAGTCCATTCATCCGACAGAAAAAGCCATTTCCAATATTCAGGAATCTGCTCCAAGAAGGGCCGTCATCCTCGCCGCGGGCTTTGGTATGCGGATGGTCCCGATCAACACAGAGACTCCAAAAGGCTTATTAGAAGTTCACGGTGAACCTTTGATCGAGCGTCAGGTCAGACAGCTTCATGAAGCCGGCATCCATGAAATCTATGTAGTTGTCGGATTCATGAAGGAACAATACGAATACCTGATTGATGACTATGGTGTGGAATTAATCGTCAATGCGGATTATGCATCAAAGAACAATCTGCATTCTCTGTATCTGGCACGGGAACATCTGGCTAATGCTTATATCATTCCATGCGACATCTGGTGTGACTGTAATCCATTTCAGAAGCATGAGCTTTACTCTTGGTATATGGTCAGCGACCTAGTCGATAACGACAGTTCCGTCCGTGTCAATCGGAAGCTTGAATTAACTACAGTTTCCCATTCATCCGGTGGTAATTCGATGATTGGAATCAGTTATCTGCTGAAGAAAGATGCCGATATAATCAGGGAACGGCTCATCCGCTTTGATGCTGACCCACGATATTACAATAAGTTTTGGGAAGAAACTTTATATGAAAAAGGGAAAATGATGATTCCAGCAAAGGTCGCCCATGCTTCCGATATCGTTGAGATCAACACCTTCGAACAGCTCCGGGAATTAGACAGTCATTCCAATCATCTGCAATCTGAGATCCTTGAAATTGCCGCTGCTGCATTGCATACAGAACCTGATAATATTTCTAATATCACAGTATTAAAAAAAGGAATGACCAACCGCTCTTTCCTTTTCGACTGCAACAGCACCAAGCACATTATGCGGATTCCGGGTGAAGGAACCGATCAGTTGATCAATCGGCGTGAGGAAGCACAGGTCTATCAGGTCATCAAAGACAAAGGTCTTTGTGACGATATTGAATATATCAATCCAGAAAATGGCTACAAACTTACCCGTTTTCTCGAAAATGCCCGTGTATGTGACCCGGATAATCCGGATGACCTCGCCAAATGCATGAAGAAATTACGGCAGTTTCATGAGATGAAGTTAAAAGTCGATCACCATTTTGATGTATTTAAGCAGATTGAATTCTACGAAAGCTTATGGAATGGACGTTCGTCTATATACCGCGATTATCAAAAGACGAAAGAGCATGTCTTTTCTTTACAATCTTACATTGAAAAATATAAGGAAGCAGAGGTACTGACTCATATCGATGCCGTACCAGATAACTTTTTATTTGCAACAGATGCCGACGGAAATGAAGATATCCGTCTGATTGACTGGGAATATGCAGGAATGCAGGATCCGCATCTTGATATTGCCATGTTCTGTATCTATTCCTTATATAACAGAGAACAGGTGGATCGACTCATTTCCCTGTATTTTCCAGAAGGATGTCCGGACACCACACGTATCAAGATCTACTGTTACATTGCCGCAGCCGGACTTCTCTGGAGTAACTGGTGCGAATACAAGCGTCATCTCGGCGTTGATTTCGGCGAATATTCCTTACGCCAGTATCGTTATGCCAAAGAATATTACCGGATCGTACAGAAGGAGGAAATATAACACTATGCATACTGTAAAAAGAGCAATCATTATGGCTGCCGGATTTGGTTCCCGAATGCAGCCTGTCACACTGACAACCCCGAAGCCGCTTGTAAAGGTCAATGGTGTCCGCATGATCGACACCGTGATAGAGGGGTTACACCATAACGGGATTCAGGAGATATATGTTGTTGCAGGATATCTGAAGGAACAGTTCTACGAACTGGAAACTCAGTATCCCGGCGTAACGCTCATCGAAAATCCTTACTATGATACCTGTAATAATATCTCCTCTCTGTATGTTGCACGCCGGTACCTGGATGATGTGATCATCCTTGACGGTGACCAGATGATATACAACGATGTTGTCCTGCAACCTGAATTCGAACGCTCCGGATACAACTGTGTATGGACAGATTCTGAGACTGATGAATGGCTGCTGACATTAGAAGATGGAATCGTGACTTCCTGCAGCCGTACCGGCGGCGCATCCGGCTGGCAGCTTTACAGCATCTCACGCTGGACAAAGGAAGACGGAGAAAAGCTCCGTTCTCATCTGGAACTAGAATTTGAATCAAAAAAGAATCGGCAGATTTATTGGGATGACGTTGCCCTCTTCTGTCATCCTGAAAATTACCAGCTTGGTATTATGGAAATGAACAAAGGCGACATCATCGAAATTGATGACATCAAAGAACTTGCAGAGATTGATCCTACATATCATTCTTACGTAAAAGGAGGAAATGCATAATGAACACATCAAAACAATCAGCAAAAAATCAGACAAAACCGCAAAGCCAAAACATCGACTGGATGATCACATTACTGCCATTAGTCCTGATCATCGGACTGTGTATCCTCTTCTTCTGCCTGCCCGAACAGTCGAATGTGGTACTTGGCAAGATTCGCTTTTTATTCGGTGATACCTTCGGTGTCTACTATCTGATTATCGGACTTGGGATCTTCCTGATCTCCATCTACATTGCATGTTCCCGCTATGGAACCATTGTACTTGGTGCACCGGATGAAAAGCCGAAATTCTCTTTCTTTGCATGGGGATCTATGATGTTTACCGCAGGTCTTGCTGCAGATATCCTGTTCTACTCTTTTTCTGAGTGGATCCTATATGCTTCTGATCCGCATATTGCAGAACTGGGAAGTATCCAGGACTGGGCAAGTGTCTATCCTATCTTCCACTGGAGTCTGATTCCGTGGGGATTCTATCTTGTTCTGGCTGTTGCATTTGGATTCATGTTACATGTAAGAAAGAGAGATCGTCAGAAATATTCGGAAGCATGCCGTCCTATTCTTGGCAAATATACAGACGGTATCCTCGGACGCCTAATCGATTTGTTGGCAGTCTTCGCACTTCTGGCCGGTACCGCTACTACCTTCAGTCTTGCAACTCCTCTGATGGCTAGTGTCATCGGTGAGCTTTTCCACGTCGAACTGAATCGTACCGTTGTAACGATCATCATCCTGGTACTTACCTGTGTGGTATACACTTATTCCTTGCTGCATGGTTTCAAAGGAATCAGTTTCCTTGCCAAGTCCTGCATTTATCTCTTCTTCGGATTGTTGGCGTATGTGTTCCTGTTCGGAGGCGAGACCAAGTACATCATCGAGACCGGATTCTCTGCCATCGGACGTGTCGTACAGAACTTTTTCCAACTTGCGACTTACACGGATCCGCAACGGACAACCTCGTTCCCGCAAACCTGGACAATCTTCTACTGGGCTTACTGGATGGTATGGTGTGTAGCAACACCGTTCTTCATCGGTAACATTTCCCGCGGCCGTACCGTACGGCAGACAATCTTCGGCGGATATCTCTTTGGCTGTGGATCAACAATCGTAAGCTTTATCATTCTTGGCAACTACTCGCTTGGACAGCAGATTGCCGGTGCTGCAGATTATATTGCAATGTATCAGAAGAACGGAGATCTGTATTCCATCATTATTGCGATCATCCGGACACTTCCATGTGCACCTCTGATCCTTGCGTTACTGTTCATCACAATGGTTGCCTTTTATGCGACATCCTTTGATTCTATCGCATTGATCGGAGCCTGCTATAGTTATCACAAGCTCGGGGAAAATGAGTCTCCTCACAAGTTGATCGAACTGATGTGGTGCGTCCTTCTGATCGCACTTCCGATCGCACTGGTATTCTCCGACAGTTCGATGAGCAACCTTCAGTCAGTAAGTATTATTGCTGCATTTCCGATTGCTGCAGTGATTGTTCTTATCACATTCAGTTTCCTGAAGGATGCAAAAAAATATCTGCTGGAAACCGAGAAATAATACCAGACAAAAAGCAAGACATTTTCCATCATCTGGAACTGCCTTGCTTTTTTGTTCTTTTATACTTTATTCGAATTTTCCATTATAGCCTGGATACTCTGCATGCCCCGTCACAATTTCCTGCCCGTCTGTCGTAACCTGTATTTTGTTACATCCATATGCATCCAGGAATGTATTGCATACGCTTCCCATGATCATATATTCTCCGGTACTTCCCATGGACTGGAGCTGTTGAAGGTACACCTGATTCAAATCGAGCTTTAATGCCTTTTCTCCCTCGTCTTCGGTCTCTTCAAAAGAATTAACCTGAACGTCCTCTGAAAGCATTCCCTTCTTCTTCAACTGAGCGATCAGATTCTCTGCTGATAATGCATCCACTTGTATCGTTTCCTGATCAAAGCCATCTGCATTTTCATTTTCTGAGTAAATCGTCACACTGACCGGCTGTTGCGCTTCTTCCATGTTCGTATCCTGCGAAGTCTGCTCATCGGACTTGGTTTCTAACGATTCCTCACCGGCATTATTCTCTTCTGTTTCCGCTTCCTGATCATCCGAAGATTTGGTATCTTCTTTTTTCTCATTCCCGATTTCGGTCTTTGCCTTGTCCTTTGCCGTATTATCCTTCGCTTCTTTTCCCTGACAGCCGACCACCAGACATCCGGCTAACAATGCAGTTAATACGATTGTACGCTTCCTCATACTCTCCCTCTCCTTTCGTAACACTCTACAGTGAGTACATTGGTATGATATACTTCTCCATCAGGTTCATTCCGTAATTCTTTGATGTCGCCCATCCTTTTCCATTCGGATTCTCCTTCTGTCCAAGCCATTCCACATATGGTGCGCAGCCCTTTGTAACCCATTTATAACGGTTATCAACACATGTCTGCTTTAATGCTTCTGTCGACGCATATCCCTTCAGATGTTGTACCTGTGCCCGAATACCTTCTGCTACGCTCTTAAAGGATTCTCCTGCTATACCTCCGCCGGAAGCTCCAAGTCCCGCAAAGTTGAACTGCTCAATCTTCACATCCCCTCCGAACTGCAGATACCCTGTCTCATTCATAGCCTGTCCGAATACGACCTCTGGTTTTATGCCTTCGATCACTGCTTCGTCATATACAATCTGACAAAATGCCTCTATTGTCGGTGCATTTCCCTTCGTAAGTGCCTGTGCCGGATAAGTTTTTCTACTTTTCCGGAACATTTTCACCATCTTATTTACTACGGTTGTCTTATTGGTTCCCATGGCAGAAGTTCCCCTGATTGAAGTCACGCCCTCATATCTCAGTGAGCCTTCCGGGGATTCTCCTGAACGCAAATAATACCATTTGCCATCAATCTGCTTATATCCTTTGAGCATGGCTCCTTCTACGCCATCGCTGTTCTTCGTCGGATTCAGATAATACTTTCCACTTGACAGGGTCATCCAGCCGGTGACCATCCAGCCATTCTGGTCAAAATAGTACCAGATGCCGTTGACTGATTTCCAGTTTGATTTCACAGCACTTCCATCAGCATTGTAATACAGCCAGTGTCCGGTATACTGTACCCAGCCAGTCTTTGTCACATTCTCCGGTTCCTGCTTCTTATCTTTTATCCAGACTCCAGACGCATCCACGTAGCTGCCATCAATCCATGTATCCGCTGCCATCTTACCATTTTTATCGAAATAATAGCATTTGTTATTGATCCATTTCCAGCCATCCGCTACTCTTGCGCCATTGCTTTCCATGTAATACCAACTTCCGCTTACCTTCTGCCAGCCTGTTATCATCCAGCCATTCTGGTCAAAATAATACCATTTATTTCCTATGTATTCCCAGTCGGATCTTGTATAGGTTCCATCGCCATGACGGTACCACCAGCGGCCCGATGACCGAATCCATTTATCTGGTTCCTGCTTCTTATCTTTCACCCAGGCTCCGGAGGCATCCACATAACTGCCATCGATCCAAGTATTCGCTGCCATCTTTCCATTCTTATCGAAATAATAGCATTTGCTATTGATCCATTTCCAGCCGCTGCTTACCATGGCTCCATTACTTTCCATGTAATACCAGCTTCCTTTTACCTTCTGCCAGCCTGTTACCATCCAGCCGTTCTGATCAAAATAATACCATTTACCTCCTATGTATTCCCATCCGGATCTTGTATAGCTTCCATCTGCGTGACGATACCACCAGCGGCCCGATGACTTGATCCACTTATCTGTCTCTTTCTGCTTGTCTTTTACCCAGGCTCCAGAGGCATCCACATAATACTCTCCGATCCATGTATCGGCTGCCATCTTTCCATTCTTATCGAAATAATAACATTTGCTATTGATCCATCTCCAACCGTTACTTACCATGGCTCCGCTGCTTTCAAAGTAATACCATGTATTACTGATCTTCTGCCAGCCTGTTTTCATGGCTCCGCTTGACTGCAGATAATACGTCTTTCCATTCAGTGTCAGAAATCCGGTCTGCATGATCCCGTTCGCATCAAAATGATACCAGAGATTCTTGATCAGTTTCCAGCAGTTCTTCACATAAGAACCGTCATAGTTCTGATATTTCCACTGGCTTCCTGTTTTTACCCATTTGCCTACATAGCCGCCTGTCTCAAGATAAGTAAGGATTCCTTTGGCATCGGCTTCTCCTAATTTCTTAAGCTTTTCATCGGAACTGAGATAATTATTATAGTCATTCTGATTGCTCAGAAACGCATGTTCTACAATGATTCCCGGGAATCCGGCTCTTTTACTCTGCTGGATCACATAATAATAATCCTGTACCGAATTGTCCGAATATTTGCTTGATGTTGAATTCTGAATCTTCGCACCTCTGTTATATAAGCCTAATTTCACCAATTCATTCTGAATATCCGTTGCAAGCGTCTTTCCCTGCGCTCCTATATCTGCTCTGTAATTGCTGTTCGGATAATATACTTCTGAACCTTTCGCACTTGCCCCGGCCGAATTCAGATGAAGACTTACAAACAAATCCGCTTTCTTTCCGATTGCATACTGAATTCTGTTGTACAGGTCTGTACTTACATCTGTCGCATTTCCTACACTTGTGTCTGTCTCTCTGGTCATATAGATCTGGATTCTTCCATCACTTTCCAACGCAGCTTTGCAATATTTTGCGATCTTTAATGTCAGATCTTTTTCATTTGCTCCAAATCCACTGGTTCCCGGATCGAACCCTCCATGTCCAGGATCCAGCACAACGATTACTTTCCCCGTGGAAGTTGTTCTGGCGCCATTTTCCGCATAGACTGCAATTCCGAAATCGGAAGACTGCTGTGCGACTGCATCTTCTACGACATCGGATATATCTGTATTCTCTGTCACTTCACCGTCTTTTGTAATCGTTGTAAATGACACATCGGAATCATTTGTCTCTTCCTGTGTATCAGAATCTTCAACGACTGCATCCGGCTCCGTCTCACAAGACTGGTTCACACCATATTTTCCTTCGATTCCGCATTTGGAAAAATCAAGGCTGTACGTCTGTTCATCTGCTTCAAAGTCCAGACTCTCCAGACTGTAGATTCCACTTTCTGATTCGTCTGTATAATTCATCTCGAATACCAGAGTATCCGCATCGATCCTGGATGCGGATACCGTCTCTTCCTCATCCGTCACCGTATTCTTATACGTCAATACTGCATCTGTCAATATATCTTTCGCCTGGTAACCTGCCACAATTGTCTGTGTCCCCGGTGTATCAATTCTTGGATTACTAATTACGATATACTCCAATACCGGCTCTGTCATCACATCAGTCTCTGCTGCCGATACCTTCAATCCACATACCGTAGCAATCATCATTCCTATGCATACCAAGGCCGCGATCCATATTTTTCCTGTCTTTTTCCGCATCTTTTCTCCTTTTTTTATAAATTGCCATGTTTTTTCATTTTAACATTCCTTGGTTTAAAAGTCAAAAAATCCCGGGTGTTTTGCCCGGGATTCCGCAGAAAATGCCTTATCTCACGTAGTCTATCGTATATTGTTCTGGGTGGATTCTGCTCGTATAAACATTTCCTAAGCCTAACGAATTTGAAATTTCATTCAACTTCTTCTTATTATCTTCCGAGCAATTTATGCCCGCAACAATTCGGCTCATTCTCATTCCTAATTTATGTATTGGCACATTCATTCCCTTACTATTCTCATCAAGTGGATAAACTATTCGATATTCTTTTTCGTGTTCCCACGATTTAGCCTTAATAAATAAATTTTGCAAAAATAAATTGCTATAAAAATTAGCTTTTTCTACTTGTCCAGAAATAATAGCATCTCCACTTTGCAAAATTAGAGATGCAACTTTGATTCTTTCTGGTTCATATAATACTTCGTGAATACAATCTTTTTTTATTACCTCGTATTCCACACAAAATCCCTTATGGTTATTCGTATAATAAGCCCACATAGGTAAATAGTCCATATTATTTGAGGAAAGGCACGTTATACCATAATCACTAAAATCAAATAGTGTTTGATACTTCTCGATAACATCAGGCGAATATCCTGCTTCACTCAATTTTTTCCTATCAAGTAATATCCCCTTATATTCATACGGGTCATTTAATAAATCTTTTTGTGCAAACCATATTTCCTCTCTCTGCAAAGAAAGAAACTTTTTTTCATCTTTTTCAGCTTCATCAAGCCAAATAAATTTAATCAATTTGCTTGGAATAGTAGAAAAACGAACTTTTCTTGCTTCGTCCACCTTTCCCTCTGAAAGGAGTTGTAAGTATTCGTTTATTTTCATAAGCACCTCCTAAATATCAAACTCAACACCTCTTGTATATATTGAAGTGGTAAACTAATTTTGGACACAGAGGGGTCAACAGAAAGAAAGAACTTGAGTTCATTATAAACTCTTGGTCTTTCTTTTTTTCGGGACTATGCTTTTTTCACAGCCCCTTTTCCCATGAACAATTATATTTTCTCAATTATTCTATTATTTGATCCATACTCC
>ERZ773229.1555-NODE-1555-length-15408-cov-8.366313_pt1 | contig 15408 bp, 20 predicted proteins | sample MGYA00580992_ERZ773229 | MGnify/ENA primary metagenome ERZ773229 (study PRJEB29015, sample SAMEA2737795) | human gut metagenome | biome: human gut; feature: human-associated habitat; material: faeces | place: China | collected 2012 ... | reverse complement strand
TAAATGAGAGCGTAGAGCAAAATGCGGACAGCGTTTATCAGACGATGACGGATTCATTGCTGTAAAATCGGCCTCTGTCTTTCACAGAAACGTGATCGGCAGGGGCTTTTTTGCGCGAACAAATAGCCCGATTCAGAGCAGGTGGTAGCTGCAGTGACGGGTGCTGATTGTACCTATATATAGATAGGAGCAGCAGGGGAGAGGGGAAAAATTATGTGGTACTGTGCGATATGCCTCGTCAGAACTCCTGATCAATGTGACGACATAAACCGGCTTTTCCGCGCGAGGGGGCGTTCTCTATTTGACGCCTGTCATTACATCAGAGCGGCTATCCAACCAGACTGTAATCTCCAACGCTTTGGACAACTATATGACCACACATTTTGTCTAGCAGTGATTTCATCTGAAGCTTTCATGCGAAACTGGGCAATGTGCAAAAAAGTTCTGGCTGAGTCGCATTTTTTTCTAAAACATGGATGGATACATTTCCTCGGATTTCTATTGATTCCCAGATATAACCATGATAGAATAATAAGAGAATTCAGACGGCCACGTAGAAGAACTGGTATCCGCTGTTTTGTGATGGAAGGATACGCCTTGATTGCGGTAAGGAGGTGAATCCAGTGGGCTTATGTCTGTTTGCGAACAATCATGTGATAGATCATAAGGAAACCCGAATGATAGACCAAAATAAAAAGCCCACTGCTGTTTCCCTTGCTGGCGTGATGCGCAAAGGTGAAAATGAAGTGGGCTTGTTGAGGTTCTACAAAAATGTGAAATATTGCATACTGGAAGCAATACACATGCGACGCTTGAGCTGTAGCATGACGTTCTGGTTTTCATTACGGCCACATTGCATTTGAAATGACCTTGGGCGAAGCTGTCGTCCGAGGGCTTTTGCTTGCCCGGAGATCAGGAATAACGGTCTGCCGGTTTTAGGAAAAGAGGAACGGTTATCTAAAAGGAAGGTGCTTGCGGGAACGGTGTGAGTTAAAGAGATTACTTTATAGCAGTTTGTGTTTTTAATGCGCAAGCAGCATCCGCAAACTGCATATCGCAAATATGCCGTGTTGATAGGGCACTATTTCTGAAAATTGCGATAAAACGAATGACGATAAGAAGTGCATAGACAAGGATTTATGTGAGGAGAAAAAATGGCTACGAATACTGTTGGAATCGATAAGGAAGTTGAAGTTGACCGCAAGGAAAATCTGCGCGACCATCGCCTGTACTGGATCGGGCGCCGGACGCAGGACGTGATCCTGTCATCGCTGGCACTGGTGGTACTGTCGCCGGTCATGCTGGCTACGGCTATCGCAATTGTGGTGGACGACCCGTCTGCGGGTCCTGTTTTCAGTCAGGAACGTATCGGCCGCAACGGTAAGCCCTTCAAGTTCTATAAGTTCCGCTCCATGTGCCCCAATGCAGAGGCAGAACTGGACGACCTTTTGGATCAGAACGAGATGGATGGTCCTGTGTTCAAGATCAAGGACGATCCCCGCATTACCCGTGTGGGCAAGTTTATCCGCAAGACCAGCCTCGATGAGCTGCCCCAGCTGTGGAACATCCTGAAGGGTGATATGAGCATCGTGGGTCCCCGCCCCGCACTTCCCCGCGAGGTGGAGCAGTACGGCGACTACGAAAAGCAGCGTTTGTATGTGACCCCCGGCCTGAGCTGCTACTGGCAGATCGCCCCGCACCGCAACGACCTCTCTTTTGAAGAGTGGATGGATCTGGACGTGAAGTATGTCAAGGAGCGCAGCTTCTGGGTGGATTGGAAGATTATTTTTAAAACGTTCAAGGTTTGTCTGCTGGGGCGTGGGGAATAATCGGTTGATATTCTGTTTTTCATGTAAAAACACAGGTCGAATCTTGGGACGAAGGAGTTTATAGGACATGAAAGTATGTTTGGTAGGGTCATCAGGTGGACACTTGACGCACTTGTATATGTTGAAGCCGTTCTGGCAGAATAAAGATCATTTTTGGGTTACTTTTGATAAAGAGGATGCAAGAAGCCTTTTGGAAGGCGAAAAAATGTATCCGTGCTATTATCCGACGAACCGTAGCCTGAAAGCGCTTATTAAAAATACAAAAATCGCTTGGGATGTGCTTCACAAGGAAAAACCAGATCTCATCATTTCGTGTGGTGCGGCGGTGGCTGTCCCGTTTTTCTACATTGGAAAGATGATGGGCGCAAAGTTGGTTTATATCGAAGTCTTTGATCGAATCGATAAGCCGACAATGACAGGAAAGATGGTTTATCCCATTGTGGACAAGTTTGTTGTGCAGTGGGAAGAACAGAAAAAAGTTTATCCGAAGGCGGTTAACCTTGGTAGCATATTCTAAGTAGGGGACGAGAAAATGATTTTTGTGACGGTAGGAACACATGAGCAGCCGTTTAATCGGCTGATTCAAAAGATAGATGAATTAAAGAAAGATGGCACGATTCAGGATGATGTGATTATCCAGACGGGCTTCAGTACATATGAACCGAAATACTGCCAGTGGAGCAAATTGATTCCGTATCAGCAGATGGTAAAAAATGTGGCGGATGCCCGTATTGTGATCACACATGGAGGCCCAGCAAGTTTTATTATGCCGCTCCAGATTGGAAAAACGCCTATCGTGGTGCCACGCCAGCACCGGTTTAATGAACATGTGAATGACCACCAGGTGGAGTTTGCACGGAATGTGTCAAAGCGAATGGGCACGATTATTGACGTAGAAGATATTGAGACACTAGGGGATATTATAACGAATTACGACCAGATTGTTGCAGGGATGGGTCATGGTATGAGTAGCAATAATACAAACTTCAACGAAGAATTAAATAAAATCGTTGAAGGACTATTTAAAGAAAGTAAGTGAGAATTAGAAATGAATGCAAGAAAAAGTATCGCTGCGGGTATTGTGCTATTTAACCCTGAAAAAGAAAGGCTTGAAAAGAATATATACTGTCTAAAAGAACAGGTGGAAAAGATATATATATTTGATAATTCTGAAATCTCAAACGGAGGCTATGAGGGGACTACATATCTTTCAGAAGAAAGGAACTGCGGTATAGCATATGCTCTAAATCGGATTATGGAGCGAGCCAAGGCTGATGGATATAAATGGGTAATAACTATGGATCAGGATTCGCTGATACCCACGGGAATGATTCATGGCTTTGAAGAAAGTATAGAAACCCACAAAAATATTGGCATCGTTTGCCCACAAGTTATCGATAAGCGTAGAGCGTATCTCCAAGCAGAAAATAACACTATAGAAGAATATGTGGATTTTTGCATTACATCTGCGTCTTGTACGTCAATTGAAGCGTGGGAAAAATGTGGAAAGTTTGATGAATGGATGTTTATTGATCTTGTCGATAACGACATCTGCAAAAGAATTGTGTCAAGTGGATACAAAATTTTGAAGCTTAATAGATGGATTCTGGATCAAGAGTTTGGAAAAATCATCCCCAAAAGTGAACGGAAACAAAAGTTTTGGATTGGTGTGAGCAAAATTCTACATAACCAGAATTTTGCAAAATTTTCATATAAAAAAATTGTAAGCCCATTAAGAATTTACTATACAAACAGAAATATTATTTATTTAAATAAAAAAATGAAAAAATATGGCCGCATAGGATACGAAAATTATAACTGCAAAAGTTATATAGGATTTATTTTTTCATTTATGCTACCTAGTATCCTGCGATCGCAAGATAAACGAGCGGTTGTAAAGGCTACAATTAACGGAGTAAAAGATGGATGTAAATCTAAACCACAGGAGTGGCTTGTTGGTTGTGGGGAGAAAAATGAGTAAAGTACTAATCATAAATACATCTGGTCTTGGAATGGGCGGAATTACTACGCATATGTTAAACTATCTTAGGCGATTGAAGGAAATGCAGTATGAGGCCTTTTTTTCAATAGTTGTTACTGGTGTACGAGACAAGAACGTATTAGAACGATTTGAGAACCTTGGATGCGAACTGGTCTATTTACCAGATCGTAAAAAAGAACTATGGAAGTACTGCTTTGCTTTGAAAAGATTGTTGAGGAACAATGATTTTGATGTTCTTCATGTACATGGAAATAGTAGCACAATGGGGATAGAATTATCCCTAGGAAAGCAGTTTGGAATCCCTGTAAGAATTGCACATTGCCATAATTCAAAATGTGAACATCCATACCTGCATAAGTTGTTGCTTCCGATATTTAAAAAAAGCTATACACAAGCTGTTGCATGTTCATCACTTGCAGGGGATTGGATATTTGGTAAGGGAAAATATATTGTATTGGCAAATGCAATAGATTTAGATAAGTTTCAATTTAATGCCGAAGTAAGAAAGGAATATAGAAAAGCACTAAAAGTGGCAGATGACACTCTTTTGTTAGGACATGTCGGAAATTTTAATGAGCAAAAGAACCACGATTTTTTAATCGACATTTTTGACGAAGTACAGAAAAAGAAAAAGGCTGAGCTCATATTAATAGGAACAGGTCCGTTGCTAGCTGATGCAAAGAAAAAAGTAAATAACTTTGGAATGCAAGATAAGGTGCATTTTTTGGGTATTAGGGATGATGTGGGGTGCTGGATGCAAGCGATGGACTGTTTTGTGTTCCCATCGAAATGGGAAGGGTTTGGAATGGTTCTTATTGAGGGGCAGGCTTCAAATTTGCCAATGGTGGTGTCCACAGAGGTTCCGATTATTACTAAAGTGACAGATAATATTCGTTATATTAGTTTATCTGATGGAACTGGTAAATGGGCTAATCTGATAATCAATCTAGCAAATAGTGTGGATAGAATAAAGCCTGTAGATTCAAGAATTAAAGAGTACGATATAAACAATAATATTGAAAAGTTAACGAAACTATATAGGTGAAAATGGTGACTGTATGACGATGTTTGGTATAGTGTGGTTGCTATTGCTGTTCGCCGCAATAGTAAAGAGTAAGAAACCTATGCTTGCGGCATTGGTGCTGATCTCATCAACTTTACAAAGCTCAAATGTATTGGTCGTTAATGGTCAGGGAATTGGCCCGCAAATTATTACATCGGGAGTAGCAGCCTTATATTTCATGGCTCCACAAATCAGGAAAATGAAATTAAGAGTATCAAAGTCGTTTGCATCAACAAATAAAATCCTGATTCTCTTGTTGGCGTACATTGTTTTTGATGCGGCTCGTACTAAAACACTTGGGACAAATATCCTCAGAATTTTTCAGCTGCTCATATATGTTCTTTGCTTCTTTGAAATGAAAAATGTCGGAGATACATTGGATGATGAGTATGTATATTGTACATTAAAGAAGCTTTCAATTTTTATTCTATTGGTTGGCGTATTTCAAGTATTGGCGACTACCAACATAATTCCACGCTATTGGTTCATCCGGGACATATTTTGGAATGACAGTGCAAATGCCCCTGCAATTGTTCAATTTATGTGGCCATATGGTTCGTATTTCAGATTTTTCTCGACATACATGGAGCCTTCTTATTTCGTGGGCTTCTCAATAGGGGCGTTGTTTTATTTCTTCAACTATAAAAAGAATCGAAAAAAGGACTTGCCATTAATTGTAGCCTTGGTTCTGTCGACGATTCTGTCGTTCTCTTCATCGGGATATGGTGCGTTGCTCATTACGGCGTTGTTGTATATTGCGTTTTCTAAAGAAGGAAAAATTAAATTATATGTCCTTGTTGGAGGGGCGATAGGGTTTGCAATCCTTTATTTAGGATTCTACAATGTTTTGGATTCGGTTGTTTTTTCAAAAATGCAGGGTGGGTCAGCAGCAGCGAGAATGACGTGGAATCTTGAAGCAATGAAAGCTTTTCAAAGTTCTCCGATGATGGGTGTTGGCTATAAAAACTGTAGAGCAAGTAGTATGTTCTACACAATTCTGGCTGAACTGGGTATTATTGGCATTGTACTATACATTGTGTTTATTCTATCTATAATCTGGCCGGTTTTTACAAAACGAGGGCAGAAGTTAGTTGGAGATGAGCAAGTTGGTGTGATTTTTGCAATCATTGGAGTTACAGCAACTCAGATGATTGCAGTGCCAGACTTTGACATTTGTACATTTTGGATGTGGATGAACTTTCTTGGATTGATTATTGGAAGAAACAAGCGGAGGAAAAGAATTGATGAATCAGTGTGACTTTGTGATTATATATGCAACGGATACAAATTATGTGCCACATATGGCAGCATCAATGCTATCGGCAATAGAGACGAATAAGGAAGAAAAAATATTGTTTGTGGTTCTCGATAACAATATAGAGAAAAGTGAAAAAAGAAAATTAGAAGAGTTGTGCGAATCCTATGGACAGAAGATAGAGTTTGTGAATGTCCAGGATAAAATAGAAAATGCAAATCTAAAAACAACTTTTAATAAGACTGCATTTGCCAGGCTTTTTATAGGAGACATTGTTGAAACAGATAAAGCATTATACCTTGACTGTGATACAATTGTATGTGGCTCTTTAAAATCGCTATTTGATATTGATTTGCAAGAAAATCTTATCGCGGGTGTACAGGATACGGTCTCTTTTAAGCTGAGAACAATTGTAGGATTGGAATATGAAGAGCCATATGTAAACTCTGGTGTTTTACTGCTAAATTTGAAGTTGTGGAGAACTGACAAAATACAAAATCAATTTATAGAGTGCATAGATAAATTTAATGGAAACGTGCCCCATAATGATCAAGGTGTTATCAATGCGGTGTGCCATGAAAACGTTTTGGTTTTAGATGCGAAATATAATATGCAGGACACGATGCTCTTTTATACGGCAGGGCAACTTAAAGAATTGTTTGATATGCCAACCTATTATGACTCTACGCAATTTGAAATGGACAAAAAAAATCCAATAATCGTTCACTATACAGAGGCTCATTTCGGTCGTCCTTGGTTTAGTGATTCAAATCATCCATACAAAGAGATATACTTAAAATTTAGAAAAAAACTTGTGCAATATTGGCCGATGCCGCAGGAGAAGGCTACGACCCAGAAAAAGTTGAAAAGAAAGATAAAGCAAGCTATGTATAAAGTGTTGCCATTCTCATGCTATAAGAATATTTTACTGATGGAGAGGAAAAGAAAGGAGACGATCTGATGGTCTCGATTATTGTTCCAGTACATAATGTGGAAAAATATCTGAGGAGATGCGTGGATTCCATTATTGCACAAACTTATTCGGAATGGGAAGCACTATTGATTGATGATGGCTCTACGGATAGTTCTGGAACGATTTGTGACGAGTATGCAAATCGTGACAATAGAATTAGATGCTATCACAAAGAAAATGGAGGACAATCATCAGCGCGTAATGAAGGATTAGAGCATGCACGCGGAGAACAAATTGCTTTTTGCGATGCAGATGATTGGTTAACAAGCGATTTTTTAGAAATTTGCATTACTAAATACAAGAAATACAAAGCGGATATTGTAACAGCAAACTACTATAACTATTATAATGATAATAAATGTGAACCTGTATTTGATATCAAAGCAAACGATACAGTGCTTGATAATCGAATGGCAATGAAGCGTCTGCTTGAGAATGACGGGACATCTTCGTCTGTTTGTGCAAGAATTTACAACAAAAAAATATTTGATAATATTTGTTTTGAAAATGGTATGCTGTTTGAAGATGCTGCTATCAGTTACAAGCTTTTTATGAATGCAGATAAGGTTGTATTTGTATCGAAACCACTAATGTACTATTATCATCGTGAAAATTCAACAATGGCCAGAAGGGATAAAAAAATAAGGCTGGATGAAATCCGTGCGGCACGCGAACGGTATATGGCAGTACGTGAGTCGTACGATGATGAAATTGCGGAGGCTGCAATTTCGGATTATGCGCATGATATGATTCATGTGACAGAGTGCTTTATTCGTGAAGGGTATGATTTAAGAGAGATTGAATCATACGATAAATACCTAAGAACCGAAATAGAGAAACACTCTTATCATGTGGGAATGCTTTTTTCAAAAAGAAAAAAAGTGGAGCTTTTTCTTTGGCTTGAATTTCCGAGGCTGTTTGTTACACTAGTGACAGGATTTACACGGTTGTTGGGATAAAAACGTAAGTAATATGAATAAATTGAAATCGAATTTTGTATATGCAACGGCATACAAAATGCTGGAGTTGCTATTACCTCTTATAACGTCCCCGTTGCTTTCACGTAGATTGGGGGCAGAGGCGCTTGGTACATATACATATACATATTCTATGGTTAGCCTGTTTGTAATGTATGCGGAATTGGGATCCTATCGTTATGGTATGAGAGAAATTGCCAAGGTCCAAAATATTAAATCAGACAGAAATAGAGTGTATAGCGATATTTTTTGGACCCATGCTGTTAATGCAAGCATATCGTTGGTACTATATCTAATAGTTGCAATCCTGATAGGTAAAGAGTATAGGAAAATTGCGCTTTTACAATCGCTTTGTATTGTGTCCAATATGATTGATAATTCTTTCCTATATGTCGGTATGGAAGATATGCGGACAATAACACTCCGTGACGGGACTGTAAAAATTGCAACGTTTGTTTTGATTTTATTGCTGATAAAATCTCCAGAAGATTTGATGCTGTATGTTCTGATAATGAATGTATGCGGAATTGTATGTAAGGTGATTGCTTTAGTCTATGCAAAAAAATATGTGAGTTTGGTTTTGCCTAACATATCAAATTGTATAAATCACTTTAAGCATATGGTGGTTTTAATGATTCCTGTCATTGCTGCTGGGATATATCAAAGTATGGACAAGATAATGATAGGATCAATGTACAAAAAAGAAGACGTTGGATACTACGATTGCGCAAGCAAAGCATTGATTTCAAAGAATATTATAACTGTTTTTGGAACAGTTCTGTGCCCGCATATTACAAATTTGTATGCAGAAGGGAAGACAGTTGAGGCTGAAAAAACATTCCGAAAATCCTTTTGTTTATCGATGATAATGGCATATGCTTTTATGTTTGGAATTGCTGCTGTTGCAAAAGAGTTCGCGCCGTTGTTCTGGGGTGAGGAGTTTTCTGTATGTGCTCCTATGATGGTGGGGCTTTCTATTAGCTTGCCGCTTTGGACCATTGGGGAATCTATCCGAAATCAGTTCTTGCTGCCCAATGGACGAGATCATGAATATATGAATTCCTTTTTGGTTGGTGTTGCAGTAAATGCTGTGTTCAACTTCATATTGATTCCAACGTATGGAGCAATGGGAGCAATATGCGCTACTATCGCGGCAGAGTTTGCAATGAATGCTGTACAGATATATTTCGTGAGAAAAGAATTAAATATTATACATGACCTGCTCCAAACTTTTCCCTATTTTATAATTGGTTTAATTATGTGTTTTTCTGTGAGATGCCTTGCAGATGCATTGAATAGTAATTTGTTGGTTAAAGTATTAATGGAAATTATTATCGGCGGTAGTATATACGGGGTACTGAGTGTATCTTATGAAGCTTTAACGCATAGATTTTTATTGCTTGATGTCTTGCAAAGACATAAAATCTAAGTCTTACATCAAAATGAGAAACGTGTAAAGTTCAAGTGTTTAATGAAAAGGAAAATTACTTGGAATGGAAAAAGAATTGATTTCGGTTATAGCACCAGTTTATAATGTGGAGCCGTACCTAAGTAAGTTTATTGAGAGTGTGCAAGAGCAAACCTATAGAGATTTTGAGTTGATTCTTTTGACGGATTTTCCTACGGATCGCTCTGCCAAAATCTGTGAAGAGTATGCGAATGGAGATTCACGTATAAAAGTTTTCCATAACAGTTGCAATGAAGGCGTAGCAAAAATGAGAAATATTGGATTGAGCCTCTCTGGTGGGGATTATATTATGTTCGCTGATAGTGATGATTTTTTAGAGGAAGATGCACTACAGTACAGTAAAAAATTACTGGATGAAAAATGCGCGGATATTGCTGTGTGTGGAATGAACGTTATTTCTGGGGGGGGTAAAACAAGTAAGGTATAGGGGCTATAAGTCTTTTTACACAAAAAAAGAAGCACTTGATACATATTTGAATTGCCATACGTTATCGGGATATTCAGCAGCAAAATTATATAAGAAAAGCATTCTTGAAAATCTAACATTTCCAGAAGATATGTGCTGCGGAGAGGATGGTGTGTTTAGTTTAAGAGCATATAATAAAGCGGAAAGAGGGGTAGCATTTAGTCCGAAACCAATCTATAATTACTTAGTTCGAGAAGGTTCTCTTTCTGGGCATGGAGAAGAATTCTCGGATAGAGACTTAGACATATTTAAACAAATCAGATATGCAAGAGAATGCATCGCAGATAACACATATAAGAGAAATCTCAATGTTTTTGAATTTCTATCTTATAGTGGGATGCTCTCAAAGTATTTGAAATCATCAGAAAATGTAAAAATAAAATATGCTGAGCAAGCATTACTTCTAAGAAAATCTTGCGACAGATGCTGGAAAGACTGCTTCATTTATGGAATTAATCCACTGCATAAAGTGAAAGCACTGCAATATTGCATAGATAGGATACTACATAGATGATGGTGAGAAACTCTTGTATAATGATTTAGTTTAAAACAATAGGAGCTAAAAAATGAATACAAGAGAAAATATAGCATACTTGAAATATTTTGGACCTGCCGTGATGTTTTGGAAAACAATAAATCATGTCGTTGTTGGATATAGGCATGGAGGTAAAATGGCATGGATGATTCATAATATAAATAATAATGTGATTGAAAAATATTTAAAACGGGATTGCCCGAATTCTTATAAGGGACTGCAAGTTGGAGATTATGATGGAATTGATGATGTTTCGAAAATGACTTCATATCGCTGTGAGAACTCTGAAGAACTTATAAATAATGTGATTTGGACAATGTGGTGGCAAGGCGAAGAAAACGCACCACCTATTGTAAAAAAATGCATTGAGAGTATGAGAAAACATAGCAATGGTCATCAAGTAGTAGTTTTAAACGAGGATAATTTTCAGCAATATGTAAAATTGCCTAAGGTTATCATTGATAGATTTACAGAACACAAAGCAGATAAAAATGATTTAAAAAATATAACATTAGATCAAACAAAAATTAGTGACGTAGTTAGGACATATTTGCTGTATTATTATGGAGGCATTTGGTCTGATGCAACAATGTTTTTTACCAAAGATATTGATGAACTATTTTTCAACGATGAATGGGAAACATTAGGCCAAGATAATACATGGTATATTGGCAGAGGCCGATGGAGTACCTTTTTTATGAGCGCAAAAGCAGGAAATGCCTTGTGCAAGTTTAATTACGATATGCATATTGAGTATTGGACGAATAAAAAGTACTATATAAATTATTTGATGACGGATCATATGTTTGATATTGCGTATAAAGAGCGAAGTAAAATACGAGATATGATTGATAGCGTTCATTGTGGTAATAAGAAGTGCTTGACAATTAACAGAGTATATGACCAACCTGTAAATAGAAGCGAAGCAGAAGCCTTTTTGGAAGAACAATATTTGCATAAATTATCCTGGAAATGGTGGGGACGAGATTCGGATGCAAGGCCTATTTTAAAAACACAAAATGGCGAACAGACATGGTTGGGCTATCTTCTGGAAAACTTTTGTGAAGAGGAGTGAAAAATGAATACTACATTGCTTATTATGGCAGCAGGAATTGGAAGTCGATTTGGAACAGGAATCAAACAGTTGGAGCCTGTGGATGCTTCAAATCATATTATTATGGATTACTCAATCCATGATGCAATCGAGACAGGCTTCAACCATGTGGTTTTTATTATCCGAAAGGACATCGAAAAAGAATTCAAAGAAGTCATTGGTGACAGAATTGCTAAGATTTGCGAAAAGCACAATGTGACCGTTGATTACGCTTTTCAGGACATCAACGATATTCCTGGAACTCTGCCAGAAGGCCGGACGAAGCCGTGGGGAACTGGTCAGGCTGTGCTTGCAGCGAAAAAGGTCATCAAGACTCCGTTTATCGTCATCAATGCAGACGATTACTATGGCAAGGAAGGCTTTAAGGCTGTCCATGAGTATCTGGTGAATGGCGGAAAGTCCTGCATGGCAGGCTTTGTGCTGAAGAACACGCTGTCCGATAACGGTGGCGTGACTCGTGGCATCTGCAAGATGGATGAGAATGGAAATTTGACTGAAGTTGTGGAGACCAGGAACATCGTAAAGACTGCAACTGGAGCAGAGGCAGACGGTGTGGTTGTTGATGTGAATTCTCTGGTATCCATGAATATGTGGGGCTTGACTCCTGATTTTCTGGATGTGCTGGAAAATGGTTTCAAGGAGTTTTTCGAGAAAGAAGTACCGAGCAATCCTCAGAAAGCCGAGTATCTGATCCCAATCTTCATCGGTGAGCTGCTGGAGCAGGGCAAGATGCCTGTGAAGGTTCTGAAGACCAACGACACATGGTACGGCATGACCTACCATGAGGATGTCGCAGCCGTAAAGGATAGCTTTAAAAAATGTTGGAAAAAGGTGTGTACAAGGCTGATTTATTTGCAGACTTGTGATATACTGGGAGCAATAGCTCCCTACGCTGCTCGAAACTTTGCACACCTCTCCGTGGTGAGCAGCAGGCAACGCTGATAAGGCGGCTAAGAATGCGAAGGGTATACCTATAATCGGAGAATAGGGAGTGTGAATGAATATGGATGGCTTATATCAGGTGCTTGATAGGGCAAAGTTTAAATCCTTAGTGTCATATGAGGAAATTTCCACGGATGCATTTGCTTTAGTTAATAACTCTCAAGAAAAATTATCTGATATTATCAAAAATGGTACGGTATCACGTGCGACGCAAGACCTCTATTTTTCAATGCGACTTTCACAGAATGATGGGAATATTCTTTTAGACAGTATAGAAAAAGGTAATTTCCAGATTGAAATGGAAGGAATGGATAACAAAGGGCTTATCTATAAACTCACTTTAATGCCGGTGACTTTGGAAATTTGTGGTAAAACGAAACCGGAGGAAGAAACAGTATGCTTTCCTATGATAGCTATGAGATTGCAACGGAACTCGTTACAGACTCCGGTGAGAATAGCATAGGGAGTATATATTGATGGATGAATTGCTCATTAAGCGAATATATAACGGCATGATAGGAAAAAACTAATCCCTGATTCAGAGACACTTCAACTAAAATCAGCTATTGATGAATTTGTTAGTAACCGAGATGGTAACCATTATCTTATTTTGGCTGATGGATATGAGTGTGTGAATTATGATACAATGAGAAAATGATATGAATCAGAAGCAGGCAAAGACCTTGTGGAAAGCTGCACATTTCAAAGTTACTCGTTTGAGGGCTTTTACACGTATGCAGCGGTTGAAGTACTGAGAGATGCCGGATATAGTTTGGAAGAGACAATTGACATATTAAGGTAATAAGTGTCTGTTTATTCACAATACATAATAGAAAGGCTGATATCTTATGCCCAGAACCAAAGGAAGCAAGAACCGTCCAAAATCGAATATTACCAAAGACTACGCAACCCAGATCACGGAGAAACAGGAATCCATCGCTTCTCTGACTGCTGAAATCACGTCTATTACCGCCAATATCGACACACTGAAAGCTGACCTGAAAGAGAAGAAGACTGCTCTGAAGAAGGCCGAAAAAGAAGTGGCCACTCTGGAAGAAAAGAAAGCAAAGGCAGATGCTAAGGCTGCAGAGGAAGCAAAGAAAGCTGAAGCAGAGGACGTGCTGAAAAAGCTGCTGGCCAGCGGTGTGAGTGCAGACGAGATACTCGAAAAACTAAAATAATCTTTTTAGACCTCAGACCGTGTGGGTGTGGCTACAAAATCTCATCTATACGGTTTTATAATAGAACGATTGTTTTATATCAAACAATAATATCCCTGTTTTTTATTCCATAGTCCAAAATTACATCCGGTGAAATTTTAGCAAAAGAACAGCAGGGGAGAGCGCAGGCAAAGCAAAGGAACATCACAGACAAGAAGTTTTCAAAGGTAGTCAGCACATCAAAAACAACTTCAATCGCTTCAAAATTTATTCTTCAAAAAATCAGCAATAACCCATCACTCAATTCCGTCCATCAATACACCCATCAATCCATCATCCAACCCCTTATCACACCCACCCTGAGGAGCGCATCTGGGCAGGGCGAACGTCCCCGGCGGCAGCCCCGGGTCCCGGACGCTCCGAAGATCAAGCATGACAAGATGAAACAATTTTACATGATTGACATGGAGCGAAAAAGATGGTAATATTATCTTGTCAAAAAATGCGAATCCCTCTCGCTCGCGAAGGAAAAATCTCTCTCGCAATGAAAAATCAAACGATACAACGAATGAAAATTGACTTTGCCGAAGGCTGGCAGACACGAGGGACTTAAAATCCCTTTCTGAAGGCAGAGTATGGGGTTGCCCCGCCGGAGACATTGAAAATCTCAGAATTGTTAGTTGATTCGAATGATTGTCGGACTTTCTTTTTGCTCTGCTTTCTGGAAGCTTTGGAGAGGTGAGGGGAATCATTCTTGCATAGACGATGCCGTATGGACGCGTTTACAAGAACCTTTCCATGCGGGGCCATAGTGAAATATTTTTATATCAAACAGACTGCCCCCAAAGTAGCTCGCATCAAATCGCGCTGCTTTGGGGGCAGTTTTACGCTTTGCGGGGGATGGGCGGGGCGCTGTCGTCCGTAAGGCCGAGAATATAATCGGTACTGGTATGGTAGAGACCGGCAAGCTGGATCAGCACCTCGGTGGGGATATCCCGCTTGCCGGTCTCGTAATTGGAGTAGCAGACCTGTGTGCATTTCAGATACGCCGCAACATCCTTTTGCAGCAGATCACGATCCTCCCGCAGATCCCGGATACGTTGATACATGGTATTTACCTCAAAGGCTTTATTTAAGGTAAAGTATAGGCATAACGAAATGTTATATTGACATATAAAACAAAATGTTATATCATAGTATCGCGCCGGGAACAGCTGTGAATCTCCGGCGCAAAAGGGGAGAGCATCATGAAACTGGAATTCCGGCAGACGGTGACCTGCAACCACCTTACGCTTGCAAGGGTCTGCAAAACTATCGACTGGCAGCAGCCACTGCCCCGGTGCGGAGAATATGTGGCCGGGCTGGATACGCTGGACGGCGAACCGGAACTGCCGGTGCGCAAACTGCTGCACCGGGCACAGGACGGCGGCTGCCTTGCGGAGCTGCCGGGCTTCAACATTGCGCAGCTGAGGCTTTCTTACCGGGAGCTGGAGCAACTGGCAGCAAAAAAAGGCTGGACGCTGCAAAAGCTGTAAAAAACTTAAATTTCCCTCTTGCATTCTGGCCGATTCGTGCTATAATAGTAAGGCAATCGTTTCCAAGGCCGCTCGACGGGGTAGCCGAT
>ERZ773229.1546-NODE-1546-length-15486-cov-5.225455_pt1 | contig 15486 bp, 7 predicted proteins | sample MGYA00580992_ERZ773229 | MGnify/ENA primary metagenome ERZ773229 (study PRJEB29015, sample SAMEA2737795) | human gut metagenome | biome: human gut; feature: human-associated habitat; material: faeces | place: China | collected 2012 ... | reverse complement strand
TCCACAAGAAGATCCTAAAGGATGCAGGGCTGGAACACCTGAGATTTCACGACTTACGACACACATTCGCAACCTTAGCACTGCAAAACGGCGTAGACGTGAAAACGGTATCCAGTATGCTTGGACACTTCGACGCGGGATTCACGCTAAGAACCTACACCCACGTCACACGCCAGATGCAGGAAAGCGCAGCCGAAAAGATGGGCAATTTCATGGCACAAGTGATGTAAAAGCACAGGAGCGCCGGAGGAATGCTCCAAGTCTTCCTCCGGCGCATTGTGCCTTTATTCCTTGATCGAAAGAGCCAGATGCTCGACGATCTGCTCGACCGCGTCGGTTGTCAGATACGCCCCGCTCAAACTGACATTCGCGTGTGCGGTGCAGCATTCAGCCCAAACATGACCGCTGTCCGCCGTAATCAGGAATTCACAGCCGCTTTGCGTGGTGTAATAATATGCCTCTTCATACGAGCTATCCACGATGTAGCTCTGATTACTGTTTTCCCATGCTGTATCATAGCGAAAATCAAAGCTGACATACCCCTTGCCGTCCACTGCGCCATAGAGCGCTGAGAAATAATTGCCGGTAAATGTGCCGCCTGAATCGCGCACGACATACGCAATGCCGGTTTCCGGCACAAAGCGATAGTTCTCATTCATCCACGTCAGATCCAGAGCAAACTTATCGTTTAAAAACGGAACCAGATCGTTGGGGTTCTCTGCCATATACTCCATCTTTTCTGCGCCGTCCTCGCGCGTAATGCGCCGGATGGAGAGTGCTGCGTCGCTGCTGAGAACCTCCGCAGAATCCCAACCGGAGCCTCCGCCAACGATTTTTTCTCCGTTTTTCCACTCGTCGGCGGTAATGCGGAGCGCCTCGGTCACGTCCTCTAGCGAATACGGCACATCCCCGTTCGGAAACGAGACCGCGACTGGCGTGTCGCCCTGCGGCTCTGGAATGTCGCTTTTGTCAGATACGAGGATCGAGTTGCGGAATACATAGACTGCGGCAGCCGCTGTCAGCGATAGTGCCAGCGCGACGATCAGCGCAATCGCCAAACGTGGCAAATGCTTTTTGGTTTTCATGATAGAAGCCTCCTGTTTTTCCCGGTGGGAGGCGATCTGCGCGCGGATGCGCGTTCGGCTACCGTCCGGCAGGCGAACAGAATCTGCAATACGCTTAAAATTTTGTTCCATGTCAATCCCTCCCGAGTTGTTCGTCCAACATTTTTCGCGCCCTGTGCAGGCGCATCGAAACGGCGGAAACAGAGATGTGCAGGAAACCTGCAATCTCGAAGCAGGAATATCCCTCCATGCAGTGCAGCACCACAACGAGCCGATATTTCTCCGGCAGCTCCATCACGGCACGGTAGAGAGCGTGATCCTCCGGCTCGGTCGGCAAAATCAGATCGTCTAATGCATCGGGAACGAACCTTTTTGCTGCTGCAAGCTGGTTTTTACAGTAGTTTACCGTCAGCTTTGTCAAAAATGCCCGCTCCCGACCGGGGTAGACGCTCAGTTTCTGCTCCATCAGCTTGTAGAAAACCGCCTGCACCGCATCCTCCGCGTCATGCGGCGAACGCAGATACCCGAGCGCCACACGATAGACACTGTCGGCATATGTGTCATAGAGCGCCAGCACCTGTTCTCGTTTCATCTGTCTGTTTCTCCATTTCTTTGAGGCCTCATAGATATAACAATTCAGGAGCTCAAAACAGCACATTGTTTCAAAAAATTTTTGGATATGTCAAATATAACGTACATTTGAGCAAACAGCAACCGCTTGCAGCAGGAAAAAGTTTACCTGAAAACACAGAGCAGCGGAGAGGATAAGACAAACATCCTCTCCGCCGCTCTTTGGACATTTCGCCGTGTGGGTCACGGTGTGGGTCAGGCAAATTCGCCGCCCGAAAATCCGAACAAATAAAAGAGAAAACCGGCGAAAATCTTACGATTTTCACCGGTTTCTGGAGCTAGTGGCCGGACTTGAACCGGCGACCTGCTGATTACGAATCAGCTGCTCTACCGACTGAGCCACACTAGCATCCCGATTGCCTGAATAATATAGCACGTTTTTTCCGCTGCGTCAATCCCTTTTTCGCGGGATATTTAAATTTTGTGCATGTCCTCGCAATATGAACAAATGTCCACAGCAATTTTCTACATTGCTGTGTAATCATTTAAATTGATTAAAAAGCTATTTTATGGTATAGTGTGTTCCATACTTTTATATTCTAAAAAGGGAGATGGACGTCCGCGGGATGTCCGGAAAGGAGAACTATGGAAGCTATCATCAATTTTTTTACGGGGAGCCTGAATACGGTCGCATGGCTGTATATCTTTCTGCCATGTACCATCGTCGGCGGTCTGTATCTGACCATTCGCAATCGCGGGATTCAGTTCACGCGCTTCGGCTATGCGATGAAAAACACGGTCGGAAAGATGTTCCAGAAGCAGGAGGCAGGCGCAGGCGCGGTCACGCCCCTGCAGGCCGTCACAACGGCACTGGCCGCGACGGTCGGCACCGGCAATATTGTCGGCACCTCGCAGGCCATCGCGCTCGGCGGCTACGGCGCAGTGTTCTGGCTGTGGCTGGCGGCGCTGCTCGGTATGATGATCAAATATTCCGAGGTTACACTGTCTATCCAGTACCGTGAGCGCGACGCGAAGGGTGACTGGGTCGGCGGCCCGATGTACTACGTCAAAAACGGCCTCGGCAAGCATTGGCAGTGGGTCGGCATTCTGTTCTGCGTCTTTGCGGCCGTCGCCTCCTTCGGCATCGGCAACATGTCGCAGGTCAACTCCATCGTTGGCTCCCTGAACGACGCCATCGACGCCTTTATCCCGGCAGCGGAAGGGGAGCGGAAGCTGCTGAACTTCGTGTTCGGCGTTGTGATTGCCGCGCTGATCGGTGTAATCCTTTTCGGCGGCATCAAGCGCATCGGCGCCGTGGCGGAAAAACTTGTCCCAGTTATGAGCGTTTTGTACATCATCTTCGCGCTGGTCGTGATTTTCGGCCATGCCGGCAATATTGGCCCGGCTTTCGGCAAGATTTTTGCCACAGCGTTTACACCCAAGGCGCTCGGCGGCGCAGCTAGTGGCATTGCGCTCAAGCAGACGATCGTCTGGGGGCTGCGCAGAAGCGCATTCTCCAACGAAGCCGGCCTCGGTTCTGCAGCCATTGCCCACGCGGCGGCTGATACCAAGAGTCCAGTCCAACAGGGCCTGTACGGCATTTTTGAGGTCTTTGCCGATACCATTGTCATCTGCACCCTGACGGCCCTGACTATCATTTGCAGCGGCGTAGACATCACCTTCGGCCATAAAGTCGGCTCCGAACTCATCACTGCCGCGTTTGCCACCATGTTCGGCCAGAAATTCGCTTCCGTCTTTGTCGCGCTGGCGCTGATGCTTTTCGCGTTTACAACGATTCTTGGATGGTCGCTCTACGGCAGCCGCTGTGTCCAGTATCTGTTCGGCCTCAAAGTCTCGAAGGCTTATCAGGTGGTGTTCATCATCGTCGTCGTGATTGGTGCGGTCGCGTCGCTCGACGTGGTGTGGGATATTGCCGATACGTTCAACGGCCTCATGGCGATTCCGAACTTTATCGCCCTGTTTGCCCTGTCCGGCGTCGTGGCGAAGCTGACGAAAGAGTATTTCTTCGACAAAAACAAGCTGACAAAGTAAAACCAAAAGCCCGCAGGCCGGTTAAACCGGCCTGCGGGACATTTACTGCGAAAGGAGAGAAGCAGCATGCAGCAGCTTCAGATCGGGCGGGTCTACCGTCATTTCAAAGGTGATTACTATCTTGTAGAGGCGCTTGCGAAGAACTCTGAGAGTGGGGAACCCTGCGTAATTTACCGGAAGCTTTACGGAGATGGCGGCCTGTGGGTGCGTCCACTTGCCATGTTTTTGAGCAAGGTTGACCGGGAGAAATATCCCGACGCAGAGCAGGAATATCGCTTCGCACTTCAGGATATTCCAAGCGCCGCCGGTCACTAAGAATGCGAGTATACGGCTTAGCGGAATCTACTCCGCTAAGCCGTATTTTGTTTTTATTCTGTCCAGCTTTTCCAGCATCGGTTCTGCGCCGAGCCAGAGGAAGAAGAATGTGGCGATTGCACGCACCAGATCGACCGGGATGCCGGAAATATAATAGCTTAGAATGATCTTCCAGTTGACGGACTGTGCCCACATGAGGGCCGACGCTGGATTCATAATGCCGCCGTAGATCACGGTCGAGGCGATCACGCCGAAGATGCACAGACTGAGTTTTGAACGCCGCAGCACGCCCTTGCGATACAAAATTCCCGCCAACCAGCCGATTGCGCCCATGGCAAACATCTGCCATGGCGTCCACGGCCCCTGCGAAAACAGCATATTAGACACCAGCATGGTCATAGCGCCGACGAGGAAGCCCGTTTCGCCGCCAAAGGCCACACCAGCCAGAATCGTCATGGCGACGACCGGCTTGAATTCCGGCAGCATGAAAAATGCGGCGCGGCCTGCCACATTCAGCGCAACGAGAACGGCAATCAGGACAAGTTCGCGCGCCTGCGGCTTTCTGCCCTCAAAAATCAGGAAAAACGGCAGCATACATTCAAGCAGAATCAGCAGCGACGTAAAATAGTACTTTCGCCCGCCGAAGCAGTACAGGCCAAGAAACAGCGTCAGAGGAATCAAAAGCAGGATAAGCAGCGTCGCAATGATTGTCCGCTTGCGAAGCTTTCGTTTTTTTGCGGGCGGTTGTATCAAAGCGTCCGGCCAGTCTGCTTTGCGGCTGACAGACAGCGCAAACACAAGCAGGCAGATAAGCAGAATGCCGTACAGGCGCAGCTGGCTGTCTGCGAATGCGGTCAAACCGCCTGCGTCAATGAGATTCGTGAGGTCTGTTGCGCCAATGGCCTGAACGGTCAGGGCTAACGATGCAAAACCGGACACGGCGGCAAGAATCTTGCGCCAGACCGGGAGTTTTTTTAATACCTGCGTTTCTTTTTCCGGTACTGCCGGAACATGCTTGCATTCCGGCAAGGCCGGTTCTGCTTCAACGGTACCACCGCAGGCGGCGATCACGTCCTCGGGCGTGACAGCTTCGGACAGCACATCCCGCGCGATGCGGTTTGCGGCGGTCGAGTAGAAGCTGTTTCCGCTGAAGAAGGTACGGGGAGCCGCTTCTGTAACGATGCTTCCGTCGAAAAACAACGCGCAGCGATCAGCATATTTTGCGCAGAACTCGATATCGTGGCTAACCATTAAAATTGCTGTGCCGGACACTTGGAGCGTACGGAGAATCTGCCCGAACGTCTGCTTGAACTCTACGTCCAAGCCTTTTGTCGGCTCGTCGAGAAGCAGAATATCCGGGTTCAGGAGCAGAATCTTTGCCAGCGCTGCGCGCTGCTGCTCTCCGCCGGAGAGATCATAGGGATGTTGGTCTAGTAAGTCTGCAAGACCGCACAGCGAAACAATCTGCGCCAGACGCGCAGACCGGCGTTCCGCTTTCGGCAGAAGTTCCAGCAAATCCTCGCGCACGGTCGGCTTTACAAACAGCGTCTGCGGATTCTGCGGAAGCAGTCCAACACTGCCGCTGATAGTCAACTCTCCGCGATACGGCTTTTTCAGGCTTGCCAGCAGCTTGAGCGTGGTGGTCTTGCCCGTGCCGTTTCCGCCGAGGAGCGCCAAAAATTCGCCTTTGCGGAGTTTTAGGGACAAGCCTTTGAGCACATCGGGCAGGTCTTTTTCATATTTGAACCAGAGTCCCTGTACCGACACGACAGTTTCCGCCTGCGGCACATGTTTGCTTCCTTCTGGGATGGGGGACAGTTTATGTGTTTTTGCATAATCCAGCAGCCAGTTCCGGCCGTCGCAGACGGAAACGGGGCAGCTTGTATCGGAATTCACGGCGCTCCAAATCCGCATGGCGGCCGGCATTGCCAAAAACATGGTGCTGCCGTTGGCCTTTAACTCGGCGCCCACTTCGGCAGGCGTACCGGTGCAAAGAAGCTGGCCCTTATCCATCACGGCCACGCGCGAGGCGAGACTGAACGCCTCTTCCAGCCGGTGCTCCGTCAGAATGACAGTTGTGCCCAACTCCCGGTTGAGCCTGCTGAGTGTGGCAAGAAAATCGGAAGCTGCAATGGGGTCAAGCTGGCTTGTCGGCTCGTCGAGAATCAAAACCTTTGGCTGCAGAACCATCACGGATGCAAGATTCAAAAGCTGCTTCTGCCCGCCGGACAGTTCCGTAACAGAGCAGTGAAACCACGTCTGGATCCCAAAGAAGCTTGCCATTTCTGCCACTTTGCGGCGAATTGTTGGTGTGTCATAGCCGAGAGACTCCAGTCCAAAGGCAAGTTCGTGCCAGACCTTGTCGGTTACGATCTGGTTTTCCGGACTCTGCTGGACAAACCCGATTTTCTCTGTCTGTTCGCGCTGCGATACCTTGTCCAAGGGTCTGCCCTCAAACAGAATCTCGCCGCTCCTGCGCCCGTGCGGGGCAAGCACAGGCTTCAGCTGCCGCAGAAGCGTCGATTTTCCGCAGCCGGACGGGCCGCAGAGTACCAGAAATTCCCCGGCATGGACAGACAGCGTGAGATCGGAAACGGCCTGCTTTTCCTGCTCCGGGTATGCAAAATTCAAGTGGTTGAGCGTGAAGAGTTCCATTGTCTGTCCTCCTTTCGGTCGAGAATGACTGGGGTGAGCACCAGTGCGAGATAAACAAGCTGAAAGCTTATGGTCAAGGGTGTCCACGGGGCGGCTTTGATCGTGGGATAGTACCGGAACGCTGTTCCGCCGGCAATCCATCCGGAGAGCAGATACGCGCCGCAGAAAACCAGCCATGCAAGGGCAGAACTGTCACGGCTGTCAAAGCGGTAGATCGAAAATGAGGTGCGCCCCGGCAGGCCGTAGCCGCGCGCACGCATGGAATCTGCCGTTTCAATCGCGTTTTCCAGGCTCCATGTGACCATAATGGAAAAAATCCGAATGGCATTTCCGACGCGGCGGAATACGCTGCCGGTTTTCGTGTCCCTTCCAATACATGTCTGCGCTTCTGATACGACTTGCAGCTGTGCCTTGAATTTCGGGATAAAGCGCAGCGCCATGGACAGAACGAGCGACAGGGCGGGGAGAATCCGGCCAAACAGGTAGACAAATTTATCCGAGGTTATGACCTCGTTGAAGCTGGAAAACCAGAGCACGACCGATGCCAGCATCACGGCAGCGGCCGCACCGTAGAGCATGGACTCCAGCGTCAGCGGGTTTCCGGAGGGAAGATACGTCAAAATCGTTGCGCCTTCGTGATTGAAAGCCGGATTGACAAGCGCGGCAAGCGCCGCCATGGGCAAAAGCCCCATGGCGGCGAACCGAACTGCTTTCCTGCCTTTGAGCAAGATGGCATATGCCAGCGCACCGGTCAGCGAAATCGCCAGATAAACCGGGTGCATCAGGCACATGGACAGCATCAGGACAAGCGCGAAATATAAAAAGCAGACAGTCGGGTGATACCCTGAAAAAGCGTCGCGGTTTCTCATGATTCCGCCCCTGCCGCAGCGCCGCCGCCGACATCTGCGCCGAGTTCACAGGTATAGACCCATTCGACCACGTCGCCATCCTGAAGCGTATATTGACTGCACCCGTAATTCGGAAACCAGCTGTTCACCGCGTACATCCAGCCGGATTCCGCGCCGCAGTCAAATTCGTAGAGATTTCCGATGCCTTCTATGTAAGCAGAGTGATAGACCGGTGTGTCGGAAAACTCCATATGGAGTTTTTTATCCCGGCAGACCTGCTGCAAAACGTCAAAGGCACTCTGGCCTGCCTGAAAGGAGACTTCCACCGGCTCCAGCAGCCAGCCATCCTCCGGTACCAGATCCGCCTTATCCGGGCTGCACAGATCCATATGTTCCAGAATGGAAGCGCAGGAAATGGAGACGGTGCAGCTGTAGGCCGGCCCGGCCTGCGGCGCTTCGCACCCGGTCAGAAGTACGGCTGTCAGCACCAGTGTAAGCAGCGCCCAAACGGCTGTCTGTTTGTTCGTTTTCCGGATTATCATTCAAATCAACTCCGCATGTCTTGTGTTGCTAGGATGTATCTGAAAGCCGGCCGGACGGCCGGTTTTCAGATGCACCCTAAAATGCAGCAGGCAGGGCTGCCCCCGAAGGGGGGCAGTCCTGTACTGCAAATTGGGGTTATGCGATCAGTCCATCACGTTTTCCACAAACCGGTGGAGAATCGCGGCGACCTGTGCTCTGGTTGCGTCGCCCTTCGGCATGAGTCTGCCGGAAGCGCCGTTGATCAGACCCTCCGAGACAGCCCAGCTGAGCGCCTCGCTGGCATAGCCGGAAACATTGCCTGCGTCGGAGAAGCTGTCCAGTTTCGCGCCTGCATCGGTGTCCAGCTTCTTGTACTGCGCATAGCGGTACAGGATCGCGGCAAGCTGTTCACGCGTGACCTTTGCATCGGGGGAGAAGGATGTGCTGCCCGTGCCGGTGACGATGCCGTTGGCGGCTGCCCATGCGACGGCCTTTTCATAATACGAACCGGAACACACATCGGAGAAGCTGCTGCTGCCGGTGCCGGCGGGTTCACCCTCGAGGCGGTAGAGAACCGTGACGAGCATTGCGCGCGTCATAGATGCGTTCGGGCTGAAACTTCTGCTGTCCGTGCCGGAGAACAGGCCGTTCTCGTAGACGAACATGACGTCGCTGTAGAACCAATCGGACGTGGAGACATCGGTGAACGGAAGCTTGGGCTTGGAGTCCGAAGCGGGCTTGGTGTTGTCAACAGCCGGCTTGATCGGTGTCGGAAGCGCGGCGGTCGTGACCGTAACGGTGTAGGATGCGGTGGTCACGCCGTCTTCAGCTGTGACAGTAAAGTACCAGACGTTTTTGATGTGTGTCAGAGCGCCGACGGTTGCGCGAGCATGGTTCGTGATGATTACGAAGCTGCTGGCTGTGACGTTCGTGCCGTAGGGAACGGTGACGGTGTACTCGTTATTCACACTGGTCTTAGCCTTAACGCCTGCAACGGTGATGCTTCTGACACCTGCGTCGTTGGACTTCGGCGCTTCAGTGAACGAAACGGTGACAGTGTAGGTCCTGGAGGTCACGCCGTCCTCAGCGGTAATGGTGAAGGACCAGACGTTTCCGTCATGCGTCAGAGCGCCGACGGTCGCGCCGGAGTCGCTCGTGACGATCACGAAGCTGTCCGCCGTAACGTCTGTGCCATAGGGAACGGTGACAGTGTAGGTGTTGTTTTCGCCTGCTGCTTCGATGTCCGCGACAGTAACGCTTCTGACGCCCACGTCATTGGACTTCGGCGCTGCTGTGACCGTGACGGGGAGCCACGGGGAGACAATATCGGTGTACTCGTCGCCGATTGCGGACAGAACATAGCTGCCTGCTGCTGCGAACGAGAGCGTGACCTGGCCGTCTTCATCGATTGTTTTGCCCTCGACCGGCGTGAGCGTTCCATCTTCGCCGACTGTGCAGATCTGCAGATCTTCGGGATCAAGCGCTGCACCGTGCGTCTCACGGTCTTCCGGCTTCAGGCTGCCGCCGTAGGCGTACATATAGCCATCCATGCCGAGCGTGAAGTCCGTTCCGGCCTGAACTGTAAGCGTGTTGAGCCGGTTTCCATCCGCATCCGTGAACCAGGTATAATAGTCCATGTACATGCTGGTGTCCTGATAGAAGAAGAACTCAACGGTGCTGTCTTCTGCAATGGGCGCCTGGCTGATGGTGTAGCCGGTGTAGCCGTACTGCGTGTTGTATTCGCCGTTCTTGTCGCAGGGGAACTCGCCGTTGACCGCGAAACTGAACGCGGAGGTTTTTTCTCCGTTGACCGTGGTGATCGTGCCGTTGCTGACGACGAGATAATCGCTCTTGCTGTCCTTCGTGAAGTCCTCACCGAAGGTGAGCTCGTGGTACTTCACGAGCACGTCCAGCGCGGAAACGCCGTCTGTGACATCATCAGCGTAGCCATAGCGTTCGGCGAGATCGCTGGAGACCTCCACGCGGGTCGGAACCATGATAAACATATTTTCTGCCTGCATGGAAATGGTCGCGTGGATCGTCTTGGCCTCTTTCACCGTGACCGTGACGGAGTAGGTCACGGCAGTGCCGTCCTCAGCGGTCACAGTAAACGTCCAGACGCCGTCCTCACCCTTGGCCGGGCCGGTAAGCGTGGCCTTGCTGTCGGAAAGTGTGATCTCGAAGCTGTCTGCCGTGACCTCCGTGCCTGCCGGAAGCGTTACGGAGAAGCTGTTTTCAGCCGTACCGGCTGCTGCCTCAACGCCTGCGACCTTGACGGACGCAACACCCGCGTCAGAGGACTTCGCGTTCGGGTCGATCACAGTAAGAACGAACTTGTATTCCGGAGATTCTGCCTTGCCGTCGCTTGCTTTGAAAACAAGCGTATACGTACCGGCAGCGCTGGGCGTATATGTGTAGGAGGCCGGTACATAGAACGGATTCTCGGCATCACGCCAGACGCGGTAGGTGAGCTTATCGTAGGCGTCCTCGTCCTCAAAGATCTGCGTCATATCAAACTGATAGCTTTCGCCAAGGTTGATCGAGGCCGCAGCCGGGGTGATTACGCCGTCCTTCAGCCTGGGGGCATGGTTCGCCTCGGTCGGCATACGCAGCTCGTAGACCCAGACGTCGGAGGCGTCGGTCTTGTTCGTCAGCGTAATGACCGCGACCAGACTGCCGGAAAGATCGGGATTGATGATGGCAACATTCTTCGCGTGCGGGGCGTCCACTGCTTTTGCAGTTCCGTCGGTCGTCGTGAAGGCATATACGGCGGAATATGCCGTATTGTAGGATACCTTAACCTGGAACTGAATCCCGGATGCGCCAGAAACGATTCGATACGGAGAAGTCAGCACATTGCTGCCCGCTGTTTGATGCAGCGTAAAGCTGCGCGTTGTCGTATACTCCAGGCTTGCCTTGAGCATGGAGAGCGTAACCGTCCGCAGTGGGGTCGTCTCAGATGCGCTTCTGCGGGTCACGGTGACAGTATACGCTGCGGTGGTCGTGCCGTCCTCGGCGGTAACGGTGAACGTCCAGACATCGCCGTTGGCTGTGGGAGCGGAGACGCTGGCCTTTTCATCGGACAGAACGATCTGGAAGCTGTCTGCCGTAACCTCGGCGTTCGTCTGCAGCTTGACCGTGTAGGCTGTCTCACCGGTCTTCGAGGCCGGGGTGTGCGCGACGGAAACGGAGGTCACGCCTGCGTCAGAGGACTTCGGCGCTTCCGCGACGGTCACAGTGACGGTGTAGGTCACAGCAGTGCCGTCCTCAGCGGTCACAGTAAACGTCCAGACGCCGTCCTCACCCTTGGCCGGGCCGGTAAGCGTGGCCTTGCTGTCGGAAAGTGTGATCTCGAAGCTGTCTGCCGTGACCTCCGTGCCTGCCGGAAGCGTTACGGAGAAGCTGTTTTCAGCCGTACCGGCTGCTGCCTCAACGCCTGCGACCTTGACGGACGCAACACCCGCGTCAGAGGACTGAGCTGTGCCGAACACCACGTTGATGGTGTAAGTGCGCTTGCCGTCGCTCGTTTCATTCATGGTGGGCCAGCTGTCGTCTGCACAGACGACGGTGATGACGCTGCCATTTGCGATGGGGATCAGGGACGTGCGGGAATATTCGCGGCCCGTAGCCTGCGTGCCGAGATAGGCGCGGACCTGATAGTTCTTGTTTGCCGCCGTCGGTGTGACGAGCAGCGAGGTCGTGCCTTCCGGCACAGTCAGGGTGTAGGTGAAGGTGTCGCCGCTGAACTTGGGCGCCAGCTTACCGGTGCTGAATGTGAGCGCTTTGAGGCGGGTGTCGGAATTGTTCCAGCTGCCGCCAAGATCCTCAACGGTACGGGTGTACATGATGCGGATCTCGTCGCCCGCGCAGAGCGTGCCCTTTGCAACGGTAAATTCACCAAAGCCAAAGTTTGTGAACCAGTCGTTGAGTGTGCCCATCCAGCCGGACATGGTACCGCCGTCAAACGCCTTCAAGTTGTCAATGGAGGAGATGTAGTTGCTTTCCGCGCCGACGACGGTGTGGCCATCCAGTGCTTCCACAACGCAGCCCATCATGGTCGATTCGCCAGTCAGCTCGATCCAGGTGTCGGCCAGCGTGCCTTCCCACGCAGCGCCCTCCGCCTTCGGGAACGTGGTGTTCTCCACGATCACACGGGTCATACCGGCCAGCGTCAGAACGCTGACATACGCCGTGTCAGAGCCGCCCTTGGAGGCGTCGTCCTTCACATAGGACAGCGTCAGTGTGTAGCTGCCTGCTGCAAGCTGCTTCTTGATGCTGCCGCTCTTCTCGCCGCTGACAGCGTCAGCCAGCGTTTCCGTGCTGCCGCCGTCGGCTGCGAGCGTGATGGTCAGCTTGTCATAGCCGTTTTCCGAGGAAACGCCGTAGCCGAAGCGCAGAACAGTGGGAGCGCTCAGCGTAAAGGCGAACGAGGTCGTGGAGCTGGTCTTGTCCTGCTCCTGGTTGCTGCTCTCAAAGCGGTCCAGATCGGCATTGTAGACCCAAGGGTAATTGCCGTTGTCGGAAACGCTGATAGAGGTGACAGTCTGCTCGGGGTAGGAGACGTGGCCGAGGCGGTCGTCGTCCCAGACCGTGTAGGTTTCGCCGCAGACGGCGCATTCGTAGGTCTTATAGCCGGTGAAGACCTGCTCGGTGCCGTCCTTGGGCGTATGGCCCTTGGCGGGAACGATGTCTTCCTTCGTTTCTGAGCAGCCGTCTCTGCGGCAGGTACGGACGATCTTGCCCGGCTGCGTGCAGGTGGGAGCCGTCAGGACACAGCTGTTGTCGCTGCCGTCCAGATCCTCGCAGAAGTCGTGGCCGAGCGGTGCGGTATACTCTGTGCGGTAGCTTGCACCGCAGTTTTTGCAGGTATAGCGGGTGTAGCCTTTCACCGTGCACAGTGCGGCAACAACCGTGCCCTCGCCGTTCGCCTCGTGGAAGGTCACATCGGTCTGCCATCTGAGTGCGGGATAGCCGCCGCAGACCGGGCCGAACGCGTCGGACAGGTCGGCGTCCTTGAGGTCAGCTTCGTTCAGCGCTTCGGCGTTCGCGTCCGCGTTCAGCGTGTTCAGATAATAGCACTTGGAGATCTCGGAGGAAGCAGTGTCAACCGTGCCGAATACGGCGCTGCCCGCTTCGCCGGTGGAGTAGCAGCTGGAGATGGTGATTTTCCCCTGCACAGTGCCGCTCCAGTTCACATTGCCCTTGACCTCGCCTGCGATGCCGCCGGAGGCCGTGCCGGAGATCTTGCCGGTGTTGTAGCAGCTTGCAACAGTCATTTCGCTGCTGGTGCCGCCGATGATGCCGCCGGCCTTGCTGCCGGTCGCGGAAATTTCTGCGGTGTTATAGCAGCCGGTGATGGTCGAGCCGTTGCCGACTGTGCCGCCGATAATGCCGCCGACGCTGCTGCCGCCGGTGACAGCGCCGAAGTTCGCGCAGTTCTCGATCACGGCGTTCTGATAGGTGTATCCCACAAGACCGCCGACGTTGTTGCCGGTAGAGGTGATGACTGCGTAGTTGAAGCAGTTCGCGATTTTCGGAGCAGTGCCGCTGGCATAGCCGGCGATCGCGCCTGCGCTGCCCTTGCCGGAAACTGCGCCGCGGATGGTCAGATCATGGATGTAGGAATTCGAGCCGATCTGCGCAAACAGGCCAGCCGTGGCGTTCAGGCCGGTGATCTCAAAGTCTGCGCCGTCAAGCACGACCTTCTTGCTGGAGGAGATGTTCAGCCATGCGTATTTGCCGAGGTTGATATCGGCCGTCAGAACGCCGGAAACGTCCGCGTCCTTGCTCTTCGCGACGAACCATGCCAGCTCCGCGCCGGTGCCGATCTGGTAAACGCCGTTTTCGTCGGTCTGCGGTTCGGTCTGCGTCTTGCCGTCCCATGCGCCCGCTGCGGTTGCCTGCAGGGTGATGGTGAATTCGTTGGGGCCTTCCTCCGTCATGGTGACGCTGCCAGTGGCGTATTCAACGCCGGCACCGGAAACGGTGTAGAAGTATTCCTCGGCATAAGCCTTGAACGTGCCGTCTTCCGCGACCGCAATGCCGTTGCCTGCGCTGTCCGCCAGCGTGACGGTCAGATCCTTGCGGTCAATGGACGTGCTGTTCTGATCCTGGAAAAGCAGCTTGCCGGTCAGGAAGTCAAGCTTTACGACCGGGATCGTGATCTCCGGCAGACGGCTGAGAATGCCTGCCGTCTTGGGCGCGTCGAAGCCGGGATTCGTGCCCACAGCATAGGTGATGCCGCGGTGCGTCGGAACGCCGGGCCAGCCCGCCTGCTTGATCGCGCCGCTCAGCGTGTAGGTCTCCTCAGCCCAGAACTTCGGGATGGTGACAGTCAGCTTCTGCCGCTCAGGGTTGCCGCTGAAGTCATAAACGCCGAAGTTTCCGCCGGGATCACTCTTGAAGAAGGTGCCGTCCGGGCCCTGCATATACAGGGAGAAGTTGAAGTTATACGCGCCGGAAAGCTTTTCCTTGGGGCTGATCAGGTTGGAGAACTGGATCGTGACGGAATCGCCCGGCTTGATGGCAGCCAGCTCTTCCTGCGTCAGCTCCGTGCCCTCCGCGTTGACAAACTTGTAGCTCACGCCGCGTGCCGTCACGACCTGATAGGTCGAAAGGCCGCCCTTCGTGACCTTGATGATATTGCGGCCGGTGATCAGACCGCTGACGGTCACAGTGCCGTCTTCAGCGGTTGTGACGCCAGTGTTTGTGAAGCCGCCGGAATACGTCATAGACGCAGCGGTCACGGTGGGGCGCAGGACGCTCACGGTGCAGCCCGCTTCGGGCTTGAAGCTGTAACTTGCACCCTCTGTTCCAGTGTAGAACAGAATGTCATGCTCCGCATCGAGTTGCCGCGCCTCATCCTTCTCGATGACCGCGTCCATGCGGTCAAGATTCATATTGGTCTGGATGGCGCTGCCGTCCGCGCCGACATTCACGACAAACACGCCCGTCAACTCCGGCCAGATGGCGGAGAAGCGATGTGAGGCCGTGCTGGTCTGGCCAACCATATGGGTCATTGCGTCATAGGTTACGAGCACGATTGCCGTGCCCTCGTGCTTGGCCTCCATCACAGCGACGTTGCTGTTCAGCGCGTTCGGCGTGATGGTCACGACGTCGCTGGCATTGCCGTTCACATCGATGACCTGATAGTGCATCTCCGGCAGTGCGACCTTGGCGTTCATAAAGCTTTCGATCGCGAACCAGTTGCGGAAGGAGTTGAGTTCAAACGTATCGCCAACGGCCATGTTTTTATAGCCCTTGGTGTTGATGTTCAGGTAAATGCCTGCACGGTCGTAGACGTTGTTTTCAAAATGATAGATCGTGTCCTTGCTGAAATCACCGGTCAGACCGAGATCCTCATCCGTGACCGTGTACGCTGCGTCGGCGCTCAGTCTGACGTAGTTCCAGTAGGTCGCGCCCTCCGGATGGCGGACACGGTAGAAGTAATCCGTGTTCTT
>ERZ773229.1543-NODE-1543-length-15504-cov-28.426694_pt1 | contig 15504 bp, 19 predicted proteins | sample MGYA00580992_ERZ773229 | MGnify/ENA primary metagenome ERZ773229 (study PRJEB29015, sample SAMEA2737795) | human gut metagenome | biome: human gut; feature: human-associated habitat; material: faeces | place: China | collected 2012 ... | reverse complement strand
AATGGCGTGATAGGTACTCTTGAATCGGGTAAACTATGGGCGGGCATATAATGGAGTGATTATTGAATGAATAAAGAGGAAAATAACAAAAGAGGAAAATATAAAATCAGTACAAGACCTATTTCATATACGAAAGAGTTGTTCTTAGTTTTGTGTCTTGTCGGCAGGGAGTTGTCACCTAAAACTGTAAAACTTTTTAAGCAGGATTATGGGGAATACAATGTTCGAAGAAATGTCATCTATAATCTTGTGCATCGGGGCTTAATTAAGAAAGTTGGATACCGAAAAAGTTACAGTTATATGCTTACGGATAGAGGCTTTGAATACCTCATGATAAAGTTTCCGTATAAATATAATTATGAACTATACAAAGACTATAACGAAGTCAATATGTATAATGAAAAAATAAGAGAAAGAAACAGAGCATTAACAAGCGTTCTCTATTGTCTTGTAAAGCAAGGTGTCAGCATAGAAAACTATTCAGGAATTGCAGAGAAGTTATTTCAAGGATACGAAATTAAGGTAGAAAAGCCTTTCTTTGTGAGTGTCAAAGAAATGCGTAGCTTTAGTCCTCGACTTGGTGCAATTTTCTCATCATCGTCTTATGGCTGTATTGTAACACAACAAAATATTACAATTATATATGCACCGGATAAGGAACATCACCTATGGTTGTCCAATGAAGTTGAATGGAAAAGAGTTGTGTGCGACATACTTGAACAGGCAGTTGAGCCATATAACAATCGTCAAAATCTTGGAGTGTTATATCTATATAATGATGTACCTACAGCTAAAGACTCATATGAAGTAAATGCTACTCGTATTGATAATAGGTCACCTCAAACTCGCCGCTGCTATCAAAAGCTTAATTATATACATAATTATTCGATGATAATGGATAATATGAATTACAAGTTAAGTGATGTTTTAGATTCAGCAATGAAAGATAAAATAAGCAGAGTGTTTTTTGATGAGTGTGACCTCAGACCATATCATCCAACAATTGATACTCAGTTTTGCGATGGGGTATATGGAGGCGAAACTTTATCATCAATGATGTGGTATCTTGATCCTACAAAGATGATGCAGATTATTGAATACATAATTCAAACACGAAATCAAGTGCTGATTTTATGCTTTACAGAACAGGTTGATACAATATCAAATATCATCTCAATTAACAAATCGTTAAAAGGAAAGGTGTTGGTATATGACTTATCCCGTGAAGCAGTAATTTCTGCAATTACTCAGACAAGATAAATAAATGAACTTGATTGAGTGTAGGCGGCTCGTGAAAATATTGAATTACAAATGAAATATTTTGAAACATTAAAGACAGAGCCGCTTACCTTGATGAGTTGTAAAGAATTAACGACGATTCAATGCTCTTTAATACAGGGTGCCTATTAGTACCCTGTATTTTTAGACTTTTTAATTCAGATATCAATGCAGAAAGGAAGGCATAAAAAATGAAACTATATGAACCCAGCAGAAAAACAAGAAATACTTTAAGAATATTGCTTATAGTATTTATAGCCTTTGTAGCAATATACATATCCGGACTATCGACTCAGGTATTGTTAATGGTTACAAAAGGACAAGCTATTACTGCTGATTTTAATCCGATTGTAAATTTCGCATATGCTTTTGATTTTTCAAAAAGTAAAATGTCTTGGATAGCCGAAGGTGTAATAGGAGTACTTATTTTTGCTTACGCAATAAAAATGAGCGATCATAGAGGAGTACTCGGCGAAAGTGAAAAAGACAGAACCGCTAATTTTGAATATTCTGATAGGGGCGATTTCGGCACAGCAAAACAAAGTAACGAGCATGAGATTCGTGAATTTATGAAAGTAGTACCAAAAAAACAGATTGATAAGATTAACGGATTGCCTATACTTGGCTATCTTAACGACAAGAAAAAGGAGATTGTAGCTTTTCCAAAAAAAGACTGGAGAGAGGGCGTAGAATATAACAATAACATCGTAGTTTGTGGTAATCCCGGATCTAAAAAATCAAGGTCTTTTGTTGTAAATTACATTTTACAGGCAATTACAAGAAGAGAAAGCGTAGTAGTATCAGATACGAAGGGAGAAATATATGGTTGGACATCAGAACTTGCTATTAAGCATAATTATGATGTAAAAATACTTAATCTTGTAGAACTTGAATACTCTGATGGTTGGGATATACTCGGTGAAGTTCGTAACAGTCCGGAAAAAGCAGCTCAACTTGCTCGAATTATTATTGATAATACAGGAGGAAAAGATACACGAGACTTTTGGGCGGATGCCGAAGAGAATTTACTCAAATCAATTGTTTTGCTGAAATCAGTAGGACTTGCGGATATATCAAACAAAACAGGTAAAGAACAAACGATGAGAGAAGTATGTGAGTTTATGACTTTATCCGACGATGATATGAAAAGAGTTTTTGATGTTCTTGAAGGCAATTTTCCATTCCATCCTGCTGTAATACCGTTCAAAGAGTTTTGGCGTGCAGATAAAATCAGAGGACAGATAATTCATGGACTTGCAAACAGACTACAACTTTTTCAAGATATAAAACTTTCAAAGGTATTAGGAACTCCGGAGATTGACCTTACGGCACCGGGACAAAAGCCTTGTATATATTATCTTCGTTTTTCCGATCAGCATTCCACATACAAGTTTGTAACCTCTCTGTTCTTTTCCTTTATGTACATTGACCTCGTAGAATATGCTGACTCCTTGAAAGAGAGAATTCTTCCCGTCAAAGTTGCTTTACTGCTTGATGAGTGTTGTAATATAGGCGAAATACCGGATTTCCCGAAAAAGATTGCGACTGTCCGTTCGAGGGGTGTTGACAGTATTCTGTGTATTCAGGATATACCACAAATACAATTCACATATAAGGACACTTGGAGAAGCATAATCGGCTGTTGTGACACATTTCTGTTTTTGGGATCCGGTAAAGATCCGGAAACAGCTAAGTTTATCTCCGACTTAACGGGTGAAGCGACAGTTAACAAGACAATGAGTTCTGCAATGGTAGGAAATGCTGATATGAGGGTAACATCTTCATCAGGTACAAGAATGGTAATGACACCGAATCAAGTAATGACAATGCCGAGGTCACAGGAACTTGTGTTTTTTGCTGAACATCAGGTTATGACGCTGACAAAAATGGATTTTACGGAACATCCAATGTCAAAAGAGATTGTTGAAACAAATGTAACAGACCATCAGTCTAAGATTGATTTTCCAAGTCTTGATTATGATAAAATGGTAATTGACAGATACAGTAATTATAGGCGGAAAGTTAGAGATGATGTTGGCGATGACAACGATGACGAAAGTCAAACGAAGGAACCAAGAAACAAAAAGCCAAGAGGTAATAAAAGTCCAAAAATCTTATAATTACATTTGACCTAAATTATTCTTAAATCACTCTAAAAAGCATTTTCTTCTGAAAGATAAAATGTCAGGGAGACGATTCGATTTTTGAATGATAAAGACTCTTAAACGGTCTGTATTGCATTTTATAGCTAGTAGGAGAAAAATTATATTGTTCTTGTTCAAAAAACGCAGCGGTAACGGCAGGGAATGATTAAAACCAATAAATTAGGTGCGTTTCTTTTTGAAAAGCTCCGTAGTTGATTTGTTCAAAGCAACTCTTGATGAATATGAAGTGAGCGAAGAAAGGGCAAGAGCCGTTATTGACGCATTTCCCAAAAATCCAAATGAAAATGAATACGCAAACTAACAGCCCCTTATCAATTAAGATGAAGGGGCTGTTTTTTATAAATGATAAATTTAATTAAAGCTATTCAAAAAGTCATCAATAGAAGAATGGTCTGTGAAAAATTCTGTGTCAATAATTTTTTTGTTCTTAATCGTTGCGTACAGGACTCCTTTTTCGTTGGTTGGCGAGGTATATATTTCATGTCTTGTATCTCCATAAAACCATCCGTTCACATTAGGATATACAGCACCGTTATCTTTCGGTTCTGAGAAGGGGATAGTGCCATAAGGATAAATTTGACCAAGAAATCGTATTTCCTTTGAGTGTATAAATTCGGTACTGGTTGTATCCCAGCTATAACTGATAATACTACCTGAATAATGTCTGTTGTAAGTTTGATTATCAACTTTTATTTGAGAATACACTCCGGGAACACCATTGTATGTGACCGTATCAACCGCTTCAAGTGTACCTTCTGCGAGAATGTCTACATCATTATATTTGGATAATGCCGCTGCAAATTCCTTTTCATTATGGATTTTTACTGCTGAAATATATTTACTCAAATCATAACTGCGATTCTGATTTCTATTATGAATAATGTTTGATAAAATTCCGATGGCTGAAATTAGTGATAATATAATTGCTAATACAGATATACAAATAGCTATACGAGATATCTTGCTTGTTAATTTCATTTTATACCTCTTTAGTTATAACATTTTAAAGATGAGAGATTTATGTTTATTTTTGAAATTTCGCCTTTGTGTATGAAGCGTAGGGGAACTTCAAACCAAAATTCTCTTTCGGCATAATATAACCGCATGGGCTGTTTATTGTCAACGGTAATTGCTTGTAAAGGAAAAGTTTCTTTCTGAATATCTTTTTTATCAGATAGAAAGTAAAATGTTATTTCATCGTAAGCCAATCTGATTTGTGAAGTCTTTTTTCCTGACAACTCAATAGATATGATTTTATCAGCCTTGATATGCGTGTTTTTTACATAACCCGATTCATATGCCAAAGAGGAATAAAATTCAAAAGTAAGCAGTTCATCAAATGTTTTGCACCTATACTTGAAAATATGGTCCATTTGTTCGGAAGTTAATCCATACAAACAGTTACCATTAAAGTTTCCGTTTTCGTCTTCCTCTTCAAAGAATTGGGATATCCTTTTATCGGAAACCACCATTAAAACTATAAATATAATAGATATTACTGTCAAGCTAATAGTTGCAATTGCTTTAACGCTATTGTCGCTTATACAAAACCATTCGGCACCTAAAACTGTGATAAGTAAAGCTAAGCATACAGCATATATGCAAGCCTCAATTCGCTTTCTGCGGTATTTGATATATGTATCTTGATTGAGGGAATAATTTACTTTCAGCTCGTTGATAGCGTTTTCGTTAATCTTAGAAAAATCACGATCGTTAATCATATAATTCAGATTTTCTTCCATATCTGTTTTATCTACAATAAAACATTCATCGTTATTCTTTTGAATGTCACCCTTATCGTTATCGCTATTGCCGCTGCTTGAATTGCTACTGTTTGCACTAAAAGAAGAAGCGACAGCGATAGTCAATAGAAAATCAGTAATGTTCATAATGAACTTTCCTCCTATTAACTGAGTTTGAAACTGTCAACAAGTGCTTTAAAGTCTTCTGTATTTACTCTGTAATATTCTCTGAGTTGGTTGTGAGGAAGAAACAGTTTAAAGTCGGAATCATAGTGAAGTTCGGGTTCGTTGATGTAATTGCAATCAGTTAGTATGTCAATGAGTTTCGTTGTAAAACTCGTTATTGTACTGCCGTCAACATATACAATGTTTAAAACAGCGTTTTTGCTGTCTTGCAAAACATATACATCAACTGATAATATGTGTGGTTTCGTGTAAGCTAAATAGTACATAAAATATAATTTAAATTTGTCTGCAAAAGGAGAAATTCTATACTCTGCAAAATCTTCATATGTAATATTTTTGCCTTTTTTGAGGTACAATAGGTACAATAGTTGGTCAATGTCGGTAGATTTTTGCCTAACCACATCAAGCAATACAGCAAGTATCCCGTTCAACGCAAAAACGGTAATAATAATCGTAATATATGTCGGAAGCGATTTGGGAATAAAATCAAGAAAAATGTCAGTGAAAAAACATATAGCACTTAAAAGTATAATTATTCCAAGAAGGCTTGTAATTAGTTTTAGCAGGCTTATAGTCTTAATTTTATGAAGATACTCATTGTATTCATTTTTTAAAGCATCATTAACCGTATGATTGACCTTAGAAATTGATTTTTTGTCAGCTGATACGGTAATTCCAATTTTCGCCATTTTTACTCCTCCACATCATTTGCTTTTGCATTATTTGGTATATAGATGTTGTAAATTGCTTTTTCATCAAATACATCAGAATTAACCCACGAAATATAAAAAATAGGATTAACACTGCTATCGTCAATTATAGTCGAATATTTTTCAATTCTTGCATCTTCTGACTCAACATATTTTATATTCGTCTTAGCACTGCTCTTTGGAACTTTCACTGTTTTGTCAGAGGTATTGAAATAGTAATACTTATCATCTTCTAAATAATATGCTGTACTTGATATAGGGGTTATTTTGTCAGAACTTTCAAGCTCCATCTTGCCACCACTAATCATTGATGAGTATATTACACATCCCATAAAACAGATAAATACCAAACCAGTTATTATAATTCCTGTATAAAATATATTGTCTGTGCACTCAAGAGCTTTTGATATCTTTATTTTTTTATTTTTATATTTATTGTTATTCTCATCGTCACACCAACATAATTTATCATACTTTCTCTGAATTAAGCCATCGACGATGAGAGATAAAATCAGCAAGATTATGCTGATAATAAAGATAATAAAAAATAACATAATTTAATTTTTCCTTTACTATTCCATATCAATCGAAAAATCATCCGTGATAGTTCCTTCAGGAACATAAATTTTATACTTGTCACTACTAAAAGAAGTTCGTATAGATAGCATCCATGATAAAGTAAGCCAGTTCTTAGTTTGCTCTTCATCAGGTACTTGGACGATTGTATCAATGTGGGGAGTATCGTTGGTGTAGATTATTTCACATTTATCAGTTTCAATTTTGTTAGCTTTATAACTGCCGGATTTAGTTTGGTAGTAATAATAGTAGTATGTTTCTGTGCCCACATAACCTGTTCCAATAAAAAAATGACCTTTAGTATCACGATTGTCTTTAAGATTAACAATTTTTTGAGTACTTTCGATTTTTTCAGACATTTTGATATTGCCGGTGTATGACACAGATTTACTTGCTATAATAAAAAATGTTATGACACTCGCTATTGAAAGTATAGCAATGATAATTTTTAAAATATCGGAAGAATCACACGCTTTCATTATAATAAATACGATTGCAAACACGATGATTATTATAAACACTATTGATAATAGCATTCTTATCACTCCTTTTATGTTATTAAATATTTTAATTGAGTTTGTAAAGGACACTTGCCATACACTATGGGTATGGTATCAAAAGATTACTTCAAATTTTCTTCAACTTTTTCAAAGTAGAATTTTACTTTGTGGGGAGTAGGGGTAACAACGCCAAATTTTGTGGCAAGTCGGTATGTAGAACTATCCCTGTTGAGTATATCAGGCTGTTTTTCAATCATTTTCCTAAAGGTATCAATGGTATATGTCGTTTTATATTTGTTGCAACTGCGGCAGGAAGGCATATAATTGTCCATTGATTCAAGATAGTTTATGTCGTAGCCAAATTCTGCATAGTATAGCGGAATCTTATGATCAACATTTAGCTGTTCGTAAGTTAATTCACATCCACAGTATGCACAATGATTATCATACTTGTTTAAGACTTCAAGACGAATCGCTTTAGAAAGTTGTTTTCTTTTTGGAACACTCATTTTACGACTCCTTAATTCCAAGCAACCAGTCAGCTGACACATTCATATGTATAGCAATCTTTTTGAGGTTTGCTGTTGAGGGTGAATTGATGTAATTACAATATTGGTTTACAGTCTTGTAGGGAATTGTTGTCTTTTTTGCAAATTCGGCAGCGGTAAGACACTTTTCATTCATCAGATGATTTATTCGGTCACATATTCCGAAATCACTTTGCGGCATCATATTATTACTCCTCTCTATTCACCAAGTTGTTACAATAGGACTCCAATAATCACGGTATTTGTATATCTCGTCGAACTTTTTTGACAGCTTCGCTTGATTATCCTCTGTAAATATTTTCTTTATAAGCTCAACATCCTCATTAGATAAGCCGTCAACCTCGTAGTCATAAATTTCTTCATCAAGTGGGGGAAGAGGCTTTGTTTTAATAAACACAACTGTGCCAATTATATCCTGCACAGGGAAATGTTTACTGTTTGGAAAAGAGAGAAAGAAGTTATGTGGTAAACCTTTGATGTGTCCTTCTTCATCCGCAAGCAAAAGAATGTTGTTTTCCATAGAAACCCGTTCAATGTATCCGAGTTCCGGTACAGCTTTAATAACATCACATACATATTTGCAATCAATGTCAATAACCTCACAAGGCTTATTGACTTCTTTTTTTATTGCTTTCATTTTGTTCTCCTTTCAAATTCATCATCGTTCCGCAATGAGGGCAGTAGTTGCTGTCCACATATTCCTCGGCACCATTGAGCAATGCGTTTCTGCCACACATGGAGCAAAACGGTGTACCGTGTAGTCCATCATACGGATGTATATATTCTTCAAGTTCCTTCAAATCAAACTCTTTCACAAGCCATTTTCCGTGCTTAATCTCTTGCATATCACACACGGTTGCTTCGTTGGGTTTACTTCCGTCAACTTCGATAATATGCTTAACTGTTTCGGCATTTCGTTTTGAATTAAAGTATATCGTGTTTACACTACCGTCTGCGAACGGTATATCCAAAGCATAGTCACCGCAAATATCACGGATTTTTAATTCTTTTTCAATCATTGTTTTCACGCTCCTTTAACGCTTTTCTGCAATCGTACTGTCAACTTTACTGTTCCATTTTATTGCAGCTTCTTCATTCTTCACTTCCTTGGTTTTCTTCCTGCCATTGTAAGTATTCTTCTTTTGAAATTGATATTGCGTGATAACCGTTTAAATGAATAACTTCGGTACATAGCTTATCTGCTTTTATTGGAAGGTTTGACTCAATGCACGCAACCGCATCTTCTGTATTGTCTTTTATCAGTAGATAGTACCATTTCTGTCCTTTCATTACAGCCTCCTAATTATCATTGCTATATGAAGAAAAAAACTTATTAAGCTCTTTAGTTGAAACATCTCTGTCAAGTAAACCTTTGCAAGCACCTTTCATTGCAGCTTCCGCAAATAATGATGCTGTGGCTATTGCGTCACTTTTTCCTCGGTTTTCCATTGTATGGTGTACTATACCGCCTGTAATTGCTTTAATTGCCGCTGCGATTTCAAAAATATCACCTTTCGTGGTTACATAGATACTGTTGTCGTCAGATTTTGAAACGATGAGTATATCGTGTTTATCCATTATAAAACACCTCCTACTTACAGAGTGCTTGATTCGCACTCTGTTTTTTCTAAAAGCCGATTACAGTCAACATCATATATCTCTGCGAGCTTTAGAAGCATTGTAAGTGACGGTTCTGAAACTCCCAGTTCCCACTTGGTGTATGTCGTTCGATTAATTGAAAGTCTATCAGCAATATCCTGTTGACTCAAATTTTTTTGTACACGCAATGTTCTCAAATTTATGCCAAAACTTAACATTGTACCCACCCCCACATGCAAAAAACATTCTTAATAAAGTCCGGTGTGTACTGAGTTAAAAAAGAACTAAATACAGCTATTGCTAAAAACGGTATTCCTATGACATAGACGATTGTATAATTTGGTAGCTCATGTGTTGTGCCTTTGCTATTGTGACGACCGACAATTACAGCAATAATACCAATTAGAATTATTATATCAAACAGCATAATATTACCTCGCTTTTTAATTACATTAACAAGACTTTTCTTTAATTACAGTATATCATCAATGCAATACAAAGTCAATACAAAAATGAACAAACGACACGACAATTGGGCAGATAAAACGAAAAATTAAAAAAATATACAATATACTTGACATAAAATGAATGATATGTATGATAATATAGAGGACAAGAAATCAAGAGAGGAATATACAATGTTGAGTAAATACCGAATAAAAGAACTGAGAAATAATGCAAATATATCACAGGATAAATTATCTGAAATAATCGGAGTATCAAGAACACAAATAATTAGATGGGAAAAAATCACTAAGGATAATGACGCCGTAATTGACAGCCTATACAAAAATAGAATGTGCAGATATTTTAGGGTGCCTTTAAGAAAGTTATATAATTGTGAATATCAAGAAATTGTTGATATAGCAAAAAAAGATGCCATCCACATAATAAAAAATGCTCCGAAAGAGAATAGATGTGATCTGACAAATGTAATAAATTCGTTATCAGAGTTAATGACTCAGGCGAGCAATACAGAGTGCACCAAAGATACATTAGATTCGATTGAAGATAAATTGTATGAGATTGTTAAGCTCGGAAAATATGACATTTTTGTTCTCTTTGACTTCTTGTCGGAACGCAAACTTCAGAAAAAAACATTATCATCAGAAATTACAGAGGAAATCAAAGCATTCCTTTCGTGTTTTTAAAAAAGAGAAGGTACTATAATGGTGCCTTCTCTTTTTATATGTTTTGAGCAACAAAATCAATAAAAATAGCGATATGTGAATGATATAATAATTATTAAGTTGGACAGATTAGATCAATTTAATTTTAGAAAGGATGACGAAAAATGTTCAATAACGAGAAAAATAATTTTTTTGAAGAAGAATTAAAGCAGTCACAAGCTTTAACAAGTGAATCTGAAAGCTTTGAAAGTACAGCAGATATCGAGGCAGGAAACGATACGGGTGAAGCTTTGATTGATGATATCGAAAATTTTGATAACGGTGATACAGCAAATGCTGTATCAGGAAGTTATAGTTCCGAAACTATAACGGATGAACTTGAAAGTTTTGATGGGACAGAAACTTTAACAGGTGGCATCTCAAACTTTGACAGTACAACAGATGCTGAATTGGAAAATGATATTGCTGAAGCTTTGACAGATGAAGCTGAAAGCTCTGACAACACAGATGCTGACAAAGAGGAAAGCTATGATTTGGAAGGCTTGATAGATGAATCTGAAAATCTCGACGACGCAACAGATAAAGCTATTGATAATCTTTCCGATCCCATGATACACAAAGAAGTAAAAAACCTTATTGACGATACTACTTCTGATAATGAAGATGGTATTGAAGATGGCTTTTCAGAATCAAACGACGATGATTTCCAGAAACTTGTCGATTCAATACTGAATAGTACAGAAGATGATGACCATGCTGTAAATTCAAACGACGGTATGCCTGTAATGCCGTTGACGGTATATAAGATGTTGCTGTCAGCTAAACAAATGCGAACAGTATTGACCGGTGTTGTGACAGGCGTGAGAATGACGAGTAAAGGCATGGCAGTAGAGGTAACTACGCAAGTTCAAAATCATCCGCTTCAGGTATTTATACCGACAACAAAAATGGGTTTTGACAATAATGTAAAAGAGCTTATCAATCAAAGAGTTAGAAAAAAATGCCAAAAAGTCAGAAGCGTAAAAACGATTGAAAAGGTGCTGAACAGAGAATATTACTCTTACATAACATCTATGTTGGGTGCTACTGTGGATTATGTTGTAGATGAAGCTATCAGAGACCTTAATGTTGTTGTCGGAGACAGAGCAACAGCCATGCAGTATAGACGGGCAAGATTTGTTAAGTCGGAAAAATTTCCTGTGCCGTCTCTCCGTGTCGGAAGTAAGTTTAGAGCTCGAATCTTGAATGTTATGGCAAAGAGTATACTCGTTGAGGTATCCGGCTACACATGCGTAATGCGTCCTAAGAATATATCATCATTACGCATCAACACAAAATTGGAATATACAGTTGGAATGACTATAGATGTTGAAATTACAAAATTTGATCCTCAAAAGGGAGTGTCTGTAGTTGCAATTGATGTAAAAGATAAAAGTATCAAAGCCAATCTTGCAGCTCAATACAAACACGGTGATAGACTACTGGCGGAAGTTATTGAGGTTAAGCCGATTACCGGTGAATACTATTTGAAAATGCCGAATGGAGCACTAGGTAAAGTTCCTTATTATGTAAAAGATGATTATGTGAAAATTCACAACGGAACAAAACTATATGTTATCGTTACCGGCAAATCAAATCAAAATACGACCGTTATGTGTAAGATTCGTAAAGTTTTAAATTAAGATTACGGAGGAAGCCATGACGAATAAATTTAGGAAAATATTATCATCAACTATTGCAGGCAGCTTACTCATTTGTTCGGCAATTGGTTCAACAATGTCTGTATCTGCCGCTACGGCAAGTAAATATGAATATAGTGTTTCCGATGCAACACAGTTACAGAAATATCTTGTCAGTCTTTGTGATTTAACTGATACACAAAAAGTCCTTTATGATATTGATAAAAACGGTGAATTGACAATTACTGATGCGACTAATATTCAAAAGATAGTCGTAGGATTAACTTCTGATATTCCGTCAGAAAATCCGACTTCTTCAACTGTTGAATCAACAACAATGACAGCAACAAAACCGACACAAGCTACAACTACCATAGAACCCACGACTGAACAGCCTACTACAGAGCCAAAACCTACAAGCGTACCTAAAAGTGTGAAGCTTAATAAAAACGACATCACATTTGGTATAGGCGAAAAATATACTCTCGTCACGACTGTTGAAAACGGCGATATTTCGCAGGTTGCTTTTACAACAAGTGACCGTAAGGTTGCAACTGTTGACAATAACGGAAAAATAACTGCTGTCGGTACAGGTACTGCTACAATTACCGCAAATACATATAACGGACTTAAAGCCCAATGCAAGGTTACCGTCAAAAAACTTGCCAATAGCATAAAGCTTGATAAGACAAGTATTACGCTTGGTGTTGGCGAACAGTATGACTTTTCAAGTTCTATACCAAATGGTACAGCGGCTTATTTCAGATCCTATTATTCAGACAATACTGCAATTGCAACTGTACAAAAATCAGGCGGTTTGATGACGGCGAAAACAGCAGGCACCACAACTATAAGATGTAAACTCAGCAGCGGTAGAGAAGCTACTTGCAAAGTTACAGTCAAATCTGCTCCGTCAAATGTAATGCTTAACTACACAACAAACACATTAAAGGTTGGGCAGAGTGAAGCCATAAAAGTTACATACAATAATAACGCTTACAGCTTCAAAAACAAGTGGACAAGCAGTAATAAATATGTTGCAACGGTAAATTCTGATGGAAAAATTTTTGCTAAGTCGCTTGGCAGTACGACCATATCGTACAAGACTTATAACAACAAAACCGCATCATTTAAACTCACGGTGTCCGGTTCAGCTGTTAAATGCCTTGATATATCGACTTGGCAAGGATATGTAGATTTTAACAAGGTAAAATCAGCCGGATATAATTATGTGATTCTCAGAGCCGGTTTTGGACGAGAAAACAGTCAAAAAGACAATACTTTCGACCGAAATTATGCTAATGCCAAAGCCTCAGGTCTTAAAGTTGGAGTTTATTGGTTCTCCTATTCTACATCTCCTTCAGATGCATACAGAGAAGCAAATGCTTGCCTGTATTGTCTTAATGGCAAACAACTTGATATGCCGGTGTACTATGACCTTGAATATCAGCCGGCTATGTCAATGAGTAACAGTAACTACACACAAATGGCTCTTAATTTTTGCAGCACAATTAAAAAAGCCGGCTATAAATCTGGCGTGTACTCTTCAGCGAGTGTTTACGGTTATTTATTAAATCGTCAAACACTAATAAATAATGGTGTGTCAATCTGGAACGCTCAATGGAGTAGCTATTGCTCTGTACCTTGCGATATATGGCAGTATAGCGAAAAAGGACAGGTTAATGGCATAAGTGCAAGTGTAGATATGAATTATATTTATAACTTAAATATAGTAGATTAAGCACTTAAAAAATAATTTTAAAAAAGCCGTTTTAAACAGTATATATATAATATGAGGTGAAGTTGCTTAAGATTTAAAATCCGAAAATGATTACGAAGGAGTTAAAGCTTGGCAATAAGCGTAAGAGGACCACCTTTGCTGATAATACCATATGAAAATATTTTTAAAGGAGTACAAAAAATGGAAAAAGAAATTAATGAAGTTAAAATTACATATCTTGCCGAAACCGGAACGGGACTTGTACATTTACTGATGAATAATTACGATGATAATGGCAGAGTTTTGGAAACTAAACATTCCAACAACTGCTATATAGCAAACGCATTATTGGTTATCGTGCATGATATATACGATAGTATTGATTCAGAGGCAGAAAGACTTGTTGAATTAACTGAGGAAATTAACAACTCGGTATTTGATATTGAGTTATCTGCTAGTAATGATTTAAGCGACAGGTACTGCTCAGCATATCCGAAACTTAAAGCAATACTTGAGCTGTTTAGTAATATTATTTCAAAATATAAAAGTTAATTGATTAAATCAGGGTGTTAATCGGCATCCTGATTTTCTTTTTGCGATACAGCAACAAAATCAATAATTTTGCGTTTATATTATATGCTATGATGATTGAGTAGCGTTTAGGTGGCTTAAAATTGCCCTTAATCCACTTAAATCCTCAGTGCTACATTCGCAAAACAATCCCTATTTTGCGAAGTCGGGGTACCGATTGGTACCCCGATAATCTAAAAATTCAAGGAGAGAACATCAATGAAAAAAATTGTAGCCGTATCTATGGTAGCGGTACTCGCAACAACAGTATTTTTAAGTGGTTGTAACACAAGCGAAAAAAATGAAAGTTCTTCAGATACTCCTGATAGCACAACCTCTTCTTTATCATCTGATGTAAAAAATGATACAATTCCGCAAACAACTGTCGAAAGTACAAATGCAGTAAGCAGTTCTTCTGAAAGCTCTGCCGGCAGTAAGGTAAGCGGAACAAAGTATAAACATCTTGTCGATTATTACAATTCCGATGAAATGAAAAGTGTTATTAACTCAGCTGATGACGCCTATAACAATGACATATACACTTTGCGTATTACGTGTGAAGGTAACAGTATTGTATATAACTTTCGCATGGTACAAACTTATGACGGCGATGCAAAGGATGAAATAAAATCCTATCTTGAAAAAGCAATGGACTCTATGAATACCTCACTTAAAAGCGTAGTTGACAGCATTAATGAGGTTGTGGAAGACGATTGCACGGTTATCGTACGATACAAAAATGGCGACGGAGAAGTTTTATCTGAAAAAGAGTTTAAATAACCATAAAATTTAATTATCAAAAATAATATTGGGGTACCAATTGGTACCCCAATAAATATTTTGACAATTAATTAAATAAATAGTAAAATTATGTTGATGAATATTAAGTTAATATTAAGGGAGAAAAAAACATGAAAAAAATAATACAAACAATATCAATATTGTTGATCATAACGCTGTTATCTGTGATATGTACAATACCATATGCAGCGACTATCGTTAACGGTGGTAATTACGAATTTTCAGTTATAGATGCAACCAAGGTCCAAAAGTATGTTGTAGGTATGATTGACTTAACTGATGATGAGAAATTTCTTTACG
>ERZ773229.1542-NODE-1542-length-15510-cov-3.045099_pt1 | contig 15510 bp, 11 predicted proteins | sample MGYA00580992_ERZ773229 | MGnify/ENA primary metagenome ERZ773229 (study PRJEB29015, sample SAMEA2737795) | human gut metagenome | biome: human gut; feature: human-associated habitat; material: faeces | place: China | collected 2012 ... | reverse complement strand
AGCTAGTTTGTTTAAGTTTGGACTTACCTCTTCACCATTAAATTCTAGACCTATTACATTATTTTGCATACTTTCAGCATGAATTACTAAAATATTTTTATTTTTAAATATACCAGTATATTCATTAGTTTTAGGTGTTTCTCTATTAGCAAAGTAATCATTAAATGTTTTCTTAGCTTTATCATAACCAAACATTGAATTTAATTTTGGTTGAAGTGATGTTACTAAGTCGTTACTTTGATAAATATAAATACCAAATCTTGTAACTATATATTCTTTATTCCATTGTTTTACAAATCTTGAAACATCTAGAGATGTTAGAGTTACAATAAATAGACCTAATATTGCTGATCCTGAAATTAAAGTCCTAGTCATTTTCTTTTTACGGGTTGACTTTGACTCAATCTTTTTATAGTAGTTTTTCTTTTTTAGTTTAACATGGACAAAAATTAAAACAAGTGGTCCAATAACGTATACTAAGTCTTTTAACTGTAAAACATTTTCTACAACTGCATCTCCTACATCACCAATATATTGTGTTAGTGATAACATTGATACTGATGCAAAAGATGAATAGAATGTATAATATACAGAGTTAATCATACATATAGCACTTAGGAATATATCCATTATTAGGTAATATGTAAACCTATTTTTAGGATGGCATAAGTAACCAAATGAACCTAAAATTACTATTACAGCTAAGTCTCCCATAATAGCTTTTATTGACAAGTTCGCATTATGCGCCCAATGACCCGCAAAGTCATCCGTACAAAGTTGATTCTCAGGGTCCTGTCCATACTCTACTAAATCTTCATTTTCATATTGTCTATTTTTATCATGTTTATTAATACCATATTTCTTATTTTTATTCTTTCTTGCGTTATCATCAGCAACTTCAATATTTTCAATAGTACATAGTTTATCATGCAAACCATTATATCTTTTCATATTTATATAATTTATATAAGAGCCTTCGTGAATATCACTACCAACACTTTTAGTTTCTAAATAACGTTATCTTTTACCAAGAGGTAAGGTTATACTTCCCAAAATAATATTTATATTAGTTTTATACTTATTAGTTTCAGGAATTATATAAAAGAAGCCGACATTAGCATTAGAATCTGACTGAACTCAATTAGAATTAAAGTTACTAGAGCTAGCTTTAGAACTGTTATTAGCGTTACTGCTAAGCAGAAGCACTGTATCTAAATGTCAATCATTCTAAGAAATATAACCTTAAATAATATCATAATAAACTGTTGTAGGAGTAGTATCGAGAAATACAAAAACAGAAAACAAATTAATTAACCAACTACTCCTAGCAACAGTTCCACGTGGACTTATTTAATCAAGTTTAACAGTAGTAAAGAAGCCGACATCAGCAAACAAACCCGACCGATCCCAACTAGAATTAAAGCCACCAGAGCCAGCCAGAGAACCGTAATAAGCGCTACCGCCAAGCAGAAACACACGAACAGCTTTATCTGTATCTTGTCCATTACTACCTCTTATCCAATTATAATCAGCTTTTTTATTACTTCCAACTTTATTAGGAATAAAATAAACTCCTCTTTGAAAATCAAATTCAGTAATAAAATTACTAGTATTAGCTTGATGCCCAATTAAATAACATTTTTCATTAACATTATCTTTTGTAACATCAGAATGATTAACTCCTTTTTTAAGAAGATATACTGCATTATAATCTTTATCTTTATTAATAACAACTATATCTCTAATAAATGTCCATATATCACCAAAAAAGTTTAGAATACCACGATAAACAGCAGGATAAGCACTTAAATTACTTCCATCTGTATTATAATTTACTAGTTCATAATGGTCACCATTTGTACTGCCATTACCAATATTATGTTCAGCAGTCCAATAAGTTTGTACAATAGGATTATTACCATTAAAAGCTGTCCATCTTTCCCAATCTAAATTTGTAACACCAGTACCAAGTCCTCCTTGTTTAAATCCGTCACTAGTTAAATTAGTATTTAATGCAGCTTGATTATCAAAACTAGCATACTCTATATAACAAAGAGCTTGTATAGCACAATATTCAAGATAATCAATCATTGTAATCCAATCGCCACGATTAGCACAAAATTCATTTGCTTTATCATAATTAATTCCAGTTCTAGGTCTACCTTGTAATTTAATAGCGTTAACAGAAGAACTTTTATTTCCTCCTAAATATCTAGTATCATCAGGTTTAATACAAGCACTAAATACTTCTTCTTTACCATCTTCTCTAGTTCTAGTCATAGTTTTGGTATGACTTATAATAAAAGGATGAACTCTAGTAAATGTCCCATCAATATTAAAATCACTTATCCAAAGTTGATATTTAGTACCAGTATCTTTAACACACATATAAAACTCCGGAACTCTTACCCCAACATCGCCATCACTTCCATCAAGAGGAGGAATAAGACCATTTTCAAGAGGTTTAGCCCAACCCGTAGGATTAAGGAAATAACTGATTTTCTTTTCATTATAGACACAACCTTTAAGTCTATTTTGAATAGGAAGTTCTCTATGAAATTTAGCATTACCAATTCTGATTATATCATTATCATCTTTAGTCCATTCAATACCATAAGCAGCATTTTCAAAAGTAGGAATAAATGCAGTAGAACCCCAAGCAGGATTACCTTGTTCATTAATAATTAAACTATCTCCTTTAGATACTCCATCTAAATTAGGTAGATGTTTAAGTCCTTCTGCAAGTTCATTTAGTATATGCTTGTTAAATCTTAACAAGCCATTATACATTTCTACTAAATTAAAATTCATATTAAGCTTGTTCTAGAGCATCAACTCGACTATCAAGAGAATTAATATTATTAGTATTTTGATTAACTTTAGTTACAAGTCCTTGAAGAGCAGTAATTATAGTATCGTTTTTAGTATCATTACTAGTTTTCATAGCATTAATTGCAGCAACTATATCTGTATTCGCTTTATTAATAGTAGAATTAACAGTATCAAGTTTACCACTAATAGTAGTTTTCATACTATCAATAGCAGATTTAATACTATCTAATTTAGCATCAATTTTGTCAAAACGATTATTAAGAAGAGTTTGAGTTTCATCTGATTCACTTTTATGTTGTTTTTCAAATTCATCAAATTCAGCTTTAACCATGTCATGTAATTCAGTAATCTTTTGACTAATTTCATCAAGATTAACTATAACATTATTTTCTCCAAGTTCATCATGTTCTTTATTACCAGAAATACTAAGTTTAAGATTATTAATAAGTTTACTAATAGCTTCTAACTTATAATTAACTCTTTTATCATCTTCCATATCTTTAGAATTTAGTTTGTTACAAATATAAATTATATTGTTAATAACAAGTAGTTTAACTATATTATTAACATTTTTTAATTAAGCAGTCTTAGAACTATTAATACCTAGATATTTAGTCCAAGTATAATGTTTACGTTCACTAATATAATTAGCATAATTATCAAAAGCATGAGCTTCTTCTTCAAAACTTATATCTTTATAAGCATCATGTTGCTTAATATGAAATAGTCTTATAATAAGATATTCAATACCATACCATATATAGAAAAAGATATATAACATTTCTTTCATTTGTTCTGTATGAATAGCTTCATGATTAAGTTCTCTATTACTTAATTCACTTTTAGTAAATATAATACCAAAAAGATTAATAGCTTTATAACCACCAAAAGGAAAATGTTTAGTCTTAATAACTCTCATAACTTTATTATTTTGAAATTTAATATTGTAAATATTTATGTACATCCATAGAGCCACTTTTTAGGCTTACAGTAAGACTTTTATTCAATCGTGTATAACTAATCAGCTAGGCTCAAAATCAGTCAAATTCGGCAAGCTATACTTCCCGTAGAGGGTGGAACAGGCTAGATTAACCAATCTAATCAAACTAACCGACATCACACAATCTTAACCAATAGTATTATCAATATCTTTATAACCAACTCCAAGTTTCTTTAGAATAGGACTAACAACCCAACTCCAAAACACAGGAGCAAGAATAGCACTATTAACAAGCATAATAGTATTATCATAACCAGCTGCAATATAAATACCAATCATAGCAGCAATACTTATAACTAATACACATCTTTTTTGCCAAGTAGGAACTTTATTATCACCATTAAAATAATCAATAGTTTTAATAATAATATAAGTTAGAACATTAACAATAAACATAAATCCAAAATCAAAATTACTAAGGATTCCATCTACAATTACATCAATAAATTTGTCCATACTAAAATTTAGATAAATAAAAAAGGGAACTATCCGAAGATAATTCCCTTTTATAGTTTTACAATAATGATTAGTTATTCATGTGAAAATATTCCCACACTTTATCACCATCAAAATCTACATCTTTAAACCAAAATGTAATAGCACTTTCAAACACTTTATTATCTATATTACCACCAAACCATTCTTCAAACAATTTAGCATAATCATGATATTGAGCATTAATTGCAACATAAACATCGCAAGGTTCAACATCGTTAGGTAATACTTCTTTATAGCGTTCACAAATCTCATGAGCTTTATTCATATCATATTTTTCACCAACATATTTCTTGTTGTCTTTAACATGATACATTTGTTCTACAACTTCTCTAGCTTCATATTCATTAAAATGATAGCCATCGTCATTATATCCACCGCTCATAAGCATAGTCAAAATCTTTTCTTCTCGGTCATTTTTATTAATAGAGCGACCATAAGTATCGTAAGTATCATAACCAATACGATTTCTCATACCACCTCTACCGCCACGACCGCCTCGTCCTCCTCGTGCATCAAGAAATTCACGAAATTCATCGAGAATATTTTGATTACCGCCACGACGATTACCAATATGGTAAGGTTCAATATAAGGCATTTCTCTCATAATATTACTTTGTTTTTAAACTGATTAATGATTCTTTTAAAACTTCTAAATCAGTTTGATTAAGAGCAACAATCTTATTCACATAAGGAATTTCAAGAGATATAATACCTTTAGAAATATTACCGCCACCAATAAAAGGTATATCAAAATCAAAATTATCAATATTATTAATAATTTCCATTTCTTCATCAAATATACCTTCAATATCAATCATACCATCTTTATCTGCAATAGGCTTTAAGAATTTGTCAAAACTATCAATATTATTCATAATAGCTCTTTTAGCTAAAGGAGTTAAAAGTCTTATAGCTGGAGAACTTTCACCCATAGATATTAATTGCTTAACAATATAATCTTTAATAACCTCTTTTACACTATTAATTTCAACCATAATATTACTTCTTTAAAAATTCTTCATAAGTTAAATTAGGATTAGTTTTACTAGCTTCTTTAAAAGCTTTAAACAATTCCATTTCTTTGTTAGTAACTTCAACAATTTTACTCTTAAGCAACTTAACAAGTTTAAGTTGTTCTTCAAGTAAATGTTTACCATCTTCACTAGCTTCGATTTTTCCTCTAACTAAATTAAGAACTTCTGCTTGAACCATACTTTGTAAAGCATTATAGTTATTTACATAGTCTTGATTATTAAGAAGCATATTTTGTTGTTCTTGTGTAAGTGGTGCAATTTCAGCATCAATAGCATCCCAAATTCCTTGTGTAGTGGGTTGTTGAGTTACCTGTTGATTTTGTGTTACACCATTATTTGCATTAGGAATAGCATTACGACGATAAGCTTCATTAATTGCTTGTTTTTGACTTTGAAGAAAAGCAATTTGTTCATCAATGCTATTAGTCATTTTTTCACTAGGATATAGCAAAGGGTCACTACCACCTAGTATGAATTGATTAACAGGTATCATATCTCTTTGAATTTAATGTTCTTAATCAAACTTAGTAATATTACTGAGCAGGAGTTCCACTAGCAGGTTGAGTAAAACCACATGGTAAGCATCCATAAGCATTACGTCCAACTAGACCTGTAACAGTAGGTTCATTCGGAAGAGTTACTACACCATAGATAACATTACAAGTTTTTCTATCAGTATAGTTGATACCAGCCGTAAACATCTTTTCCATTTCGCATTGGATAAGTTTATCTTGATAAGGACGAATAGCTTTAGTAACAGCCAATTCAGCTTTCAAATCAGATAACTCTTTACGGATATCATCATCAGCGTCACGAGTATATTTGTAAAGATTAAAATAGTCAGTGTTATTTTTCGCAACAAGAGCATCAGTACGATTACGTCCATCAATATAAACACCAAACAATTCACTATTAAGACGTTCTCTATCTTCAAAACGTTGATTTTGTTGAGTCAAAGCCCATTGATAAAGACCACCTTGAAGAGCTAAAGTATCTTCACAAGATTTTTCCCATGCTTGAAAAGCAGTAGGGGCACCGTTTCCGCCACCAGCAGTAGCACCAAGTACATTAATATTGGTAGATCCATCACCTAACATTCCACCACCAGCACCACCTAAAATACTAGCAGGAGTAGAACGTCTGTTACCAAACAAAGCCAAACCACCAAGTGCAGTACCAATAATACCAAGAGTTAAACCTGCATTAGCTTTACCATTTACATCACGACGATTACCACCGTCATAATTCATTCCAGCACCATTATAACCCTCTGGAACAACTTTCACTTTTTCAGTTACTTGCATAATAAATTAAGGTTTAAGTTAAAAAAATAGATTAATACTTGTAGTTTGAACTACATAATCTATAACGCTTAAACCGTTATCTTTGTTTGGTAATTAACATTATTTTAACTTGCAATAGGACTATATATTGTCAATTCACCAATTTTGTTAAGTTTAGTATATTTTATTTCACCTATTGAAGTCTTACCATCATCAGCTTTACCGCCTTGTGTACCAACATAACATTGAATAGTTTGTTGTCCTCTAAATTCAGAATTACCTGCAACAAAACCAAATCTAAATTTATAGTTATCAGTATAATTATCATTATAAACAGTGTTATCTTCATTTAACAAAACTGTATGATATTCATAACTATAATTATCATCACTAGTTATATTAAGAGTTGGCTTATCAAGAGTTAAAGGAGTACCAGTTGTATTAACTTGATTATTCCAAACTTTATATTTATCATTAGGTTTATTTTCATACCAACAATAACCATCATTATGAATATAACCACCACCATGACGAATTATTTTAATATTATCTAAACCAATAATTTTATCATTAACAGGATTAATTCTAAAATATTTTACTTCATTATTAGATTTAGCAACTCTTTTAATAACTTCACCATACCAACATTCTTTATAGCCACCATGTCCATCAGGCATATTAATAGTTCCATCAGCCAAAGGAAAAATAAACATTCCTCTATTATCAACATCAATTTCATGATTCTTTAATTGCCAAGCATGAACAATAACCCCACCTTTATAAGCAGTACATTCAACAGTAACATGACCTCTACTTAAACTTCCAAACCAATTAGCGCAAAGATTCATTTTCATTATATCAGGCATTTTATCTTCAAGGTCAATCATAGATTCAATATTAAACATAATACATTCAGCACCTGAGTCAGTATTATCACCACCCCAATATAGATAAGGAATTTGACTTAAATTCCAAGACCAACCAACAGCTACATAGTTTAAATTATTAATAGGAGAATTAACATAATATGATTTAGTGTCCAAATCTCGACCATCATCACTACCCCAAATGTATCTAAGTTGGACACTAGTAAAATCACTAAAATGAATAACAGAAGTAGGCCAAATATGATTAGCACCATCATAAACATGAGCAATATTAGTTTGACCTACTGTACGCTTCTTAAGAGGTTGAGCAATTCCTCCTTGACGTCCAAGAGTTAAACTCATTACTCATCAACAATATTATAAGTCATTCCAGCAACTGGGGCAATAGTTGCATATTGGGTAGCAGTACCTGTCCAAATTGGAAGACTAAGTTTATTACTATTTGCACTAGGCATAGTCATATTAACTCCGCAGCCATCATTAATAGCTTTTTGAATCTTATCAAGATTAACACTATTAGTAATAGTTTGATTTATTTCTTCTTTAAAGTTATTAAATGTATTATTAGTAACATATCCATTAAGCAAATTATTAACTTCTTCTTTATTATAAGTTTCAGATTTAGTATAATAATTTTTAAACATATTATTAATTTCTTCTTTAGTATAACTTTCCATAGAAGAAGTATCACCCATTACTCTCCATTCAGTACCATTCCAATAACAAATCTTTCCATTACGATATTCAATCTGTCCTTTAGCCCAATTACTACAAGTTACATTAGGAAGATATTCAGATTCTTCACCAACCATACCTGTAAGTTTACATTTATTTAAATCAATAGTACCATTTTCAATAATACCACCTTCAAATACAAGTTCACATCCAGTAGGCATTGTAATAGTTTTACCACTTAAATCAAAAGCATAACGAATAATATAACGAGTATTTTCTTCGTTAACCATATCTTGAGTAAGAACAGCTTTATAATTAAGATAAATATTATTCTTAACTTGAACTAGATTTTCTTCATTAAAATAATATTTAATATTATCTACTGAATTAACATATATAATACCAAGTCTTGGACGTTCATCAGAAAGACAAGTATTATAAATATTATAATCTTCACTATTTCCATAGACAGCAGTGTTGACCCCCCGTAGAGGATGAACTCTATCAGTAGGTTCTACAATAGTCCATCTAGTATAATAATTATAAAATCCAACTCCATCATTAATAGTCTTAACTCTAAGAACAAATAATTTATGATAAGTATCATAATAAATACCAGCAGTATTACCTAAATCTGTTCTAATAACTTCATATTTATCAGTATTAAGAATTATTTGACCATATTGTTCACAATAAGTATCATCAAGAAAACCATCAAATAAAAGCTGTTCTGCATTACTCGCATCATCCTCCACGGGGAGTAAGACCTTGCGAACTATTTTATATCCTTTACCACTTTTATATTCAGGTTCATAAGGTCTATCTTTAAGACTAAGACGATTAACACTACAACAACCTGGACTTAATCTAATAGTAATATCTTCTTCATCAGGATAATTAATAATATTAACTTTACCATCTCCTGCAATCATTTGTTTAAGAGCTTCATTAAGCATATCCCAATCAATAGTTCCATTAGCAATTGGAATCTTAGCACCATTCTCTTCAAGATACTTCTCACTAAGAATTTTTGTCCAATTATCATCAGAAACCCAACTAGTTTCAACACCAGCTTGTAGATTACTACCTATATAACTTTCAGTTACAGAAAGATTATGTTCAGCGTCATAATAGCTAATAGTAAGACTATTACGTCTAAAAATAGCAGGAACAGCTTTACGAGTATTAACTCTAGTTCCTTGATATGGAATCCATAAATGATTAAACCTAGAAAGAACAACAGTTAAATCATTATTTGTATCTTTGTCAAGAATATTTTGAAGATAAGTAATAGGAAATACTTTATCATAACTATTCTGACCTAGTTTTTCATATAGTTGTTTATTGTTCATAATTATGTGATTAATTTAAATAACTTTAATGAGTGAATAAACAATATAAGCATTAGTAATATTGTTATATTAAATAGTATTTTCATCATGGTTCAATTAAAACTCTTACATTAAATACTGTACTATTAGAAGTCATAGTAAATTGGCATAATATAGTAAATGAAGAAGTAGTTGTATTAGCAGTAACACTAATAATATTATTACTATTAGATACAGAAACATTATTTGAAGGTTTACTAACATTACTTAAAGTACAAGTATATTTACTGCCACCACCATCTTTATTTTCAAACCAAAATTGCAATTTACCAGCGTTCATTATAGAAATATTAGTAGGAATATATACATAAACACCAATAGGAGTTTTCTTAATATCATTATAACTTGCTTCTCCTTTATATATTGAATCTACATTTTCACTATCTAAATAAATAGGTAATGCAATATTTTGACTAGTAAAATAATCATTTTTAATAACAAGTCTACCACGCATGAGATTTGCTCTTTGTGTTCCTTTTGTAATAACATTATGATTTAACCAATTCCATTCAATTTTATATTCTCTTGCTGTATCAGAATTATTTGCAGAAAGTTTAAATGTTATTATAATCATGCTAGCATAATTAAAGGCATTTGCAACAGATACATCACAATTAACTTTATTTGTTACATTTACATCATCCGGATTATAATATACAATACTAGTACCACCAGAATCTGCAACACCATTCCAAGTCCAAGGTTGAGTTGTATATAATCTATAATAAACACTTATAGATATAGTATTAGCATCAGCAACTGTATCAATTTCATTAGTATAAGGATAACCTGTAAAATCTAACTCACTTCCATCAGGATTAGTACCATAATACTTAGTATGATATACTTTAGCGCCATAAGATTTAGAACCAGCAGATTGTGTAACATTAATTGATTTACTAACTCCACTATAAGTAGCAGTAACAGTTGTACTTCTACTTGTTGTAGTAGTTCTATTACCATAAGTAAGTTTACTACCGCTAGTAGTACCATTTAATGTACCATCTCCAGATTTACTTAATGTAGGACTACCATTTTCAGTTTCGGGAAAATTCTGTCCAATACCATTCCAAGTATATTGTCTACTACGAGTAGCATTACAAGTAATAGTAGAACTACCGCCAGCAGCAGCAATATTAGTAGGACTAGCAGAAATATTAACTGACCATCCAGACCAATTACCATAAACTTTACTTCCAGCTCTTTGTTCAATATCACAAAAGTCAATAGCACCATTATAATTTGCAGTAACTCTAGTTCTTCTAACACTTGTACTAGTATTATTACTATAACTTAAAGTATTACCACTTAAAGTTCCGCCACCACTTCCTACACTAAGATTTGGAGTACCATTTTCTGTTTCAGTTCCACCTGAGCCTGCAACTCCATTCCAAGTCCAACTACGAGAACGAGAAGCACCATAATTAATAGTAACAGAGCCTCCTGTTGCTGGAACAGTATAACTATTAGCATTACAATATACAGACCAACTAGACCAACTGCCATATGATTTACTACCAGCTGATTGACTAATAGTTATATCTTTAGTTGCACTATCTATTGTTGCTCTAAATACAGAACTACGAGAACTAGTAGAAGTATTATTTCCATAACTAACAGTAGAACCACTTAAAGAAGCAGCACCATTAACTTTACTTAATGTTGGAGAACCATTAGCATTTTCAGTATAAGTTGTTCCTGTACCATTCCATTGCCAAGTACGACTTCTAGTAGCAGAAGTAGATAACGTAGCATTTCCACCAGCAGCAGCAATAGTTGTTACATTAGCACTTAAACTAATAGACCATGCTCCCCAACTACTATAAGTTTTAGCACCAGCATTTTGAGTTACAGTAGTATCTTTAGTTACAGAATCCATTGTAGCTCTAATAACTGTACTTCTAGCACTTGTAGAAGTATTATTATCATAACTTACTTTATTACTAGCAAAAGAACCAGCTCCACTAACTTTACTAAGAGTAGGTGTTCCAGTTCCTGTTTCAGTTCCACCACTTCCACTAACTCCGTTCCATGTCCAAGTTCTTGTTCTACTTGCAGAAGTAGTTATATTTGAACTACCACCACTAGCAGCAACATTTCCACTATTAGAAATATTAACTGTCCATGCAGACCAAGCACTATATTGTTTAGCTCCAGCAGATTGACTAATAGTTATATCTTTAGTAGTAGAATCAATAGTAGCACGAATAACAGTTGATTTACCACTTGTACTAGTATTATTTCCATAAGTAACTTTAGGACTAGTCCAATTACCACTTCCGCTAACTTTACTTAATGTTGGAGAACCGTTTCCAGTTTCAGTACCACCTGAACCAGCAACACCGTTCCATGTATAACTTCTAGTTCTACTAGCACTCGTTGATATAGTAGCTGTTCCACCTGTTGCACCAATACTAGTTTTATCAGCACTAATATTAACTATCCAAGCTGACCAATTACCATAAACTTTAGCTCCAGCTGATTGTGTTATAGTAACCGACTTAGAAACACTATTGCTAGTAGCAGTTATAGTTATACTACGACTATTTGTTGTAGTATTATTACTAGCAGTAACAGTTTTACCATTTAAAGTAAATCCACCAGCACTACCACTAAGTGTAGGTGTAGCAGTTTCAGTATCAGTATGTGTAGTACCAACACCATTCCAAGTCCAAGTACGAGAACGACTAGCATTAGTAGTTATTGTGGACGAACCTCCACTTGCTCCTATGGTTTGCGTACTTGCCGAGATAGAAACAGCCCAAGCAGACCACGCTGAATACACTTTCGCGCCTGCCTGTTGCGTTATCGTAACCGTTTTGGACAATCCTACATAACTAGCTGTAAGTGTCGCTGAACGGGCTGAAATGCTCTCATTTGATGTAAATTTTATTTGATTTCCACTAAGACTAGCACTACCACTAATACTAAGAGTAGGAGTAGCAGTTTCACTATAAACAGTACCAGTGTTATTCCATTTATAAGTTCTACGGGCAACATTAGCAGTAATAGTTCTAGTACCGCCTTTAGCTTCAACACTAGTTCCATCAGTTTGTAAATCTAATACCCAATCAGTATAAACTTTAGCACCAGCAGCTTGATTTAAAGCTGCACTAACTTCTTTAGTTTGTTTATTTTCTAAAGTAAATACAACACTTAAAGTACCACTTTTAGTATTAGTAGATTCATTATTAGGTATAGTTAATACATTATTACTTATACTACCTAAAGTAGTAGAACTAGTAAAACTAGCAGTAAGATTAACAACAGTTTCAATCCAAGTTCCAGCATAAGTAGAACCTTTGGTTATACTCCCCGTAGAGGATGCATAGTCAGTTCTCTTATATCCACTCTTAACAGAACTAGTAGGAAGTTTTAAATCATAAACACCACCAGTATTAGCTATACTACTATTAACTACTGTCAATGTACTAGTATCATATGTACTAGCTTTACTACCTTCAAATGTAACAATATAACTATCTTTAGCTTCTGTATCATCAATTAATACAACTAACTTACCATTAGTTATAACTCCTTTTTCTATTCCATCAAATAAAACCTTAACTCCATCAGTAGGAAAAGTAACAGTATAAGATATAAATTCTTGTTCCCATTCTAATTCTACATTATGAGTTATAGGCAAATAACCACTATTACCTTTAATAGTTTGAGGTTTATAATGTTCAGCACTAATATTAGCAGTATAATCAGTCTTGACAGGAATAGTAAATACAAATTTAGTATTGTTTTCGCTTATAATAGGAGTATAACCATTAATAGTAACAGTTCCGGAAACATTTAATTTAAATGTAATAGTAACATCTGTATTTTCAGGATAAACAAGTTTATTACCTTGATATATTTCAAATACATCTATATTACCAATTTTAATATCATGTATTCCAACATCTCCTTGATATATAGCCATAATTTAAACATCTGATTTAACTATATAAGTAGTATTATTATCTTTTTGTGCAATAGCTGCATATTGAGTAGCAGTACCAATCCATATTTTAGGATTAACTATTGGGTCAATAGTAAGTTTAGATAATCTATAAAGAGTTTGGTCAACTATCTGAATAGTATTATAAACATACGAACCATCTTCTGATAAAGCAATATGATGAATTGCATTAGCATTACTCCATTGAATAATTATAATATTATCTGTATATCTAACATTAAATGTACCATATTTACCATTATGAAATACAGAATTAGGTTTACCAATAGCTGTAACAAATCCAGCAAAATTAGTAAAAATAGAATTAATAGCAGCTAATACTTCTTCTTTACTACCATCATTTGTTAATAATATAGTAATATTACCAATATCATAAGATTTAATAATTGAATTACTATTTATAGCTACAAAAGTATTAATACTTTTAGTTTCTTCACCTCCAACTCTAGCTAAACCTTTATCCCAACTTAAATCAATTTTATTAATTCCATCATTAGAAAAATAAGTAATCGTAGCACTAATATCACGATCGCCTATAACAATTCTATCAAAATTAATTCTACTATTGTTATTATCAATAGCAATAATACTTCCGCCTTTTAATAGTATTTCTTTTACTTCATCAAAAGTTTTATCACAAGTAAATTCTTTTTGCCCATTAGTATATATTCCAGTAGGAACAGTAATAACTACACCATAAACAGGAATAAATCCTTCAGGAGTATCTTTTCTTTCATATAATTGTTGATTAATATCTTGCATAACTTTATAAACTTTAAATGGTGGCACTTATTCAGTACCACCATGATTAATATTAAGTTGTTTTCTTTTTAATAACAAGTTCATAACCAGCAGGAATTAAAGCTTTAATAGCATCAGCAATAGCTTTATCAACTTCAGCTTTAGTATAAGTATTTTCTACTGTTGGAGTATCATTAAACTTATTATTAATTTCTTCTTTAGTATAAACATTATTACTAAGTTCAGTAATTCGATTAGGTAAAGTTTCATCAAGTTTAACTTTATCAGCAGCAGACATAACTCCAGATTCAGTTTTACTAACAATAGGAAATGTTATACCATCATTAAAAGGTTTACTTTCATAAACATTTGTTGTATTATTAAATTCATAATGATGTGAACCAATTATGATATTTCCATCAGATGACCTAGATAATTTAATTTGTGTACTAGAAATATATTTAGGTAAACTATTAACGATATCAGTAGTTTTCTTACCTTTACCACCATCATAAGCAGTACCTGTAACTTCACCTAAAGCTAAAGTTTCAGATATAACTGAATATTTAGTTCCAGACCAACGATAAGTTTTACCACTATATTCAGTATCTTCACTTATATCAACATAAATCTTACCTTTCTCAGGAGTATAATACACAGGAGCATCATCAATATATTTTTCAGCAAAATGAGTTTCATCAACATAATATCCTTCAAGAACATCATCAACATAACTTGGTAATTGACTTGCTGGAACTTTACCATCTCCATCAAGACTAGCAATACCATTTGCTACACCACGTTTAGCTTCAATAGCTTCATTACAGAATTGAATAATCTTCTCTTTAATAATAGGATAATTATCTATATTACTAAGGATATGTTCAACTGTAGATTCAACCTTATTCTCAATAACAACTTTAAGATTAGGATGATTATCAATATTATCAAAGATATTTTCTATATTACCTTTAATAACATTAAGTAATTCAGTAAAGTTATTAATATGTTCAAATATATAAGTAACTCTAGCTTCTACTTTATTCTCAATAAGATTCTTAAGAATAGGAAATCTATCAATATTATTGAAAATATAATCAACTCTACTATTTACAGCATTGTTAATACAAGTAACAAGACCGGGATAATTATTAATATTAGCAAATATATTCTTAACACAATTACAAACTAAATCAGAA
>ERZ773229.1533-NODE-1533-length-15605-cov-3.554534_pt1 | contig 15605 bp, 25 predicted proteins | sample MGYA00580992_ERZ773229 | MGnify/ENA primary metagenome ERZ773229 (study PRJEB29015, sample SAMEA2737795) | human gut metagenome | biome: human gut; feature: human-associated habitat; material: faeces | place: China | collected 2012 ... | reverse complement strand
AACTTCGCGGCTTCCTCGACGATCTCGCGGTGGGTGTCCAGGTTGACAGGGGTCGGGGGAACGGTGATCGCGGTTCCCTTGTTCGCGGTGCGCGCGGTGCCGTAGGGCTGGGACGCGCTGTTCTTGAAACGCTTGAACTCGACGGAACCGCTGGCGGGGTTGCCGGTGTAGGCCTGGGACTTCAGGCCCTGGGCCAGGGTGTCCTTCTGAATGTTCGCGATCACCAGGCCGGACAGTTCGGCCAGGTCGGCCTTCGTGGAACCGCTCTGGATCAGGCTGATAGCTTTAGTTCTTGCCATTGTGTATCATTCCTTTCGTTTATGGTGGTGTGGTTTACAGGCAGACGGGGCCGTCTACCTTGCCGGCCGCCGGCGGCGTCTTCGGGCCAGGATCGGCCGGCGTCGCGCCGTGGACGGGTGGGGTCTTTGCGGGGTCTTCCTTGAACAGGTACGCCTTCGACTCCTTGATCGGCTTCAGAAGGCCTTCCAGGTCGGTTTTCAGGCTTCCGTCGTCGCTGACTTCGATCTTGTCCATGTCCAGAAGGCCGATGATGTCGGAAGGGTCATAGACCTTCCCGTTCAAGGCCATCTGAAGGGCGGATCGCTTGCTGATCTTCGCAAGTTCGGCGGCGTGGGTCGTCTGAAGGGTGTCGAACTTCTCCTTCGCGACCTTGACGTCGTCCGCGATCTTCGCCGGATCGCCGGAACCGCCGACAGCTTTCAGGGCTTCCGCGGCCGCCTTCAGGGCGTTTTCCGCGCTTGCCTTCCCGCTGTTGGCGCCGTTGTACTTTTCGGCCGGAACGAAGGTCCCGTCGTTCCCGATCACCAGGTCGACGTCCTTTCCGTCCTTGCCCTTGCCCTTCAGCGCCGCTTCGACCTGCTTCGCCAGGTCTTCGCCCAGAAGATTTCTGATTCCTTCAATGATCATAGGTGTTCCTTTCTCCGCTGTTTATATGGCGGCTTCCACGCCCTTCGCGGTCCCGCCTGGTCGCCGGACGGGTGCGGCTTGTATTATGAAAAAGGCGCCACCCGAAGGCGACGCCTGTTCCACCTGGAAAAGGGTATAAGAAAACGCCGGGCGGTCGGCCGACGTTTACTTCTTCTTCAGTTGTGACGGAAGGAAGTCCTTGAACAGGGCGTCTTCGATCGTGTCCCCGTTTTCGTCGAAGAACTCGACGGTGTAGGCTTCCCCGTTGCCCTGGATATAGACGACGGTCCCTTCTGTGCCGGCTTTGACGCCGGTGTCATGGTCGTCTTCCAGAAGGACGACGGTGTCATATAATTCAAACATAGGCTGTCACTTCTTCCTTTCCGGCGTTGCCGTGATGAAATGCGGGGTCTTCCCGCCGGTGTCTATCTGCCAGACGGTGTTCAGGCGAAGGAACCGGTCCTTCCGGCCGTACAGGATCACGGGGACGGTGTACCGTTCGCCGAACTGCGTGGATACGGTCTTCGTCACAGGGGACTTCTGGACCTCCGTCAGAAGTTTCTTCTGGAAGGTTTCCCAGTTTTCCACATTGTAGCCCAGGACCTGGTTGATCACATGGGCCTTTTCCTTCCCGCGGGGGTGTTCATGGTTCAGAAGGTAGCCCTGAAGTTTGTCCTGGGGTGCCGACGCAGACGCCGCTTCGGGAAGGGTGCCGCGGCTGGCGGTGCTGTTGTAAAGGCGGACCTTCGCCTTCATCTGGCGCCATTTCTCCGGATTCGTGTATTTCACGTTCTGGAAGGCGTCCAGGGTGGGCGGGGCTTCGCCGTCCGGAAGGACGCCCAGGAAGGCGTCGAATTGCTCCTGGTCTGCCTTGATATTATACGCCTTCTTCCGTTCGACTTCAACCGAACCTTGACCGTTTGCGGCCGTCTGCCGGCTGTACCACTCCTGATAGGTGGTCCGCTTCGGCATAGGCTCCCCGCTGTTCAGCCAGTCCAGGGCCTCTTCGGGGTCATATTCGACCGTCGTACAGCGACAGTTCGGGTGAATGGGTGGGTAGTTGACGCCAGGTTCCGCGTCGTCGACCTTGAAACGGCGGCCGTCCAGGGCGCCGCAAGTGTCACAGGTGCGTTCGTTGACCGCGGCCATATATTCATATTCCGCGACGCCGGCTTCCTTGTAGGCCCTTCTGTCGGCTTCTGCGTGGATATGGGCGGTTTCGGTGCGGATCAGGCGTTCGGCGTTTTTGTAGGACTGGCCCATTCGGGAGGAAAGGGCGGACGCCATGACGCCCACGCTTTTCCCCTGGATCAGGCCCTGGGTGATGATCTCCCTGGTGTTGAAGAACAGGGCCTGTTTCGACTGCCACAGGCGATCGGAGAACATGGCGCCGGACCAGGGGTAGGACACGGCGTCTTCGACGGCGGAAGCGTCGATCTTCGCGATCTCATTGTAGAAGCCGGCGCGGCTTTGGAGGTCGTAGGACTTCTTGTAGTAGCCTTCGACGAAGCCTTCGCCCAGTTCTTCCTTCATCTGCTCGACGCCGCGTTTCCACAGGTCGTTCAGGATCAGGTCGATTTGACCTTGAAGGGCTTCCAGGCGGGAAATGGAACTGTTCGCCGACAGGGCGTCCAGTTGCGCCTTCAGGACCGTCTTCACGCTGGGGTCGGTGGTGGCTTCGATGGTGGCGACATAGTCGCCCAGGGTAGCCTTCCACTCCTGGAACTCCTTCCTGGACAGAAGGCGGACCGCCTGGTCGTAGGTCAGGCCGTACTTGCCGGCGTACTTCGAATAGAAACTGTCGATCTGCCTTCGGATCGACTTCGCCGCGGCTTCGTACTCCCTGAACATTTTCCCCGACAGGTTCGCGCCGCGAAGATAGGCTTCATTCTCGCGCGTCAGGGCGCGTTCGGCCCAGTAGTCACGGTTATTCGTTGCCATCGGCTCCACCGCCATTCACGGGGTCGCCCTGGCCGTTCTGGCCCTTGCCGGCGCCCAGGGCGTCGCCGAACAGGCCTTCGCCGTATTCCTCCATAGCGGCCTTCTTCTCCGCGTCGATCCGCTCCATTTCTTCGTCGGCGTCCGTCACCCAGGGGTGGTTCTGAAGGATCGTCCGCTTCGACAGAAGGCTTTCGCTGGCGACGGCGTTCTGGATCACGTCGGTTTCGTTGACGGGAAGGTCCATGTTGAAGACGATGTCGAAAGTTTCCTTAGAAAAGTCGCCCTTGCCGGCGATCTGAAGGTAAACGTCGATGAACAGTTTCAGGCGCTGGAAGGTGTCCTTCAGTTCGGTCGCCAGGGAATCGCAGTCGGACGACAGGTCCATATAGCGGAAATTGATCGCCGTTCCGGACGCGTTCCCCAGGTCAGGGTCCTTCGTGTCGACGGCCGCGGCGAAGTCGTAGACGTCGCGTCGCTGTTTATCCAGGAAGGCCATGACGGCGTCGATATTAAGATCGGCCTGAAGTTTGTCCACACCGCCGTCGGTGGTGACTTTGATCGCCATGTGTTCCTTCAGGTCCTTGATGAACTCGCCCAAGTCCTGGCCGCCGTAGTTCTTCAGGATATAGATGAACTTCGCCACGTCGCGGAGAACGTCGGCGGTCACGGACGTCTGCCAGTTGATGTCGTCGATCAGGTCCTTGATGAAGTAGCAAAGGGGAAGTTCCTCTTCGTTGTACTTCAGCCAGACGATCGGGACGGTGTCCCAGTTGTAGGCCTTGTCGCCGACGGTGAAATGGGGTTCGGTGTAGTCGTTGGCTTCGTCGCCGTGTTCGGTGTCGACGATGAAGTCGCCGGCGATGGTGCCGGCGAAGGCGTCGGTTTTGAAATACTTGACGCCGCCGGTCCACCACAGTTCGGCGTGGGTGATCGTGTGCTTCCTGGTGCCGATGTAGATCACCTGGTCATAGAAGCGAATGAAGGCGTCCAGCTTCGTTCGCTCTGCGTCGCGCCAGATCGGGACCAGTTCCGCGGACGGGATTCGCATGAAGGCCAGTTTCCCGTCGTCGAAGTAGGGCTGAAGCCATGCAATACCGGACTTCACAGCGCCCTTCCCCAGGGACTTAATCTTCCGGCGGAAGGTCTGGTCGAAGACGTCGTTCAGGGCGTCGCCGTAGGAACTGTTCTTCGTGTCCACGGTGAAGGGCTTCCCCAGAAGGTAGTTCGCCTTCTGGTCGACCAGCTTCTTCAGAATCGGGTGTTCGATCCTGGTATTCGACCGGTTCGCGACGTCGTTCGTCTTCCGCTGGACGTCGGTCCGGTTTCTGTAATAGGCTTCGGCCTGGATCATGTTCGCGTACTGCTCGGACGCCTTAAACTCCCTGATTTCTTCGGTCACGATCTGGGCCTGGATCATTGTCGCGTGGTCCGGATCGGAAATGATCATATTGATCCGGTCCATGACGGAATATTCGGCCATGTGGTGTCACTCCCTTATTTCAAAACTTCAATAGCGGAACCGCGGCGGAGTCGTTCGACGGAGTAGCGAAGGGCCGCCATAGCGTCGTCCATGAACTCCACGGGTTCGTCGATATAAAGGCCCGTGGTCGGGTCCTTTTTCCACTTCCATTGTTGAACTTCCTTCAGGACGTTCACACAGGAAGGGTGAATGTGGATTTTCCGGCCCTTCAGCCAGTCGATTTGTGCCTTCACGCTTCCAGGCTCTTTCTTCACGGGGTAGGCGCGGAAGCCGGCCTTCTGCCAGGTCTTGATCCGGTCCGGCTCCGCGGAATCACAGAACATTTCCACACGCCGGTCAACCTTCGCCTGATTTGCAAGGCCGATGATCTCTTCGGTGTCCTTTTCGAAGACATAGATTTCGGAACAGATATAGACTTCTCCGTCCTTCCAGCCGACGCCAAGGATCGCGTTCGCATGGTTATAGCCGAAGTCCTGGCCGTAGTAGAAGGCGTCGAAGGCGTCCCTGTTGACCTTGAAGTCGTGGACTTCGAAGTTCGTCAGAATCAGGCCGCCCAGTTCGCCCCATTCGCCCAGGCCGTAGACGCGATAGCCTTCAGGGTCTTCTTCCTTGCGGCGCTCCATACGGCGATAATAGGCGGGGTCTATGAACCGGTTCGTCTTATAGGTGGAATGATGGGCCAGAACGTCCGGATCGGCCTTGTCGAAGTATCTGGCCTTGATCCAATGCGTCGCGCTGACGGGGTTGAAGGTCATTGTGATCTGGTAGTACAGGTTCGGATTCATGCCGTCCAGCTTGCCGCGAAGACGGTCGTCCAGAATGTCAACGTCTTCAGAAAGAAGTTCCGTCGCTTCCTCGCACCATATCCAGACCAGTTTTCCGTTCTTGAAGGTGATCGACTTCACCTTCTCGCGCTGACGTTGGTCCTTCACGCCGCGGAATATGATCCGGTTTCCCGTGATCTTACATTCCAGGGACAGGGGGTTCAGGTTGACCTTCCAGAAGCGTTCGGCGTATGGGCCGAACATTCGATAGATCGCGGCCTGAAGTTCCGCGAATGTGGAATCGCGGTTCGTTTCCTCGATCTTTCGGACGACCAGAAGGTTCGCGCCGGTATAGGCGGGGTCAGACAGCTTCGCTATGTAGTCCTGGGCGATGTTCACGGACTTTCCGGAACCGGCCGATCCCTTCAGAATACGATAGCGGCCGCGCCACTCATTGACAGGGCGGAAGACTGGGTTGAACTGGGCGGACGCCTTGAACTCAATCTTCGCCGCCGTAGTCATAGTTGATCACCACCGTCACAGGCGCGTTCCCTTCGGGATTGTCCTTGAACATTCCCAGGTGACGACCGCACAGTTCCAGGGCCTTCAGCTTGTCGGCCATCTTCACTTCGCGTTCGACGCTCGTTCCGAGCTCCGTCGGGGTCTGCTTCACCTTGACGCCGGCGATCACCGCCAGGTCGTCTTCGACAGCAGTCCCCAGGACTTCAGCCGTGTTCAGGTCGATCACGTCCTTCGGGTTCAGGAAAGCGATTCGTCCCAGTTCGCGAAGGACGCGGTCGGCGTTGATCCCCGTCCGCTTCGACCTTTCGGCCATCGCCTGATCAATGCGCGCGCGAATTTCAGGTTTCTTCAGCAATTCGAATCCAATACTTCCCGCAGAATCCGGAGAATATCCGGCGCGGATCGCGGCCTGGGTCGCGTTCAGGTCGATCAGATATTCTTCACAGAAGACTTCATTCTTCTTCGTGATCTTCGCCATGATTCACACCGTCCTTTCTTCGTGATCCTCTGAAAGCGGGTACAAAAAAGACGCCCCCGAAAGGACGTCTTTCTGTACCCTATTCAAAAGGAGGGGGAACACGCTGTTCCCGACTATAATTCTACCACATGGATTCGCAGATTGAAAGTCTCATGTGTATTCACCTGTATTCATCTTTCAGCGGAAGGAATCGGATTTATACATGGTGGCGAATAGGGAGTCCAGGGCCGTTTTCCTCTGGCGGTAGATCGTGGCCTTCGCCATGTGGAGGAAGTCAGCCGCTTCTTTGTAGGATCGGAAGGGGTAATACAGGGCCAGAAGGACGCACTTCGATTGACTGTCCATGTCCAGGATCGCGGACAGGACGTCTTCGATCTGCTGGGCCTGACGTTCCAGGGTGCCGATCCGGCAGTCGGCGGTGTTCCGGCGCTTCTCCGTCCGTGTGACCATGTTCACCATTCGGGCGTCTGGGTCTGGGGAGGACTGGACGCGGACGCCGGCGTCGGAAAGCTGGCTGGAAGGGAAGGCGGATTCCAGGATTTCCTTCAGGTCTTCGGCCAGGGCGGCCCGCTCCGCCGCGATCTGGGATTCTATGACGCGCGCTTCCTGGTCGTGGTTGCGAAGGACGTCCATGACGCGGAAGCGTACCCAGGCCTTCCGCTTCTCTTCCTTTTCGTTCTGATCCATGCGTTTCACCGCCTTTCTTCTGGGGGTGTCAGAACGGAAGTTCTCCGTCGTCGTCTTCAACCTCCGTGAACTGCTGGTCCGCGGCGGCGGCCATCTGGTCGGCGGCGTAGGAACCGGCGCCCTGGTCCTTGCCGTCGGCGAACTCCACGGAGTCGGCTACCACTTCGACCGTCTTCCGGTCGTTGCCTTCCTTGTCCTTCCACTTCCGGACCTGGATCGAACCGGTCAGGGCGACGCGCTTCCCCTTGCGAAAATACTTGTTCACGAACTCCGCCGTCCCGCGCCACGCCACGCAGTCCACAAAATCCACGGTGTCACGCTGGAAGCGGCGGTCGACGGCCAGGGCGAAGGACACGACAGGCGTCCCCTTCTCCGTGCGCCTTAATTCCGGTTCACGGGCCATTCGGCCGATCAGTTGAACTTGATTCATGGTGTCGCCGCCTTTCAGAACCGCTTCCCGTGCTTATAGGGGCGACCGGCGTTGTAGGCCATCTTCTCCGCGATCACGGCGTCGGCCAGTTCCACGGCCACGCCTTCGGGCTTCTGGTTTCTGTACTGACAGGCGTCTTCGTGGCCGTACTGGAAGCACTCGGTTTCGTCCGCGGGGTCGCAGGGAAGGGACGGGTCGCCCTCCGTGCAATGATACCAGACCAGGGGCCGGCCGGCGCGTTCCTCTTCCAGGGCTTCGGAAAGTTCGCTATGGATCAGCGCGATCGCCGTCCCGAAGGGAAGGGGCGGGTCCCAGAAGCCGTGTTTGACGGCGTTGTCGTGTGCCTTCTGAACGATGTCTTTGATCTCCATGTCTGTTCTGTTTCCTTTCTGCACGATAGCAAGTCGGACTTCGTCCGCTTGCCCGTGCTATCATTTGATTTCAACTTCTTTCAGTCGTTCACTATGTAGAACCGGACATTCTGGCGGCCGAACTGAAGGGCGTCGTCGTGGCTCTCGAAGTAGACGTCGATCTTCTGGCCCTGGATCGCTCCGCCGCGGTCCTGAACGACCATTTCGCCCAGGCCTTCCACGAACAGGACGGTCCCTGGCGGGTAGATCGACCAGTCAGCGGCGATCGTCACGCCCTGGACAGCTTCGGCGCCGCTGGCGGTGTAGACGATCCCGTCCGGCCGGTTCAGCGCCCAGGAACCACAGCACCGTTCACATGGACAGTACGCGGTCGCCACGGCTTCGATCCATTCCGGTTCCGGCTCCGGAACTGTTTCCGTTTCGGAAAGGGTTCCAGAAGGCCCCTGGAAGGCCGCTGACGGCGTTTCCTGGGCGGGTGGTCCGTTTACACTTCCGGCGTCTTCGGAACACGCACCGGCGAAGGACGTCAGCACCAGGGCCGTTCCCGCGATGATGGACAGGACGCCGGTCAGAAAACGCTTCATCATGTGGGTTCACCTTCTTTCTGTTCTTCCTCTTCAGGTTCGGGGATCGGCCGAAAGCAATCGCACCGGACGACGCGGTCGTCGTCGGCGTGGATCGGGTTCGGCCGTCCCTGGTCGAAGGCTTCCACACACGCCACGCAGTAGTCGCCCAGGCGGCCGCGCGCGGGGTCGTCGATGAACTGGATATTGTCGCACTTCCGACAGTTGAAGTCGTAGCGCCACTTCGGCAAGTTCTTACGCCTTCTTCCGATCATGGCTTTGCTTCCTTTCTATGGGTTGTCCGCACTCCGGACACTTGCGCGGGATTCCGGCTTCGGTCCGTGCAAGGTCGGCACAGCAGAAGGGGCAGACGAAGACGTCGCCGCCTTCAAATATGGAATACTGGATCGCCGGCGGGACGCCCTGGCGCTTCTTCTGGGCCATTCCAGGATCAGGGCTTCCAGTCCGGACACGGCTTTTGTCCGAAGTAGGGCGGATAGTTCGGAAGGATCAGTTTGTCATGGGCGACACAGCCGATCAGCGTCCCGCCTATGCGGACCAGGTTCCCACACGTCGCACACGCCTTTTCTTCCTTCTCGACCTTCCGGCGGACTTCTTCAAGGAACGTCATGGTCTTCACCGCCTTTCACAAGTCGGGCTTGCTCCCAGAAGCCACGTTCGCCCTTCGTTCTGGCCCGTGCGGTTTCCAGGGCCTTTCCGTAGTCGTGATACCGGCCGCGTTTTTCTGTGACGCCCTTCACGATGTCGGCGATCGCCTGGTCTACCATGTCGGGCGGATAATAAAAGCGGGGGTATTCTCCGGACGTGTCTATTCCCAGGCTCTTCATGGTCGTGATGATATTGAAGCGGTAGTTCAGGCCGGCTTTCCCTGTATGGTCAGACAGTCGAAGACTGTTTCCCAGGCCGTAGTCGAACTTCAAGTAGACGCTGTTCGTGGAATAGGCGTCATATCTATGAATCAGGACTTTTCCGGCCAGTTTGTCGCAGACATACGCGGCAAGGTCCTTTACTGTTGCCATGCTCCGCCGCCTTCCAGGGCCGCTTCGGCCGCTTCCTTCGTCAGGAAGACCGTCTTCCAGATGTCGTGTTCGGTGAACTGCTCGGACGACCAGGCCGTCGTCCCAAGGCGTCCGCGAAGGACGCTGAAGGACGTCAGGCCGTCCGCTCCCGCTCCGACGAACATGACGGTCGCCGACACGACGCGGCGGCGCCGGATCAGCCAGACGGTCCCGTTCGGCTTCACAGGGAGGATCACACCGCCGGCGTCGCGGAAGTCGGCCAGAAGGTCCAGGACCAGGGCGTCCATGACGCCCTTTCCGATCTCGTAGGTGTGCCGGTGTTCGTTGGCGTGGAACGCGATCCGGTCCTTCAGCCGCTGGGCCAGGTCCGCGTTCTTGCCGAAAATGCCTTCACTCATGGTCATTTTCTCCTTCCACTTCGTCGCCCCAGACGTCCCAGCCAGGGGCGGTCTTTCTGGCGAAAAGTTCGATCATAGCGCCCCCCCCCGCAAGCTGGACGATCCTGTCGCGGGTTTCCGCCGGCTTCTCGCTGTGCCGGCCGATCGGCGCGTCGATCACGCTATGGACGTGTGCGTCTGCGCGCTTCGGTTTCCCCCTGGTCGCCAGAAGGCACACTTCGGGGTTTGATCGCGTCCAGTTACCCAGGCCCCAGAACCAGGAAGGGGTTTTCCGGTTTCGCTTCACCCAGACAAAGGCGGCGGTCTTATACCGGAAGCCCCAGCGCCGGATCGTTTCCAGGGCGATGTCCAAGTTCGGGAACGTGGCCCACAGGAACAGAAGGCAGTCGTCCGCGGCGATGTTCTGGACTGGAAGGGAATAGATGTCTTCCGGCTTCATGGTGTGGTAGTGTTTTGTCACATTCCGCGCGGCACCGCCGCCGGAGTAGGACCAGGGCGGGTCCGCGTAAATCACGGAATACTTCTTGTCTGGGAACGGGATCACTTCGCCGCCTCCTTTCCGAAGCGTTCTTCCAGGTCGAAGACGCTTTTCCCTGGGCCTTTCATAGGCCGGTCCGTTCTGCTCTGAAGGTCCTTCAGGCAGTTCCAATATTTCGGAAGGTGTGTCCGAATGTTGCGAAGTTCCTTCAGGTTCTTATTCGCACAGCACCAACAGGACACGCGGTCCAGGCCCAGGACTTCGTTCTGGAAGGCCATCTTCCGTCTGGCGTATGCTTCCGCTTCGTCGAAGACCACCTTCGGCACCTTCACGCCCAGGGTCCGGTCGACGGACGCCCGAAGGCGCCGCCGGCCGATCCACTCGCGGGTCGTCGCGGGATTATTCATGGGCTTCCACCGCTTCGCCGCCGTCGGATTCCAGAATGATTCCAGATTCCGCGAAGAAAGCCGGCCGGACGCCGTCGTCGCCGTAGCACGCGTAGCTGTCGTTCAGACTGCCGTCCGTGTTGACATAGCGCGCGCCGCCCGCGTGGCCGGCGCGCGGGGTGGCAAGCCACCACCAGTCGTCCAGGGCCAGAAGGGCCTTGTACTTCAGGAACAGGGCTTCGGGAAGAAGACTGATCTTTTCCTTCATGTTGCCATAGCCGAAGCCGCCGCGGTGATCCGCCAGGGACCAGTCCGCTTCCACGATGTTCGCGGAACGGATCGGGCCGCCGGCGGCGTCGAAGGCCGCCAGGAATGGGCCGTTCAGTTCGTCCTTCAGATAGGACAGACTGAAGTCGTTCGGATAAGGGGTAGGGGCTTCCTCCGGACGGGTCTTCAGGGGTTCCAGGGAGAAGGGGCGCCACGCGATCGCCTTGTCGGCGATCAGAAGGGTCGTTCCGTTGGTCATGTGATCCAGGACGCGGACGTCGATCGGGCCGGCGTCGAAGACGGTCCCAGGGGTCAGGTCCTTCAAAGTCTTAATATTTGCCATGTCGTTTTCCTCCTTCGAATATCTCGATAGTCACTTCCACGCGGGGGTTCTTCGGGTCCACGGCGAAGTCGTCCGTGAAGCCCTCGATCTGGTTCCAGCCATCGTTCACCAGGACGCCGGCGTGGACCAGGCTGTCCTGAATGAACTTCTTCGCGAAGGCGACGTTGTCCTTGTCGCGGCGGCGGTTCGGCTCGATCCAGCGGTAATGAATGATCACCGGCCGGTCGAAGCGGACGCCGCGAAGCTGGGTCTTCACCATGAAGCCGATTACATTTTCGGCCTGTTTCTTCATGGCGGCGGCCTTGTACTTGCCCTTGACGGCGCGTTCCGCGTCTATGTACTCATTCAGGCCAGGTATAAGGCCAGGGATCGTCACTTTCCAGGTTTCCACTTGCGACCCTCCTTCACATTCCCAGGATTTCCTTCGCCCTGTCGCGGCGCGCGGCCGCGTTGACGGTCCTTCGGGAGTCGCCGGAAAGTCTCAGCTTGATCGGACACATTTCCAGGACGCGGTCATAAATACGGGCGTAGCCCATAGACGACGGGTTCCGAAGGTCGTCCAGGGACAGGTTCGTCGTCACGATCAGGGGCTTCCCTGAACGGGACCTGGCGTCGACGACGTTGTAAATCTGCTCGACGGAATAGGACGTGTCCCGCTCGACGCCCAGGTCGTCGATCACCAGGCAGTCATAACGGTTCAGCTTGTCCAGGAAGCCTTGTTTGTCCTCTCCGAATCCCTGAAGGCGGTTCATAATGCGGGGGAAGTTCGTCACGCTGGCCTTCACACAGCGGTCGATCAGGGCGTTCGCGATACAACAGGCCAGGAAGGACTTTCCGGTCCCGACGCCGCCATAGAACAGGATTCCGATGTTGTCGGCCTTCATTTCCTCCCAGTGGTCGACGTATTTCCGGCACACGTCCGAAACGGCGGGGTTCCGGTTGTCGTCCTGGGCGAAGGTGTTGACCAGATAGGACGGGTCTGTGATCCCGTCGCGGCGAAGCCGTTCGCAGTCCTGGCGGAACTTGATCCGCTCTTCTTCCTTGCGCTGGGCTTCCTGGCGTTCTTCCTCGCACTTGCACATGACCGGCACCGTGACCACCTTCGGCGGGTCGGTGTCCAGTTCCAGGCGGTGTTCCTTCCTGGTGCGGCACCGGCCGCAATACAGAAGACCGTCTTCGCCGTGGTAGTCGCCGGCGCGCTCATGGCCGCGTCTGGCGTTCTGGGCGATGGTTTCCAGGACGTCGGTGAAGTCATTCATGGTCGTCACCGCCCAGGAAGTCGTCCCCGTCGCCGTAGTCCTTCGCCGCCGGCGGAACGGCGGCCGGCTTCACGCCGTCGGACTCGTTCCAGCGTTCGCCGCGAAGGAAGGTCGCGGGGTAGGGAATGAAGCGACCTTCGTCCTTCGTCCATTGTTCGGACCGCTTCCAGCGTTCCACGCCGGCCACGATCCGGTCGACCAGGGCGTCGTCAGGACTGATCTTCTTCCAGACGGCCACGGCGTCCTTCTTCCCGACGCGTCGGGGATAGGAAGCCCAGAACCGGTCAAAACCGTCCGCCGCCCCGCGCCCCGAATGGGCGCGCTTCTCGTTTTCGTTATCGTTTCCGTTTCCGTTCTCGTTTACGTTTACGGGGACATTTGCAAGCATTTGATTTCCATTCGCCTGTTTGCATTTGCTATCAAACGAAGACGGTTCAGGGTATTTGCTGGACTTCGCCCTGGTCTGTTGGCATTTGCCCCAGTTCAGAAGTTTCAGGTACTTCTTCCCGTCTTCGGGGGCCGTGTAGGTCCCCACCATGTCTTCCCGAACCAGTTCGTTCAGCCAGGACCGGATTTTCTGTTCGGAAGGGGGCTTCTGGGGGAAGCACAAGGAAGCCAGAATACGGGGGTCGCCATAGTACAGGCCGAAGTCGTCGGCCTTCACGACCAGGCGCCAGAAGAACCGTTCGGCTTCGGCGCTGATCGCGGTCAAAGACTCGCTGATGATGATCGTTTCCTTAATGATACGGCTGGGCATTGTCTACACCACCTTTCACGCGTTGCGCTGGCACTTGCGGCACAGTTCGCGGCCGTACTTCCGAAGGGAATAGTCGCGTTCGGCGTCGCTGATCGGGCCGCCGCACACGGGGCAGACAGCGCCGCCGGCGGGGATAGCGGGAGAAGGGGCGCCCTGGGGCGCTCTCTGGGCCGCCTGGGACGTCTGCGCCGCGGGGGGCGGGGTCTGTGCCTGTCGGCCACTCTGCGCGCCCTGGCGGCTTCCCTGGCCGCCCTGGTTTACCTTCTTCTGGACGCCGCCTTCGCACAGGAAGCGGACGTTCCCGAAGCGGTCGACGATCGTCAGGTCCACGATCTCGCGGCGGTCGTTGTAGCCGATCTTCGTGACGGAGAACTTGAAATTCGGATAGGTGCGGTAGACGTCGCGGCCCTGGGCCTTCTCGACCTTCCATTCACCGTCGTTCAGTTCGACATAGGTGAAAGGGGCGGAATACAGTTCGCGGCCGATCCCGACGTTGAAGCCGGCACGTTTGAAAGCGTCGGACGCCTGTCCCTTTTCCTTCTCCGTGTTGCTCTCGACGCCGACGTCCTGTTTCTTCACCCAGGCCGCCTTTTCGTCGTCCCAGATTTCGATCGTACAGAACAGGTTCCCGTTGATCAGTTCGTGGGTTCTCTGCCAGTTACCAGGCCCGAAGACCTGGTCCAGGATTCGCATATCGACACGGGCGTCCTTGTAGAGAAGAAGGACCGCGCCGACCGTGCCGTTCTTCGCCTTGCTGACGGACTGGACGCGACAGTCGATGTCTTCAGCCGTCAGAAGGGGAATGTTGAAGTCCTTCACGCTGATTCCTCCTTACTTGATCTGAAGGTTCTGATTCTCGACCAGGACAGCGCCGGCGACGGCCTGTCCGGCCTGGATTGCCTTCTTGATTGCCGTTTTGTCCGGCTTCGTGGTGACGGTGGTCGTCACGAAGTCAGGGGGAAGGGCGCCTTCGTCGTCAATCTGAACCTGGGTGGACTTGCGGAAGCCGATCTTCGTCCTGGCCGTTTCGACCTTGTCGCGGCCGACGGACAGCATGGAGGACGCCAGAAGGTCCTTCAGGCGCTCGACGCGCTTTTCGGCGGTCTTGCGGCGCTCCGCCAGGGCGGCTTCCTCCGCCTTCACGTCGCCGACAAAGGCGGTCAGGTTCTTGATGTAAAGGGCGGTCGCTTCAGCCTTTTCGTCGAAGGCGGCGGAAAGGGCGTCAAGCTGGTCAGCGTTCAGCAGTTCGCCGGTGTCGGGGTCGACCTCCATCGCGTCCAGGGCGGCCAGGAAGTCGGCGCTGATCTCGTACAGGGTGTTCGTCATTTCGCGGCGCTCCCTTCCGTCTTCAGGCTCCCAGTCAGAAGGGCCAGGGCGTCGGCGATCACCTGGTTGACGTCTTCGGCGGTGACGGTGCCGGTGGAATGTGCGGGCATGGGGGTGGTCAGAACGGACACCGCGGCGGCGATCTTCGCTTCAGCGGCTTCGGCGCGCCCCTTCTGGGCCTGGTACTGGGTGAACCAGGTCTGGGACTGCCGGCGCTCGAAGTCGACGTCTTCGCGGACTTCCTTGTTCTCGACCAGGGTGTTCAGCAGAAACGCCTTCACGGCGTCCGTATCATAAAAATTCAATTTAGGCATTGAAAACCGTTCCTTTCCGTGATATGATTCACTTAACCTTTTTGGAATGGGCCGTTTCGGTTGTTGTGGTGACGACGAAACGGTCCTTTTCTGTTTCTTCGATCGTGATCTTCTTTTCGCCCAGAAGGACCAGGGCCTTCACGGCCTGTCCGACCTGAACGGGCGACAGGGTCGCCGTGTACTTCATCTTCTCCGTTCCCTCCTTCCTTCGGTGGTGTCGAAGGCTCCGGCGACGGCCAGAAGGCCGGCCCAGATCAGAAGGAAGCCGAACATTCGGATCGCGCCAGGGAGAAGGGGGACCAGGTCCTGTTCGACGGCTCCGACGCTTCCCAGAAGCGCCAGGAAGGCCACCAGGGAAAGAAGACTGGCCGCGTTGCGGATTCTCCGGCGCGTTCGCCGTTGCCTTGCTCTGGGGGTCATTCTGCCGGCCCTCCTTTCCTCCGGCCGCGTCGGCGAAGGCTTTCCTGGGCGCGCTTCTGGGCCAGGTCTGCGTCGTAGGACGGCCGGAAGTTCTTGTCCAGCTTGTCCCCTTCGCGGCCGCGCTTCAGTTCGGCGTAGATGGTGCGGGGTGCGACGCCGATTTCCTTCGCGATCTGTCCGGCCTTCGCGCCGGCGGCGTAAAGGGCCGCGATCGCCTTTCGGTCCGGATATTCGATCGTTTTGTAACATTCAGCCACGTTTTCACCGTCCTTTCTCTGGGAGAAAATAAAAAAAGCGTAACTGCAAAAAGCCTGTCGACTTAATGCAATTACACTATACACGGGGGCAAAGTACCAAAATCGCAAAAATATCTTGACTTTTGCCGTGCTTCCGGTATAATAATATGGCTTGCGTCTGCAAGCATATCCTTGCTCTCATCTGAGAATGAGGGCCA
>ERZ773229.1510-NODE-1510-length-15769-cov-7.545628_pt1 | contig 15769 bp, 10 predicted proteins | sample MGYA00580992_ERZ773229 | MGnify/ENA primary metagenome ERZ773229 (study PRJEB29015, sample SAMEA2737795) | human gut metagenome | biome: human gut; feature: human-associated habitat; material: faeces | place: China | collected 2012 ... | reverse complement strand
CTTCATGGCAGCAGCTGTATTAGGTGGCTTTCTTATGGGAGGGGAGGTGATGTAGTTATGGGAAAGAAAATATCAACCAAGCAGCTCCTGGAGGGGTATAAGCAGTTTTATCCGGACGTCACCACAACCACGTGCAGCGTGTCGTCTGAGAAAGATTCCTTCAGCGCCAAGACTGCCTTCGACCTGGCTCTGAAGATAGGCAAGATGACTCATAGCTACCCGCTGTGGGTGCAGGTGGCCAAGAAGAAGATAGTCATCCTCAAGTCGAGAGAGTTCCTGGAGAACCTGGACAGGATGAAGAAGGGTACCAGGGTAAGATACTTCGACCCTCGCCATCCCGAATTCTGTTGTGAGGGAGTGATAGCCAAGGACGGTATCCTCTATTCCGGTGCGGCTCCTCAGATTTTCGTAGAGAGCGAAGAGTACGACGCAGATGGTGAAACCCCTGTTTTCGCAGTCTTCTGGCGCCCGGTAGGGGAGGACGGAAAGTAACTGTCTTTTTCAGGTTGGAGAAAAGTGAGTAATTTTGCAGTATAAATACTATAATTTATTGATTATGGATACAGACAGGCAAAATAACTACACAGGCTATCTAGGCTATTTATCATCTTGCGGGGCAACCTATCGCAAGATAGGGCTTGCGGCAAAATACGTCCTCATCTTCCTTGAGGAAGCTGACGAGTTAAGCCGCAGGGGCTACCGGAGGTACAAGCAGGCTCATGCTTCAGAACTCTCCACCATGCCCGGTGCTACCGATGCCATCCTCGACTTTCTGTCGTTCATCGGTGTGGGCTACAGCCGGGCGAAGCGCAAGGTGAAATCGCTGGAGAAGAAAGAAGATATCTGTGCCCGAAACGAGAAGAAGGTGAACGAGTTCATCGAATGGCTGGACACAGAGTCGGACGCCAGCGAACGCACCCGGGAAACCTACCGTTGCAGCATCAGGAGTTTCTTTTCTTATGCCGACGAGTTCAACCAGGAAAACGTGAAGCGGTTTCTGAAGACGCTGGAAGAACAGAAGATGAAGCCCGCCACCATCAACAACCGCATGTGCGCCCTGGTGAAATACTCCAAGTTTGCGAAAAAGCCCATTTCCGTGAAAAGGGTGAAAACTCAGCGCAGGCTCTCTACAGACAATATACCTACGGAGAAGGAGTATCAGGCGCTGCTGGCTTATCTGAAGCAGAAACCCAACCGGGACCCTTACTACTGGCTGAGGATTCTGGCCACTACAGGCCTTCGCCTGCATGAGTTCATGAAGCTCTCGTGGGAGGATGTAGCCAATGGCGAGGTGGTTCTGAAGGGCAAGGGCAGCAAGTTCCGCCAGGTGTTTTTTCAGAAAAGCCTTCAGCAGGAGGTGAGGGAGTATATGAAGGAGACGGGCAGGACGGGTCATCTCTGCATAGGCAAGTATGGTCCCATGACCGACAGAGGTTTCTCTGAAGCCCTGAAGAGATGGGGTGACCATCTGGGCATAGCCCGGAGCAAGATGCACGCCCACGCCTTCCGCCACTTCTTTGCCAAGCAGTATCTCAAGAAGAACAAGGATGTGACGCAGCTTGCCGAACTCCTTGGCCATAATAGCTTAGACACAACAATGATTTATTTACAGAAAAGTCATGACGAACAAAAAAGAGACTTTAATAGAAATGTTACGTGGTAACATAGCGAACGTTCATACAACTTGTGATTTATTCGAGGATGTGAGCATCTACGATGATACCGGCCATGTGGATTTATCCTTCTTTGAGGCAATGCTGAAGTTGCTCAATGAAGTGAAATATGCAGAGCTGTGTCTCACCCGAAAGCTAGCCTATCTGCTTGCTCCTGACTTCGCAGACGAAACCGATGGCAAGTCTTCCGGCAAGCAGGACGGGAAGAAGCTGTCAGCAGAGGAAGTCCTCAAACAATGTACGTTCAAGGACAATATACTCTATCTGCCCAATGTGCAGCTGAGCAAGAAGACCTATGCCGACGTAAAGCTCTGGATAGAGGAAGCCGGCGGCAAGTGGACGGGCGGTAAGGTGCAGGGCTTCAGCTTTGACTTCGATGCCACCCGAGTGGCAGGCATACTGATGGAGGGCAAGCGTTGCAATCTGGCCAAGGACTTCCAGTTCTTTGCCACGCCACCCGAGGTTGCCGACTGGCTGGTATCGCTGGCAGGCGATTTCAGTCCCGACTGTAAGGTTCTGGAGCCTAGTGCAGGAACAGGAGCCATCATCGATGCCATCCACAGGGTGCAGCCAGACGTGGTTGTAGATTGCTACGAGCTGATGCCGGAGAATAAGGAGAAGCTTTCCAAGCTGGATCATATCCGCCTGCTAGGCGACGACTTCACTCAGGCTGAGCACCCTTCGGAGTACGACCTGATAGTGGCCAACCCTCCCTTCTCGAAGAACCAGGACATCAGGCACGTGATGCAGATGTACCATGATCTCAAGCCAGGTGGAACCGTGGCAGCCATTACTTCCAGGCATTGGCAGCAGGCTTCGGAAAAGGTATGCAAGGATTTCCGCGCATTCCTGGAAGAAGTTTCCGCCCAGGTTTACGAGATAGAGGAAGGTGCCTTCAAGAAGAGTGGTACGGGCGTGGGAACTATCGCTATCGTGATTAATAAGAAATGAGTGAAAAATAGCCAAACATCACTCATATGTTTGTCCTTTGACGTAAAGCAAAGATTTCGTACCTTTGCAGCGTGAGAATTTTAACACAAAAAGAATTATGAGAAAAATTAAGAACAAACATCGCAGGCGCACGCATCTGCTTGTTAATGTTGTATTGAGAACGTCCTGGTTTCAGTACACCGGCCGTCAGATGGATCCGAACAAGACCGAGACAATGTGCTGGCTCGACTACAACCGCAGAGGCAGAATCCGCTGCTACAATGACAGGAAAAACAGCCGCGCCATCATCGTCTGGTTCAATGGCAGGTATTACTCTGCTCCTAATACGCAGGGTTTATATCTGGAGAGAATCAGCATGAACATGGCAGAGTACAAACGACTAAATTCACATTAAAATGAGTAACGAAAAAGATATCAAGACCGTATTAGACGGAGCAGTAGAAACTGCTAAAGAGATAATGACAACTGAGATATTCCATGCTCAGCTAGTAAAGAACACAGAGGCTATCAATAAGGAACGCGAGGAGTATGAGCATAAGCGCGCAGAACTTCAGCAGGACCTTGACGATCAGAAAACCTTCTGTTCGGTCTCTAACCGTAAGCTTCAGACGGAAAAGCTGGAATACAAGATACATGTTAACCGGCAACAGAAGATGTTTGAGCAGACTGAGTGCAACATCCGCGAAACCCTCAGCCAGGCGAACAAGGAATTCAATGAGAAGTATGCTAAACTGAAAAGCGAGCATTCTCTGAAAAACCTGCAACTTCAGAACGAGCGCCATAAGATTTTCGAGGCTTACCGCAATTCGGGGGGGGCAAATCTTGCCGAAGACTCTCAGCAGATGTACCCCGAAGGATGGAGCCGACCAAGGCCTAAAGATGGAGGAGTAGAATAATGGGACAGAAGAAAAAATATTCAGTTGGTATAGATAAAGTCTGCGAAGGTACCGATACAGAACTTCGTGGCGACATGAAGTCGTTCGGAGCCGTCCAGAAGGTTACCAAAGAGCTAGGCGAGTGGCAGGAACAGAACGGTAAGCGAGCCTTCTTTCTGATAACTGCCGACGTGAGTGCGGATGGCAATCTCAACCTGGCTGTCGGCGGCGCCGGCGATGATAAGATGCTCGCCATCATGATGCATGGAGCCATGAATGCCAACGAGGACCTGCAGAAGGCTCTGTACACGGCTTGCAAATTGCAGGATGAGATTGATATAGATATCAATAGTAACAAACAATTTAATTAAGCAGATTATGGAAAATCAGAATAAAAATGCTGCAGCTAAGGTTGCGGCCAACGTGGAGGAAGAAAGAAAGCACCCTATCTTTGAGGAGTGCGAAGTAATGAACGCTGGCAAGCCAGCACGCGAACATATGCTCAGCCTGAACGGCATGTATATCTCGGGCATTACCGATGAGCAGCTCAAGGAGATGCACGAGAAACTGGGTAAAATACTCTCAGGGAAATAGAAAATAGTTTTTCTAGTCTATCATGTAATAAAGTGACAAATAATTTAATTTAGTCAATTCTCTAACTAAGGATGGCTGCCCGTGAGGGTGGCCATTTTTTCTGGAGCATAAATTTGGTTTTTCAGAAAAAGTGGTGTATCTTTGCACCCGAGAATTAGTAACACATTAAAATATACAGCTTATGTTAGATACTTTCTTTGGCTTCGTGCAGTTCGTGTCGTTCGTGATTGCGCTTGTTCTTGGACCGTTTGTTGTCGGCTCGAGGATGTTTGCAAAATGGCTTGTTTATCTGACTTTATGTACCATATTTACTCCTTTGTTTGGAATACTTATATACGTAAAGTTCTTCAGGTACTAGTCCTTTGCCATATACTCGCCTGTTATTATATTTGCATTGCTAATTAGTAATGTATAAAGAATATGGTAACAGACAGTCTTGTTAAAAAGAAATTTGTTCACGAGACTCTTCAGGAAGGTATCCTGAAGATATACTCCACACAGGAGAACGTGGTGCGCAGCAACTTCCAGCGCCGTACCGGAAGACTTCTCACCACGCTTTCCGCACACTCGTTCGACAGCCAGATTTCGGGCGAGAACCGCACCATCTTCGTGCGAATCCTTCCTTATCTCCGTTTCCTCGATATGCAATACCGCCAGCGCAACGACCGCATCAGCAAGTTCAAGCGCAGGAACCTTGCACTCTACAACCGTGTGGTATGGGGCGTGCTCTATCACGAGACGTTCCCTAAGCTCCGTTATGGCTTCACGGATGAGATACGCCAAGGCATCCGTCAGGAACTGGAAAAGTCACTCAACCCTCAAAAATCATAAGTTATGGCAAGTAAACATTTAACGGAAGACGAAATTCGCTACACCGTCGATGTGAAGGCGGCAGCAGCCCAAAAGGAAATATACCGGCTGGAGCAGCAGAGCAAGAAGCTGCGCTCCGAGAACAAGGCACGACTCAGCCAGATGATTCAGCTGGAGGCAGCTGGCAAAAAAGAGACTGATACCTACAAGAACCTCAAGAAGCAATATACCGAGACTGGTAAGGAAATTCGCAACCTTACCTCTCAGATAGGCGAGCAGACCAGTAAACTCAATGTGCTTGATATGACTATGAGTCAATTGAAGAAGCAGCAGAAAAGTTTGCAGAAGGAATTTGAAAACACCTCAAAAACGCTCAACCCAAAACTTTATGATATATTGGAGCAAAAGTTGCAAGAGGTAAGCAGTAGAATGGCTGAATTGAAACAGAACGCTAAAAGTTTTGGTGAACTTGCGGCTAGCGACCAAGCTAACGGAATGCTATATGGTAACATGATGACCAAGGCAGCAGAACTCTTTGGTAGTTACGCACAAGGTTTCAAAGATTCCGTCAAAGAACTTATTGATGGTGGCTTGGAGATGGCAGAAACCGCCGATGGTGTGACCAAGGCTTTCAAGGATATGGATCAGCCTGACCTCTTGGAGAATCTTCGCAAGGCAACCAAGAACACAGTCAACGATGTGCAGTTGATGACCGCAGCCGTGCAAGCCAAAGACTTCCGCATACCACTCGAAGACCTCGGTAAGTACTTGCAGTTTGCCCAACTGAAGGCACAACAGACAGGCCAGTCGGTTGACTACATGACCAACAGCATCGTGACCGGTCTTGGCCGCAAGTCTCCGATGATTCTTGATAACCTGGGTATCTCTGCAGCAGAAATCTCAGAGAAGACCAAGGAGACGGGCGACTTCATGAAGGCTGTGGCAGAGATTGTAGATACCCAGCTTGCCGAGGCAGGAGAGACCTATATCAGCGCAGCCGACCGGGCAGCCCAGAAGACGGTAGAACTGCAGAACGCACAGAAGGCGCTGGGAGACGAAATCCTTCCCCTCAAGGAACAGTGGGATGATGCCTATGCAGATATGCAGCTGAACACCATCAGTCTCATCTCCTGGTGCGTGAAGCATCAGGGCGTGGTGAAGACGCTCGGCATTCTGCTCACAGCCTTCACGGTTGTAGCGATTGCCACCAGCAACGCCATCAAGACGAATATCGTTGTAACCAAGGGTGCTGCCGCAGCACAGCAGGCATGGAACGTAATCTGTGCTACCGGAACCGGACTTCTGAAACTGCTGCAGGCGGGCTTCCTCCTGCTTACAGGTAGGGTTACCCAGGCTAAGGCAGCATGGGTATCGATGAACGCCACCATGAAGGCAAGCGTCTTCGGGCTGATTGCTGCAGGAGTAGCTCTCCTCGCCATGAAGCTCTGGGATATGAAGAAGGCAACCGATGCGTCGGCGTTGGCGCAGAAGGCACTCAACAATATCAGGACAGAGGCGCAAAAGCAGGTGGTGGAGGAAAAACTGAAACTGGAGAACCTGATAAAGGTGGCGAAGGACGAGAAACTCTCCATGGACGAAAGATACAAGGCCGTGGACGCTCTCAACAAGATAGTCCCTCAATATAATGCTACCATCGACAAGACTACAAAGAAGTTCAAGGCATCGGATAAGGCTCTGAAGGCTTACATCAACAATCTTGTGAAACTCTATGAGGTACAGGGCGCTAAGAAGCAGATACAGGGTCTTGCTGAGCAACGGGCCGAACTGGAGGTTAAACTTGCCGGCGCAAAGAAGAACCTTGCCGGCGCAAAATCAGCACAAGGTCAAGGTGTTTCTTATACCACATCCTGGGGCGCGGTAGGTAACACCCAGAGCGATGCCGTCGGTCACTTCCAGTCGCAGGTCAATTCGATATCGAATAGCATCAAACAGCTCGATACGCAGATTCATACCATTACAGGCGCCTTCGGAAAGGGAATCATGAATCAGGCCGTGAAGGAGTCGCCAGATCCGGAAGTTCCGGACAGCGGCATCGGAGGTGGTGGCGGAAAAGGTGGTGGCGGTCATACCGGAACCGTAAATACTACTACCACCACGCAGCCTAATCCTGACGATATCGCATCGAATAGATTTTCTGAAAACCGACAGACAGATATCGATGCAGCCAACCAGGACTATCAGCAGGACGTGAACAACTGGAACATGGCTCTCGCCCGGAAGCAGGTATCTCAAGAGAAGTACGATCTCGCCATGCAGGCTCTGAAGACTCAGCATACCGCCAACATCCTCGCCATCGAAACCTCGTATAGCGAGCAGTCGCAGAACATCGAAATCAAGGATGGCGCCAAGAAGAAATCACTCCAGGATAAACAGCAGGCAAACCTCCGGGCTGCAGAACAGGCTCATTTCGAGCAGCAGGTGATAGTAGAACAGGCTTATCAGGACGCCCTGGCAAAGGTGATGGAGCAAGGCGAGACGCAGCAGGAACTGACCCTGGAACAGCAACGCGACCAGAAACTGGAAGTACTGAAGGGATATTATCAGGCTGCGCTCAATATGGCCAAGCAGAACGGGGAAGATACTACCCAGCTGGAGAAGGCATATAAAGATATCCAGATTCAGATAGAGAAGGAGTATATTACGAAACAAAAAGAACTGCTTGACGAACAGGATGAAAAGAAGAAACAGGCTAGGCAGGCTCTCGGTTTCGACCAGCAGAGCGAATACGACCGGCAACTGCAGCAACTGAAGCAGGCACTCGACAACCAGTATATTACACAGCAGGAATACGAGCAGAAGGTACAGGAGTTGAAGAAAGGGTCCTTCATGAAGCAGGCTCAGTACTATACAAACCTCTTCAGTAACGCCGTGACTTCGCTGCAGAATGCCGAGATGGCGAATGTAGACGCCAAGTATGACGCAGAGATCAAGGCTGCCGAGGGTAATACGGCACTCCAGGAGAAACTGGAGAAGAAAAAAGCCAACGAGAAACTGAAGATACAGAAAAAGTATGCTGACGTAAACTTCGCCATGCAGGTAGCTCAGATTATCTCTAATACTGCAGTATCTATCATGAAGGCATACAGCGAGATGGGTCCAATCGCCGGAAGTGTTGCTGCAGCCCTGATGGGTGTGACCGGTGCTGCTCAGTTGGTTGTGGCAAATGCCGAGCGACAGAAGGTGAAGCGTATGACCCTCAACGGATCAGCTAGTGGATCCTCTTCTGTAGGTTCCCGTGTGGCAAGCGGACGAGAGAGTGGTGGACGTATCGATGTAGAGCGCGAACAGGATGGAAAACACTTCAACGCCGAGTATGCACCAGGTAAGCGCGGGTACGTAGATCATCCTACCGTCATCGTAGGTGAGGGGCCTAGAGGCAGGAGTAAGGAGTGGGTGGCATCGAATGCAGCCTTGGAAAACCCTACCATCGCTCCGCTCATCAACCTGATGGATGCAGCCCAGCGTGCCGGACAGATAAGAACCTTCGATATGAGCAAGTATCTGATGGCCATGCAGGGCAGGGCGCTGGGTGGAAGCATCGCCCGCCAGTCTGCCCGGACCAGCCAAATTGCTCCTGGAGGGGCAGATTTTTACGTCGGGACGCAGGAATCTGCGCATCGCGATGCAGGAAATGCTACGTCGGGACGCAATAATGACGAGCTCCTGGAACTGCTCAGAGAGCTCAAGAGAGACGGAATCCGCTCGTTTGTATCACTCTCGGATCTGGACGCAAAACAGGAACTGCGAAACCAGGCGAGAAAATTTGCTAAAAAATAAAATCTTCTGAACATGAAAATAACAAATCTGGATAAAGGAAAGGCCTACCAGCTTGGTGAAGACGCCAAGCTGGAGGTAGAACGTACCAACCCGTTCTTCAACGATTACGGGGAAACGACCTCCCCGCTGGATATTCCGGCAAGCGATTACAACCGCATGATACTGAACTACCCCGATACCTTCGGAATGAGAGACAAGATGGTGGCTACGAACGTAAGCATCGAAGACGGCGAGTATTTCGCCCAATGCCGGCAGATTGTTCTCTCGGCACAGCACAAGGGAAATATCTCTTCTTCCTTCTATATCAACGACGGATCCTTCTACTCGAAGATACAGAACATAAAGTTGAAGAGTATCTTCAAGGACGAGATGATACCGGGGTGCACGACCGTAGACGAGTGTATCGAGTTCTGCAAATCTCTCGTAGGTGGCAAAAACGAGAACTATGATATCTTCCCGGTTCTGCTTACTGATGACTCGGGTAGAGATACCGAGTACAACTACAAAATGCTGAACTGGGGATGGAATGCAGGTGTTATGCGTACTGCCAGCTACTGGAGATATAAGGAAGGAGGCGGTTACGAATACGTAACAGCTCACGAGATGCGTACCTGGTCTCTGGGCGTTGACTCGCCGTATTTTGCGGGTGAATGGATGCTTACTGATCATGTAAACGAAATACCGATATCTCTGACGAAGGGATATTATATATCTCCTTTTATCCGTGCCAATTATTTGCTGAAGCGGATTTTCAAGCATTTCGGGTATGACCTCAAGGAGAATTTCTTCACCAAGACGGCTCCATTTAATAAGATGGTTGTCTTGAACAACGTGATAGACGTGCTAGTGAATGGACATATCCGTGTCGAAGATCTTCTGCCAGACGTGTCAGTATCTGATTTCCTCTCAGTTTTTCGGAAAAAGTTCCTCTGCGAGTTCGTATCAGATGAAGGAACTCATACTGCAGATATCATCTTCCTGAAAGATGCGATAGACAGTAAGCCGGTTGCGGATCTTACCCGCCAGATGACTGAAGAACCTACCTTATCTTATAAGGCTGCATCCGATTATAAACGTGTGGTACTGCGCCCGAAGTATCAGGCGGATAGCGATACAGAGGATAGTTACGATGATATTAAGGATATGGTATCGAAAAATTCTGGCGCCTACTTTGATAGCGCAGACGGTTGCTTTTATAAGAAAGGTTATTCCGGAAACTACAGCGTGAAAGTAAAAATAGGTGGCTGTTCTCAGAGCTACGATTCTGGAGATGATGATATTGATACTCAAGATGTAGAAATACCAGAGATGATACCGGAGGTTCGTACGCTCAAGTATAGGGAAATCTTAGACGGGGAGACCGTGGAAAGAGACATGGACAGGCAACTGTATATCGGCGATTACGCTACGCTGAATTCATCGATGAAAGTTGCAACGGAAGACGGAGAAGAGGTAAGTGAATCGACTCCTACGTTGCCCGTCATGCTCGCCTTCCCTTACGTATCTTCAGATGGTATAGCTTGCGGAACCGTGACAGCATATGATACGCATCTATATTCAAATGTCGGGTTCGGCTCGCATCGTCAGGGAGAGCAGACGCCAAGGAAGATATTCGATTATTCCCTGGTGTATAATGGTGAGGATGGTATCTATGAAAAGTTCTACCGACAGTATGATCTCCTGCTCAGGAATTCACTCCAGGAACTCAAGGTAAAACTGCTCCTCTCCCAGTCGCAGAAGCAGAACCTTCCTTCTTATGCGAAGGTTGTGATTAGAGGCGTAAGTTTCTTCTTCAACAAGCTGAAGTTCACCCTCGGAGGAAAGAGCGAACCAACCGAAAGCGAACTCAGAACCATCGCGCTCACTACACCTGTTAACGAGGCAGAGAGCCTGGAAGATATGATGCCGGCAATGACCTGCAAGTACCAGTGGCTTGGATTCGAAGAGACGGTAGAGGTTTCAGAGAATGACTATAAAAAATCAGGTAACGACCAGGACCGTACCTTCAAGATCATTTATCCTCCTCTCCCTTCAGCCGAGTATGTTGGCCAGAAGTATGGACTGCAGAAATCATACGTAAGTCAGAAGACCCGACACGCAACGATGTTCCGTCACAGCAAATGGGTATACCATTGTACGACCGTCTGGCTGGAATGCATACCGATTTCGTAGGATATTGTCCTTTGTTATCTCCCTGTATTATCTTAACTTTGCAATATAATCAAAGCAATTTTAAGATGATACAGGTTTTATTATATCCAGATGCTCTGAGCATGGTAGGCTCCATGAATGCCTTTGAGATATTCAGTACCTCGAAGGCTGATGTGGTTTTCGCTCTACGCTATAAAAGCTCAAGCGCAAACATCGTTCAGCACACTTATACGCCGAACGATAAGAACCGGATTACGTTATCCGTCAAGGATATCATCCTTCCTCTTCTCAGCTTTGAGGTAAAGGACAGTAGTGAACCTTATGCTCAGCCGAACATCATGAAATCCTTTGTGGCGACACTTTACGAGGTTGGCAGCGAAGGCAGCAAGAAGGAATTCACCTTCTCCGTGATACGTGCCGGTGTGGACAGACTCTCTGATTCGGCTACCAATTTTCTGAAAAACAATTTCCTCACCTGGCAGCCGCAGGTGAAGGCCGTAACCTATTATTCTCCGGAATTCCTTACCTATTACGCAACTGCCACCAGCGTGATGAAGTGCAAGGCATACATGTGGAATGGGACCGCCTACGAAGAGAAGGAAGTGGTACTGATGAACCATATGAATGCCGGAACCGTTTATACCGTGCCGGTACAATACGCCATTATCGCCAAGAAGATAGGCGGTTCTATCCAGCCATCTTATTACGATATCTGGGTAGAACAGGACGGGAAGCGGGTTACCTACGTACAACGCTACTATGCCAGCGACATGAAGAGCGAAGAAGAAGAGTGGTTCCTCTTCGAGAATTCGCTAGGAGGTGTAGACTGTTTCCGCGCTTACGGCAACAGCGAAAATACTGCAGAACATACCCACAATGTCGCAGAAATAGAGGAAGATTCAGAGGAATATCGCGTAGATACCACCCGCAAATTTAAGAAGAACACCGGTTTTCTGGACAAGAAGGAGCGCCTGTGGATGCTCGATTTCTTCCCGTCTCTGGGCAAGTATGTATACCATGGCAATTCTCTTCGTAAGATAACCGTTACCGAGAGCGATGTGAACTACGAGGCGAAGGAACTGCCTTCGAACTATACCTTCACCTACAAATATTCAGATGCCCGTCCGTACCTGAACCTCACGAGGTCCGATGCCAGCGATTTCAAACAGATGGATATCCATCTACCCGAAATCGGAAATTTTACTATCGCCCCTCGCTTAGTTGAGTTCCCACGTCAGCTGCTGAGTGGAGGGGTGCTCTTCCCTGTTCAGGAGCCCTATTCGGAAACATGGGGTGTTACTACTGCAGACGCTCTCTTTAACTACTTTGCAAGTACTCTGACCGACCGATATAGTGGTGGAGGAGGTATTGGCCATCAACACTTCAATATCGAAGTGCTGAACGGACTTTCTTATGATTACGGTTATATCCTATACCAGGGCGACAGAATAAAGGCAGGTATGGCAGACGACTGCACTCCTGGAGGCGCGCTCGAGAAGAAGATGCTGCGCAAGGATATAGACGATACGGCTAAAGGTAAGATTACCTTCGAGGATGTGATATCTCTGCTGAAAGGGTTGAAGCTTGGAGATGGAAAGAGCCAGATAACTGGCGAGGGATTGGCGAAACTCTATGCCTTCATGACATACAATTTCGTTTCCGGAGCTTATGGCTCTGGCGCAAGTATCGATAATAATGGTAATGCAGAAATGAACAGCCTGTTCGTCCGTCAGTTCATCTCTGCGCCTAAGTTCGTCTTCAACGAAATCTCTGTAACCAAAGCAGAACAATGGAACACCAACGGCTATGGAACCATCGAGAGTGTAGATACCAAGAAACACATCATCTCTCTTCATCTGGAGGGAAACGATTACGGATCTCTGCAGGTGGGAGATATCTGCCGCGGTATCTATGCCGATATAGATAACGCCCATGGTTCAGATAAAAATACCGAAGGCGCGTTGGATGATTGCAACTTCGTTCTGCATAAAGGTTTCTTCACTACTTACTTTTATGTAAAGAAAATCCTCACTAGCGAGAAGGGTAAGTTCGTATTCGAATATGGTAAACGTTCGGAGGCAACTCCGGATCCTTGCGCCTATATGGATTTTGCCCAGTATGGTAGCTTTACCGATGATAAGCGCCAGAGTAGCATGTATTTCTCTTCGAGGGGAAACAGCTATATCGAGGTGTTGGATGGTGTATGCAACTGGGAAGTGCTGCCGCAGAATCGTGTGGCGAGATACGGATGGCTTAGTGGCCTGGCTTTGACTAAAAGGGATGGCAGTATCGTGCGTCCGGAGGGTAATGGTATCTACGTACAGGATAATATCTACTTCGGTGGCAACATCAACTACCTGCAAGGTCTTTCCGGACTGGACGACCTGAAGAACGAGGCGAAGGCTTATGATGTGAGTCTCTCGCAGTATCAGAGTGTCGTCACGGTAGATGATATGGGTAATGTCATTAATGGTCTCTATACTCAGGACGAGGGCAAGGCTACCAAGCAGTACCGCATCTCTACGGCAGTCTTCGTGCGTAAGGGTATGGATATTCTGCTCGAAGAAGATGCGAATAGCGAGGACGTGACAGAAGGCCATTATCGCTTGTATGTAGTAAGCGAGGACTGCGACGTAGAGGTGAAGAACTCTACCGTTTTCATCAAGGGTATCATGAATATCAAGGATGGTGTTGCCGGAACTGCGGATGATACCAATTTCGATTACGCAGCTATGCGTAAAATGTCGGATGCGATGGTGACCATCGTCGTAGAACTGGAGGGAAAGACCTCGAAAACGGTGCAGATGCCTATCCGTATCCAGCATGACAGCCTTCCATTCATGGTTTGCGATCTGAGCAACGAGAGTGCATCGGTAGCCTGGAATACCAGAGCTGGCAAGTATATCGGTTTCCCTATTAAGACCAAGGTATCACTTATGTATCATAACGAGCCATGGGCGATTTCGTCACTCAATATCTCTAAAGTGGCAGGCTTGAAGACTTCAATGAGTATTGACGGTAAGGCGAAAGTAATCACCATTGACGTAGATAATCTTACTGCTGATACGCTCGACCAGGTTACGAAACTGGACATCACGGTTGTGGGCAAATATGCCGGAGCCAGCTACGAGTATACCCGAGAGCTTACCATCTTGAAGTCGTCAGATACGGTAGTCTACGAGCTGATACCATCTGCCGATAGCGTGATTATAGACAATCAGGGCAATATGAGCGCAAAAAGTATCTCATGCGATATATGGGCAACATCATCCGACGACAAGAGATATAAGCTGACAGAATTACCGACAGGGTATCATCTGAAGCATGGAACTGCAGATACTCCTGATACCGACATGGAAATAGGCGCAGAGGTATCTGTGCAGAGTAATGCCCGCCAGGTGGTGTTCGCTTTATACGATGCTTCCGGTAATGTATTGGATAAGGAAAGCGTTCCGGTACTCACCTGTGGAGCGGATGGCGATGGATATGAGTATATCTATTATCTCTCTGACCAGTCTGATTCGAGTTTCATTACACGGCCTTACCGTCAGCAGGGCGCCTTGCAGCCTAAGGGATGGCAGGATGATCCGATGGAGCCGACTCGGGAGAAGCAGTATGTATATGTGGCATACAAGACGGGAGAGATAGGAGCGGATGGCAGTTTCTCTGAACCTAAGCTCTTCAATCGTTACCCGAAGAGCATTTCACGTATCGAAACCTGGTATTATGCTGCAGGTAGTTCTGATATAAACGAGAGTCCGACATTATTCAGAGAACATGGCAGTAAAGACTTCAGCCAAATTACCTTTGACGATGTTACTCCGTGGCTGTGGATAATGAAAATCACATGGTTTACGGATGGGGACGAAGTTATAAACTTTTCGTGTGGAGGTTATAAAGCTAAGGATGGTAAGGATGGTGAGAATGGTAAGGATGGTAAGGATGGCGTTGGTCTCATCGTAGGCTATCAGTCTTCAGCTTCAGAACCATCAGTTCTTCCTGTCTTAAAAACGCTTGCCGAATATGATAAAGCGCAGGATAATATTGGCCACGGCTGGACGAAGAAGGCTCCTGCTACGGGAGGCAAGAGCATCGTGCTGGGTGGTAAGATTACAACAGATGAGATTATCGACCGGTACAACAGCAGTACTAACGCATGGGGAACAGAAGAAAGCGAAATTCTGTTAGATGGCATCAAGCAGAAGAAAACTTTCTATAAGACTCCTTCCGCTCTTGGTAACAACGGCAAGTGCATACGTCGTATTAAGGTTGTTAACCATTTCCGGGATAGCTATCTCAGAGTAATGCTGAAGTCTTACTCTGAAACCAACTTGGACCTGGTATGTATCTCTCGTCTCTATCTGCCGTCTGAGGTTATCAATAGCGAGGGCAAGCAGATAAAGGAAGATAGCGAATATATCAACAGATCGGAGCATACCTATGCAGTAAGCGGCAATGGTCAGAGTTATGTTGCTGAATTATCCATGCCTGATGCAGGAGAATATTATTTCTTCATCGGATATTTCAAAGACGGCGGCACAGACAGCTACGGCGACTATGGTCTCTTTGCCTGGCAATCGATGATAGCTCTTACTGAGAGTTTGTGGCGTACCGACGGAACCGTAGATGCTGCAGGCAACATAACCTGGAGCAAGGCGATGCCGATGCAGGCTGAATCCATCGTTATGGAGCGCGCCTATATCGCTACCACTAACGATACGGTGGCGCCATCTAAGCCTTACCGTACAAATGGTATCCTACAGGGAGGATGGACGGCAAAACGGCTGGCTGTATCGTCTGCGAACCGGTTCATTTGGGAGTCTGTTCGTACAGGAAAACATGGTACTGACTCTGTTCGGGACGATTGGAGCCAGCCTGTTGTGGTAGCCAACTTTGCCGAAGCCGGAAAGATGGGTA
>ERZ773229.1497-NODE-1497-length-15880-cov-2.930111_pt1 | contig 15880 bp, 13 predicted proteins | sample MGYA00580992_ERZ773229 | MGnify/ENA primary metagenome ERZ773229 (study PRJEB29015, sample SAMEA2737795) | human gut metagenome | biome: human gut; feature: human-associated habitat; material: faeces | place: China | collected 2012 ... | reverse complement strand
TCCCTGCGCCGGCTCTTTGCTATTGGCGATATGCAGGCTATCGGCATGGCGTTATGGCAGCCGCGGTTCAGCGTGCTGGCATGGCGATGCCCTCCCAATCGGACACTGCGCACTGGGCAAAACTGTTGGAGTCTACCGCTGCTATGGTGCTATCCGCAGTCAAACCAAAGTTGCTTCGCTCGAAAAGTAACATCCGTCTGAAGTATAGTGGAATTCTTGTTCCCAAACATTATTATCTATATCCCCAAAGCAAAGCCACAGCATTTTCGGCATACCATCTGCGGTTAGGCCACATTCGGTCTCGTCAACAGCAAAAACATTCGACGCAACGCATCCTATCGAAAACTGCTTTTCAAAAATTTTATTCTTGCAAACTACTCGGGCAAAAGGCTCTGTGAACAGATACACATCCAGTGCTGCATGATCACAATGATTTTCGATAGTCAGCACAAACAAGTTTTTCCCAAGGGGGTTAACCCCAATTTTTAAGGACGGACGCACTTCATTTCTGCGCGTTTCATACGCTCGATCTTCTTCTGCTTCTGCCGCTCGTTTTCCTTGAACCAGTGCGATCATCGCTACCAGCAAGGACATGAACCCGGAGAAAATCGTACCTGCATAGGATAGAAAGCCATCTGCTGAAACTCCGAAAAATCCACAGGAATCGCTGTGCTGAAAGGCTCTATGAACCAGCCAAACGGCCAAAGGAACTACGACAGCAACAAGAAGCGCAGTTGTCAGGACGCCACGAAAATGCTCCTCGATGAATTTTGTCAACCGCTCCAGCGTATCCGTCTTTTTCTTTCCTTTGCGTAATTTTTTATCTTTCATATTCGCTTATTTCAAATTTATCCACATTGCGGGACGGACACCGCCGCCAGGAGTGTTGGCAGGTTTGCCAATGCAAAAGAGAAAAACGTCAGCGGAGTCATAGGCGTCATAGGAGACACTGGCGGCAAAATCCGGATCTATACCGGGCGACCGCAGCCACACCCAGTATCCGCCTTCACCGCCTTTCCAAGCGCCGTTTGCAACTGCATAATCCGTAGGTCCACACTGCCTCACACCGTTGGAACTGAAATATTTGTCCACCTCGGTCACACTCAGCAGGAACACCTGATCACGCGTTGCATTGCCTGGATTGATGTTGTATTCGGGATTTCTATCGGCAGATACTGTTGTCACGGAAATTATCGACTTTTCGTCGGCAGAGAAAGCAGAATTGATAAAATCGTTATTCAGCCATTCGCGAAGTGTGCAGGTTTCCCAAGTGATATCAGTACGGCTTGTGTTGTAAGGCTTGCAGTCAAGCGCATATTTGCTGATAACAAGGATTCTTGTTTTTTCTTTTGCTAAAACCAGCCACTCAATATCCTCCTGGCCGTTAGATTCATTGTTATCCTGTTCATAAGCACCAAACGTAAAGGCATCTCCGATTTCGGCTGTATACAGTTTATCCGCTAATTCCTGTCCAAGCTTTTCAACCGCAGCATTATAATTCTGCTTAGGAATAATTACTGTTATGAAAATAATGGCAAAAGCAATACACGCACAGACGATAGGTGCTGCTATGACAAGCGCTTTTTTACGCTTCTCTGCTGCTTTTTCGGTCTCTGCTTTGATTTCTTCAATCTTACTCCGGCAAGTGGAAATCTGTTCATCGGCATCCTTCCATCTGGAAATAGATTGAAACATCCGAATCGCTTCTTCGCAGGACTCGACACTATCTTCGGTTGTTTTGGATATGGCAACGGAGTAAATCGCGTCCTTGCGGCAGATTTCCGCCTTATCAATACATTCTTTAGCGAGATTATCTGCATCCCTAAAGTCGTGAATCGTAGCAAACGTATCAGCGGCAGCTTTGAAAGCATCCTCCGTATTTGCCGCATTCATAGCATTTTTCGCATGAGCATAAATGCTATCAAGACGGGCATTTTCGTTGCGGGTATTGATATAATCTATGTAGCTAATAAGCGCCGTTTTCAGCTTATCATCAGCAAAACGGATGGCCTTTTGATAATTGTTGCTATGATCAAAGGCATCTGCTTGACCTTTTAATTTTTCCTGCTTTCTTACCCTTAATTCCGCCATCAACTTGCCCAGATAGGCCTGAGCGTTTTCCGGGTCAATGTCCAGCACCTTTTCGCAGTACTCATCGGCACTGTCCCAATCGCCGTCCTCCAAGAAGATGAAGGCTCGTTTCAGCAGGGGCGCGGTGTTGGTGGCAGGCTCCTGTACCACCACCGTTTCGCGGACGGCGGGTCTGTCGCTTTCCGTCAGCTTCTTGATGCCGCGGATCAAGTCCTGCATGAAGCCCAGCTTAGACATATCCTGCGCCTGCAAATGGGAAAACTCCTCCGGCAGATCGTAGGGATCCATATCACGGTAGGCGGGGATCAGCACCTTTTTCGCGCCGCCACGGATCAACGCCAGATAACGGCTCCACTCGTTTTTCACCCACACGGCGTTGAAGTATTCCGGCTTCGTTCCCAGCACCACAATGACCTTGGCGCAGTTCAGCGCGGCGAATATGTACGGCTCGTAGGCGATGCCCAACTTGTCCTCCAGCGTGATGCGGGAGAAAAAGACCTTGAAGCCCTCCTGCGTCAACTGGTGATACAGGTCGGTGGCCAATACGCTGTCCGGTGTCCGACGGCCATTGGCATCTGTCTCCTTGTAGCAGATGAATACATCAAAAGGTTCTTCCTTCTGGGAAATCTCCAGAATGCCCTTCTGAATTTCGTTGATTGCTTTAGCCTCGGCCTCGTAGACCACCCGCTGGGCGGCGTCGGCATACTGGATGGCGGCCTTGTAGTCCTCGTCATCGAAAACGGAGGTATACTGGGCGCGGTTCACCGTAGGCACGCGCTTGTGCGTGGCCGGATCCTCCACGTACTCAATACCATAGCGGCACAGCACCAGTGACCAGTACGCCTCAGCGTCGGTCTTGTCCTCGTTGAGAATCTGCTCATAGATGCCTGCCGCCTTGTCGAAGTCGTTGTTGCGCCGGAAGTGGTTGGCGCGGTCGTAGAGATTGGCGCGCCGGTCGTCGTCCAGCTTAGGCAGCGTCTGCGTGGTGCCGCAGTATTCACATACGGCTACGGATTCACCGGGATTGATGTGCAGCTCTCCGCCGCACATTTTACATTTGAAGATGGACATTTCTCTTTCTCCCTTTCTATTACTTATTCAGCTTGCACAGTCGGTTTCGTTCCGTCAGGGTGGCGGCGGCACGACGGCAGAGGACGGCAGCGCTGTCCAAATCGCCATCGGTGAGACTGCGCTGCAATTCGTCCAAGCAGGCAGACAGGGACGCTTCCACATCTGCCAGCGCATCGCTGCTGACAGGATCGCTGAATCGGAAGTCCTCCGCCAGCTTTTGCAGTGTGGCTCGCAGCTCCGGTGCGTCGCACTGGTTCACCAGCGCGTTGGCCTTGGACTGCATGGCGCGCATGGGGGTTACATCCTTTTTCAGCTGCGCGTCCTGCCGCTCCACCTCATCACGCATCATGTCGGCGGCAATGCAGCCCACCGCCGCGGCCGCCAGCGTGACGGCAAAGAGAATCACGCCCACCCATGTGGGCACCCATTTGGCCAGCGCCATGACCAGCAAGCCCAGCACCAGTTGCACCGCCAGATACACCACGCCGAGGCGGGCGATGGGGAAGCCGTAGAACTTGCTGCGGACACTCTCGCCGTTGCGGAAGGAAATTTTGAAAATGTAGAGCTGTGCGAGAAATGCGATAAGGGTAAACACAAAGCTCAGCCAGTAGGCCCCGTTTTTCACAAAGGGTACGGCCAGCACGATGACAAGCCATGCCGCCAGTACGATGCCGAGAATGACCAGCCCACGCACGCTATTCTTGTTTTTCATATCCATGCTCCTCCTTTATGTAAGCCACCGGCTCATTCGCCCCGCTTCTTGCCGCAGTTGGGGCAGAAGTTGCTCTTGATGTTCGCCTGACCGCAATCACAGTCCCAGCCCGCGTCCGGCGCGGGCTTTTTCGCGCCGCAATCCGGGCAGAAATTGCTGGTAATGTTGGCCGCGCCGCAGCTGGGACAAGTCCATCCGTTCTGTGGAACAGGCTTTTTCGCGCCGCAGTTGGGGCAGAAGTTGGAGGTGATGTTCGTCCGTCCACAGGCGCAGCTCCAACCACCCGCGGGGGCGGCTGAATCAGGAGCAGGCTGGGTGATCCCGCTGAAAACGGGGTTCAGGGCGTCCTTGGTCATGTTGACCACGCCGCCCATAGCGCCCAGTGCCACACCCAATCCGGCGATGTCGCCCAGACCGCTGCCGCCGCCATTGGAGCCCATCTCGCCCAAGCCTGCGGCGTAGGCCTTCTGCACCTCGGATTGCAGTACGTCCTTCTGCGTGTAGCCCTTGGCGCGCATGATCTCCGCCTCGGTAAGACCCGTCATACGCTGTGCCTGTGCCTCCGCCTGTGCCTTGATGACCGTCCGCTCCGCCTCCCGGCGTGCTACCTCTGTCTCGGTGGTCTGACGCTCCAGCTCCACCTTGCGCTGGGCGGCGGTGATGGCCGCCTTGCTCTCCTCCTGTGCGGTGCGGTAGGCCGCCTCGCTCTGCGCCTGCACGGTCTTGACCGCGGCCTCCGCCTGATAGGTGCGGGTCTGGAGCATGACGGTGTGCAGTTCCCGGATGCGCTTGAAGTTGGGGTCATCCTCCGGCAGCACGATGTGGGTCACATAGAACTGCGGGATGGTCAGGCCGTACTCCTCAAACCCCGGCAGGATCTTCTGCCGCAGGTCGGCGGAGATGTCGTCCACCCGCTCGTCGATCTCCAGCAGGTCGATCTGCTGGTTCTTGATGATGGCGGGCAGGTTACTGCGTACCGCGTTGACGATCAGCGGGCGGAAGGCGTTCTGCACGGACTTGGTAAAGCCCGCCTGATCGCCCCACGCAATGCCGCTCATGGTGCCTACCAGCTTCAGCAGCAGCTTGCGGGCGTCGGACACCTGCAGATTCAGCTCGCCGGAGGCTCCGATCTCCAGCGGCACGCTGGTCAGCGGGTCGATGAACCGCACCTTGTCCGGCGTGCCCCACTTGATGGCCATCTGCACCGTCTTGTTGATGAAGTAGACCTCGCTGTGGAAAGTCCCCTCAGTATCGGTGGGCAGCTTATAGAGCTTTTCCAGCAGGGGCAGCTGCTGGGTCTCCAGCGTGTAGCGGCCCGGCCCGAACAGATCCAGCGCCTGCCCGTCCCGGAAGAAGATAGCCTCCTGACTTTCGTGGACGATGAGCTGAGAGCCGAAGTTGAAGTCCTCGATGGGGTGCTTCCACACCAGCGTTTCGTTGTCGCCCTCATACTTGATGATGCTGGCAAGGCCGTCCTTGCGGATGCTCTCCTGCATGATCTGCGCGGGAACATCATTGTCGTAGTCGCAAACAGGGCAGACGAAGTGTGCCGCCGCCTTGGATGTACGCAGCCGCACGCCGCACTGGCCGCAGGAGAACTCCGCCATCTGGTTCTGCTCGTCCATGGTGTTGATGGGCTCGTGGCAGACGGGACACCGAGCCTTGTCACCGGCAGTCTGGTCAAAGATCACCGTGTTGCCGCAGTGGGGGCACTGCCGCGACGCCATCTTATCCGTGCGGACGTTGATGGTGTGGCCGCAGGCGCAGTCGATCTTCTTCCGGGCAAAGAACCCGGTTTTACCCTCGGCAAACTTGCCGCAGTTGGGACATTCTATTACAAATTTAGCCATAGGTTAATCCTCCTCACGAATGCAGCGATGCTTACATCTACATTTTATTTCTGGGAATTTTCCGAAGCTGTTACCGTCATTACACCAGTCTCTTACTCGTTTGGCTTCTTCATAGAGTCTGTCAACGAGAGGTTGGCCCGAATGTGCAAGTTCTTTGAATTCTGCATCATATCGTTTGTAGTGGTCTAAACTCACCAGTCCATGAACGAGCGTATTTCTTTCGCTGCACCATTTTTCTACATCTTCCATCAGTTTTTTATCAAATTGAGCATATGGCCCATATTTTGATTTGCAGAGTTTTTTTATGCAGATGGTTTTTGTCGTAATACTTACCGGTTTCTCATTTGAACTGCGTTTGCCTCTCGGACACCTACGGATATGCTTTTTCATTATGCGTGCAATTCGTTGCTCAAAAATTGCATAACATAGCCAGGAAGCTTCAACATATTGTTTTTGCTCCATTGCGACATCAAGCCTGCGTAGATATTCATCATGCATATGAGCCATTTCGGTTCTCACTTCAATCGATTCTATTTGTTTCATATCGCACCCTTGTCCTTAGTTGAGAGAAGACATTTCTATCTCAATCCCCGCCAGTCGGCGCTCGATCTCCCTGCGGCGTTTGCCGCTGAACAATCCTTTTAGGTTTGCTAATTCATTTTGCAGGGAAATCCTCTCACTGGTCAAACTCTTCTTACGCTTTTCATCTTCTTTCTTCTTGTCCTCGGCTGCTTTTTTCTTTGCCGCTCTTTTTTCCATACGCATTTTCTCTTCATCAGCATTTCTTTGCAGCCGAGTTTGTTTAGCCAAAGCATCCCTCTGCGGAATGGACGCTATATAGCAATCAATGTTGTCAAACAATCGCCATGTGCGGACATCTACTGGCCATTCCGGTTGTTTCAACTGCTCATCTTTCTGCCATGAAATCAGAGTCCCGTCTTCTTTCAACCCGACAACCGCACCATAGCAATATGTGTCATCTCCGTTATAATTATAATGCTGCCTTATGTAACCATAAACAGAAACAATGTCCTTCCACGAGCAAAATTCCGAAGTTGCCTCATCCTGAAAATCTGGGTTAAAATTTCGCCCCGGAAGGTATAGGCACACTGTTCCATCCGCTTTCTGCGCCAACGGGAAATTCTTAATCGAAACAATGTCATGCCATTCCAGTAGTTGCTTGTCGGGAATTCCCGTCATAACCAATGTTCCGTCAGAACGCAGTCCGATTATGTCACCTGCATATTCTATAATTTCAACGATTCCCGCCCACGATTTTGAATCATACGCAAGAGCATCCTTGTTTCCAGCATATATGATGGTGCCGTCTTTTTTTAGACCGACCGCATAAGAGAAGTCCGTTCTATGGTTGCATTCATAAACCATTACCTGAACAATGTCTTGCCATGACGCGAGTTCCTCCTTAAATTGGTACTCCCCGACACACTCTACAGTGCCGTCATCTTTTACCATTAACTTGTAATCGCAGTTGAACGGTCTGACCACTTGGACAACATTGTTGCGGTAACTCGCTTTGTCCTTCCCTCTCAGCAGTAATTCGCCATTGCTCTTTACGCCGGCAATATCGGATTCAGGAAATCTAAGAGATACCACATCTGTCCACTTACTAACATCGTATGTGTTGTAAGGGGGGTCGTCGTCACTTTCTTCACCGCAGCACACTGCCGTGCCATCCATTTTCAGCCCTACGGTGAACGGTCCATCAGTTTTTACGGCATAAATATCCTTCCACTTTTGCACTTGACAGCCGCCCTGGCGATTTTCTCCAGACGCCAATACCGTTCCGTCAGATTTTAACGCAACCACCCTATCACCCCAATTGTCCGTGACAGAGACAAGATCTTTGGTGGCCTGCATATATTCTCGATACTTTTTTGCTTTTTCCTCGAATTGCACGGTGCGTTTCGCCAATTCATTTCTGGCGGATTCTTCACGATCTTTCGCGCTTTGCATAATTTGCGCAAGTTGATTTAACACATCGGGTGATGCATATTTTTCAGCTCGCTGATAATTGCGATTTTCCCGTATTCTATCAGAAGAAGCGGTAATTTCATCAATCGACCAAACTCCAAGATCCAATAAGAAAAGGATGAGATATACCTCCGAGCATTTTGGATTCATATCCAAGATGCGATTGCAGTATTCTATCACACTCGCCTTGTCCCGATCTTCCAAAAATAAGTAGACTCGTCCCAGTAGTGCGTTGATGGTGGAACTATTATCCTTGATGTTTTCTGCGGATTGTGCGGTTGCCGCGGTTAAACTATTTCCCCCCATGATCTTATCCACGCCGCGCAGAAGATCCTGCATCGCGCCCACCTTGCCCATGTCCTGAGCCTGAAGTTTGGCGAACTCCTTGGGCATATCGTAGGCGTCGATACCCTTGTAGCAGGGGATCAGGTGCTTGCTCTTGTCCTTGGTCATCAGCTGCAAAAAGCGGCTCCACTCGTTCTTCACCCACACGGCGTTGTAATACTCATAGTCCGTGCCGAAGGCCAGCATGATCTTAGCACTGTGCAGCGCGGCAAAAATATACGGCTCGTACTCTGTGCCCAGCTTGTCCTCCAGTGAAATGCGGCTGAAAAACACCCGGTAGCCCTTTTCCGTCAGCGCGTCGTACACATCCTGCGCGATGACGCTGTCCACAGTGCGCTGGCCGTCCTCGGCAGTCTCCTTATAGCAGATGAAAATATCGTAGGGCGGCTCTTTGCCGGACACCTCCACGATGCCCAGGCGCAGCTCCTCAATGGCCTTGGCCTCGTCACGATAGACACGCCGCGCCACGGCGTCGGCGTTCTCCAGTGCCTGCTCAAAGTCGCTGTCCTCCATCACGCTGTCAAAACTGGAGCGGTGGCAGGTGGGAATTTTCTTCCCTGTGGCGGGATCGTCCACATACTCGATGCCGTAGCGGCACAGCACAAGACCCCAGTAGGCCTCGGCCTCCGTGGGGAAGTCCGCCACGATGCTCTCATACACACCGGCGGCCTTGTCGAACTCGCAGGCGAGGCGCAGCCGGTTGGCGCGGGCGAACAGTGTCAGCTTTTTCTCATTGTCAGCGGCGGGTACCGTTTGCTGAGAACCACAGTATTCGCACACGGCAACGCTGCTGCCCTCGACCAAATTCAAATCTCCACCGCACATTTTGCACTTGATAACAGACATTTCTCTTTCTCCTTCTCGTTTATTCCTGCGGACGGTCGTTCCCGTCCTGTCGTTCCGATACTTCCATGTGTTCTAATGCGAACTCAAAGCACTTCACCATGATCTCGTTGCGGGTGCAGCCCACATACTTGGCGATACTGTCAATATCCCGGAGCATATCCTTGGGCAGACGCATGGAGATCACGGCGGATTCCTCTGTGTACTTCTTCGGTCGGATGATCAATTTTGGCACAGCCATAGCAACACCTCCCGGGTGGTCAAAATTACGCACATTGATTATACTACGATTGTATTCTGCTGACAATATGCGCGGAGCATAGGGTGGCGAATAATGGGGAAATTCGGCGAATGATACATAAAAACCACTCTAATTTGTGCATATTTAACGCCATGCGTCCGGAGCCGAATTGACGATAAGAAAGAACGGCACGAAGGGGTATCCTTCGTGCCGTTCGCAGTTTTGCATTTTATGACTTGCGTTTATTCTTACATTTTGTCTCTGTTTACAAAACCTTCCCTAATAGCCTTCAGAGCGTCTTTCTCGGAGAGCTTTCCTGCAAGGTACGCATCCCGTGCTTCCGCTACATTTCCCAACCACTCATAATACTCCGCATAGCTCAGATCCCTTTTGGAGGCTTTTTGTTCGGGTCCAGCGCACGCTCATAGCGCTTGTACATCCGCTGCTTTGCGCGGTCAAATTCCTCCACGACCTTTTTGTTCTGCGCCTGCAGCTTATGCTTTAATGCGGGACCCAAGTCCTTGCATGTTTTATCGTCCTTCAGCACTCTGTCGCAATACAAGGTTTTCTTGGCGGTCTTTGGAATGAAGTATCTGCCGCAGCATTCACACAATGCTACGCGCGGTTCGGCAGCGATAAAGTGGAGTACCAGAAACGTGTAGTAGTCAGCCGCAGAACGGAACAGATACTCTGGGGTATGCAGATTTGAAAAGCTGGAAATCTGTGTGAATTCTACATCCTGCAAGCTCCGATATTTTTTGCCCAGATCGACGGGGACATGGAAGCGCATATCCCGCAGGATATTGTTCACAGAGAATTGTGTAAGCATTACCGCAGACAATTCTGAAATGATTTTCTCCACGGCAGTCACGGGGTATGTGTCGCTCCCGTCAGCAGCGGGGATTCGGTCTTCCATGATGGTTCTCGTAAGCGTTCCATAGCGCTGCTGACATTCCTGTTCTGGCTGGGATTTCATATCACCGGCGCTTTACTGTCGGCGGCAATATGACTGTTTGTCAAGCTACCGCTTGCGATAGTCCTTGGTTGCTTGGGACTGGTTTGTTGTTTCACGATACTGTTAATCCCTTTGGGAGGAAAGTGTTTCAAGTCCGCATTTAGCATTCTCACATAGCCAAATAGAGTCACGGTTGCTGCTCCAAGAAAGGGAGTTGCAGTTGTGACTCTATTTTTATTCGGTTCTATTTCTGAAAATTGAGTAGCTTTTGAAAGCGTCATGTGACTATCTAAGATTTGTCAAGAGAAAAATGAAAATCCCCAGATGACCACAAAAGGGCATAGTAAAACAGAGCCCTCCAAAGACGGCTCTTGAAAAACCGTTGTTAGGCTATATATTTACGAGTATGGGGTGTTTTGCTTGCTCATAGCAAGCAAAATGCGCAGTAGCTTGGTGCAACAGGCTACTAAGCAAGCGTGGTGATGTTTACCTTCACCACGCTTCTTTTCGTAATAGAGCAACAGTGGCATCTGTCGGTTCGTTTTTCTGGCAACAACCAGTATGATGGAAACCGTGTAAAAGAGAATCTTTCTGGCCGTGCTGTTTCCTCGTTTTGAAATCGGCCCATTGTAGTGAATGCTCTTCCCTGACTGAATGATGGTTGGATCGAATCCGCAGTATGCAATTAATTTCTTGTGGTTTTCAAACCGGCGGATATCCTTCAGCTCAGCAATCAGGGAAGATGCCAGATATGGCCCGATACCAGGAACCGAGATAAATAAATCATAAAGTTCTGTTGAACTCCCCAAGGCAACCAGGCGGGACTTCAAAACCTCTATCTCTTGCTGCTGTGCTAAAAGGCGAAGCGCAGTTTCTGCAAGGCAGTCTGTCATCACACTTTCCTTACTGACAGCCGGGTAGCAGTTTGCGGCAAATGTTTTCAGCCTCTCCGCTTTTCTGCGGTAATAACCAGGACTTCGCTGATGTGTAGAAGCCAAAGATATTGCGATGTCTTCAGCAGTAGCGGCATTTAACAAATCGCAGTGTGGCCAAGCAGCAATGAACCGCAATCCCGTTTCGCTGTACATGAAATCGTTTCTAAAGGCATCGAAGTAAGCCGGATTGAGCATGGACAACAGCTGGCGAAGGCGGTTTCTGGTTCGGGTGGCGCCCTCCTGAAGGTGCTGGATCTGCCGGGATAAGAACTGCATTTCAGCATAAATCTCTTCATGACGCACCTGGCAGTTATATTCTCCCTTGAAGAAAATATCAACCAGGTTTAGGCAGTCCTCCTTGTCGGTTTTGGTTTTCCGAAGATTGCGCTTGTGATTTTTTGAAATCATCGGGTTCAGAATGATAACCTCACAGTCGGTGTTTTCGCGGAAGAACCGCTCCACCTTGAGGTGGTATGTAGAGGTTGATTCCATGATAACGGCAATGTCTTTCTGTTCGATTCCATTCAGTTTTTCAAGAATCCACTGAAACCCGGATTTTGTGTGCGGACTTTTTGCCGGCATGAATATGATCTCTCCTGTTTCCGCTACAAGGCAATACATGGAGTCGACTGCGGCAACATCTACTCCTAAACAATAACGCAAAATATCCCCTCCCGTATCAATGATATGGCTGTCATCTGTCTGGCCCAAGCTGATTCATGCGGCTTATATGGATTCAATGACCCAACTATCTATAACTAAGCCTTAGACGAGCAGATGAACGGCTACTCACAGCTTGCGGATTCATAGACCCATGGTAATGTTTAGCCTGTTCTCAGCCGTAGTTTGAGTATATCCCACTTTCTGAGCGCGGGATATATTCCCCTGGACTTCTAACAACATACATGGTAATGTGTGTTGCTGCCAGGAGGTGTAACACATGAACAAACTACTGAAAGACCTGTACGACTGCTTTTATGTTCCGCCGGAGCTTCCTGCACAGAAGCAGGAAATCGAAGAATGCCACCAATCGCTCATCGAGGTTCTGGACAAGCCGGAGCGGCGGCTGGTGCTGCAGATCATCGATGCCAAAGACCGCATTGTGGAGGATACCTCCATCGACAGCTTTATCTCTGGATTTGAACTGGCGTGGCGGCTCTCCGCAGAACTGAATCAATACGAAAAAGAACGCTCAATCTCTCGCTGTACGGCGAGGAGATCGAGCGTTCTTTCCGTGTCTGGAAAGGAAGATGCAAAATGAAGAAACGAATCGTCGCTGCGGCAGCATTCGCCGCCTGTCTGGCCATGCGTGCCGCTGTGTGGCCGCAGAGTGAGCCAACCGAGGAAACACCCGAACTACCCACACCGACCGCCGTAATCGCCACACAGCCCGAAGTTCCGGAGACACCGGAAATCAAAGAAATCATAATGCCAGAGAAAGAAAAGACCGATGTAACGCGACCGGAACCGATTTGCGAATCAGCCGCCGCCCCGGAACCAACGTCTACCCAAACGCCCCCAGCGAGCGAAGCACAGGCTACTCCCAAACGGAATGCGACACCACCGCAAGTGCCGGAGCCTACCCCGGCATCACCTGACAGCGCTCCGGATAACATGGTCTATGTGCCGGGCTTCGGCTGGATAGAAAGCCAACGCCCCAACCACTGCGATTACGCCGAAGATATGTACGAAAACGGTAACAAGATTGGCCGCATGGGATAAACGAATAGCAGTACGGTATCAGGTCTAAGCCTGGTGCCGTACTGCTTATTCTATTTCGTTCTCCAATGCGTCGCTGAAAATCTCATGAATACGGATCAGCGAAATGACATCACAGATAAACTGCTCCGCCAGATCCTTCTCATCGATCCATGTGGTTTGGGGCGGCATATAGTAGCCAGGATCGGCCTCCGCGTCTGCTCTGGCCTTGTTAATGGCTTTCTGGATGGAAAGCCACTGTCCATAGGCACCGGAGTAGAGTTCTTTCTTCAACTTCCGGAGCGCACTCTTGTATGCGTTCTCCGCGCCGCTGGGGCCGTTGTAGTTGAGCCGGACCGCCAGTTCCTGAAAGGTCATCCCTTCCTCGTCCGGCTGGCCAATGCCAAGATAGTGCCGTACCAGATTCAGCTCTCTGGGCTTCAGAACCTCCTCCATCAACTGGAGCAGAAGTACCCGGCGTATATAACGGTCATAAGCCTTAGCAGGATCTCCGCCGTAGCTGATGTAATCCACCCGGTCTCCCGACAGCCAGATATTGAACAGCGTTCGGTATTCCTTCAGCAGTTCCGCTGCTACCTTCGGGGATACCTTCAATTCCTTGCAGACAGCATCGATAAGCGCAGGCTCGGATTCGTTCTGCGCTTCGGCACAGACAAAGGCCACCTTACGAAGCTGATGATATCGGTCGGACGGGATGCTGATGGTGAGCGAGTCGTGGGCACCGTAGTCCAGCATAGCCGACTCCATAGCTGGCGTTGCGTAGGTCAGCAGCTTTGTTCCGCGGGCCGGATCAAACCGCTTCGCTGCCTCCAGCAGCGCCACCGCACCCTCCTGCTTCAAATCTTCCAGCTCACACCACTCGCTGTGCTTCAGAGCCAGTTCTGTGACGTACCCTTCGTTCTGTGAGAGGAGCAGCTCTGCGGCATTCTTATCCCCTGCCTGTATCCGCAGGGCCAGTTCTTCGTTGCTGGGGCAGTCCCCGGCAACGGTGTACATATTCATTGACATGGGATCGCCCCCTTTCTCATTTCAGTCTCTTTCTGGCCTCCGCATAGACACGCTCCTGCTCCATGTCCTGAGCATAGCCGTTGACGGCGTAGTCGTTATCCATCAGAGCTTTGTCCCGGAGGCACTCCGCTACATAGAGAGCCTCTCGGCGCAACTCATCAGAGATCTTTCCTCTCTGGTGGTGTTTGCGAATGGTGTTGGTGCGGGTGGTGAACAGACGGTAAACAGGATGATGTTTGTTCTTTTCCTTCTGCTGCATCATGGCACCGTACTGTCGGCAGGTCATGCGGCTGTCCTGTGGCGCGATACCGTCACAGTATTTCGGCATATGGCCATTGGTGGTCAGAAAATATTTCCCGCAGCCCCGGCACTGGCTGGGAGCATGGCTGTGGTGCAGTCCGTTCATCAGGTCAAAGGTATAGAAGCTGATGGCGCTGTCAAAGAAATGCCGGTTCACAAACACCATTTCTTTTTCCTGCTTCGGGTGTCGTGCAAAGACATGGGAGGATCTCAGGTCCGGTGTGATGGTGAACGGCTCAACATCCTGTGGCTGCAGATCATGCATGACGCTCCAGAACAACTCACTGTTAAAACAGTCATGCGCGGCCACAGCCAGATAGGTCTCACTGCGTTTTTTCAGTCTTCGCAAATATGCCGCCTCAAAATAGCAGCCCGCGTAAGTGAAGTGGTAGAGGGCCACCGGGATACGGACGATAGCATCCAGGTACCGCAGAAAAAAGTCTCTGGCGGGTGAGCCGTATCGGGAAATGTCATTGAGCGTCTCCGGCGCAAGCATCACCTCAATCAGATGCCGCTCCTGCTCCTTGTCGTTGAAACAAAACGGCGGATACTTCCATAGCAGCTCCGCCAACCGGAGGAGGTCTGCTTTCAGTGTGGGGAGCAGCGCACCAAGTTTTCTTTTGTTCCCAGACACAACGGTTCGGTGATGAGCCAGGACGGCACTGCCTGCTTCCATCAACTCCATGATCTCGTCCCCGGAGATGTTCAGAACAGCCGCGGCGAAATAGCCTGCCGGATATTCCTGCTCATTGTAAAACACCTTGTCCTGCCAGATGTCAATGGTGAGCTTGATGAAGCTGTTGTTCTGCTGTATTCCAAGCGGCATTTTTTGCCCTCCTGTCCTATATACTTTTAGAGGTTGTCTTGCGACAATCTCATTATATCAAAATCCAGAGAATAATCAAGTGAAAGGACAAAGACCGTAGTGTGGGTGCGGTCTCTGTCCTTATCTTTTTACAAGGAGACGATCCAATGAACAAAACCAAACGACTGCAAACCATCGACGGCGAGAGCCTGATGAGCCTTCCGCTCACACCGCTGAACTTCGTAGTGGACACACTGCTGTCTCAGGGACTGCACATCCTGGCAGGCTCACCCAAGGTGGGTAAGTCCTGGCTGGCGCTGTGGCTCTCCGTCATGGTGGCAAAGGGCGAACCCGTCTGGGGGATGCCCGTCAAACAGGGCACCACACTCTACCTCTGTCTGGAAGACTCCACCCTCCGAATCCAGAATCGGCTGTTCGAGATCACGGAGGACGCTCCCGCCAACGTCCACTTCTCTACTGGTAGCGACATCCTCGGCAAAGGTCTGGAGGAGCAGCTCTGCACCTTCCTATCCGAACATCCAGACACGGTGCTGGTCATCATCGACACGCTGCAGATGATTCGCGGCACCAACTACGACAACACCTACGCCAACGACTACCGCGACCTCTCTGCTCTGAAACGGATCGCAGATGCTCACGGCATCGCCATCCTGCTGATCCACCATCTGCGCAAAGAAACTGCCGACGATGTGTTCAGCCGCATCTCCGGTACCACTGCTATCAGCGGCGCGGTAGATTCCAGCTTCACGCTGGTGGAGGAACGGCGTGGCAGCGGCAAGGCGAAACTGTCCTGCATTGGTCGTGACATTGAGTACCGGGAACTAACACTGGAGCGCAACGGTGAAAACGTGTGGGAGATGGTAGCAGACAGCAGAACACAGCCGGAGCTGCTGGGCGACCGCATCGTCTATCTCCTCTCTGAACTGATGTGTGACCGCACAGAATTTATCGGCGCTCCCACGGAGCTGTCTGAGAGGATCGACCCTGCTGGT